>Ga0255766_10000967_pt1 | contig 26374 bp, 20 predicted proteins | sample 071ome_23_FD_179966 | JGI IMG/M metagenome (GOLD analysis project Ga0255766, IMG submission 179966) | Coastal salt marsh microbial communities from the Groves Creek Marsh, Skidaway Island, Georgia - 071403BT metaG (version 2) | ecosystem: Environmental > Aquatic > Marine > Intertidal zone >...
AACCTTCTAAGGTTGCCCGCCACCACACTCGCCAGTGCAACCCTATTAAACCTTTTGCCAATGAAAACGTCTAAACTAAAAAGTACGGAAAAATGAGAAGTATGTATTTTTTAATAAGCATAATGCTTGTATTAATTGGGTGTAATAAAGAAAAAATTGAAGACCCTGATTATTATCCAAGCCCCCCGAGTAATTATTTAGTTGAAACAGTTCAATATAAAAGTATTTCAGGAATTGACCCAAATCTATTAAGTATTGACATTTATCACTTTGGAGATACAATTCCCAACAAACCTGTTGTCATATGGGTTCACGGTGGCGGTTGGAGAAAAGGAGACAAATCTGAGAGGCTAAATAACAAATTACACCTTTGTTCTGAAATGGGTTACATTCTTATAAGCGTTAACTATCGATTAAGCCCCTATCCAGGTTCATATGACCCTAATAGTATTAGATATCCCATTCACAATAATGATGTTGCAGATGCAGTAAAATGGGTTTATGACAGTATCGCAAACTATGGAGGCATAAAAGAAAAAATTGTTCTCTTGGGGCATAGTGCAGGTGCACATCTAGTTTCTTTGACAGGCACAAGTAATTTATTTTTACCAGCGAGAAGCATTCCATTAAATGCAATAAAAGGAATAGCGTCTATTGATACAGAAGGCTATGATGTTTCTCAAAGAGTTGAGGAAGCGGACATAGATTTATATAGGAACGCCTTTGGAACAGACTCTACGATTTTATATGAAGCTTCGCCAATTAATCATTTATTTTTAGGAACGAATTACCCAAGATTTTTTATTGCAAAACGTGGAACAGTAAAAAAAACTGCTAACTCATTAGCCTTCATAAATAAATTACAATCCATTGGAGCAAGTGTTACAGTAGTGGATGGGAGTCAATACGACCATAATGGAATAAACCGAGCAATTGGAGCACCTAATGAAACAGCAGTGACTGACCCATTTAAGACTTTTTTAATTCAATGTTTTCAGTAATAAATTACAAAACCAAAATACGAAAATGAAAAAATTAACTCTCGCAATCGGGACGCGGAGCTACTGGAGAAAAGGTCGAACAACTTAGAAAACAAAACCTTATAAACCATCTTCTGTCAAATTATACATAACGGAAATTGCTACCATTTTTTTCTTGCTGTAGGGTAAAACCATAGAAAAAACTTATTTTGTTGACTGTGAAGAAAATAATTTTCGCGGCATTCATTTTGTTTTCTGCAAATATTTTTGCCCAGAATACGTACACATACAGTTCGGGAGGGTGGACCGCTGACATAGCAGACATTGCTTCCAACATGACTACTGCAAATTCGAAGATCATTGCGATCGACATGTATACAGGCTTCGACGATTCAATGCTCGCGGATGAAGTGCATTACAATGAGAAAGGTGCAGAGTTCATCGCTAACCGCTATTACGGTGAACTCAAAGAATTACTCGTGCGGTGAGATTTTGAATCCGCAATTAATCAACATTAAAGCCCCGCCAATTTGGTGGGGCTTTTTCATTTCACCTTCTCAGATTTACCTTTACCCAACTGGGTACCAGTAAGTGCATTTTGGGTAGACCTGTGGGTAGAGGTAGAAAAAAGAAAGGTCGCCGAAGCGACCTAACTTATTGATTATCAGTGACCCCGTCAGGATTCAAACCTGAAACCTTCTGATCCGTAGGGACTAATGAAGCCATGATTCTATTTCTGAGAAATAGCCGAGTATTTCATTAAATCGGTTGGGTTCTCGGCCTGATTAACCAGATAGTGGGCCACGTCACTTCTATTTATGGCACCTATGTTGATCCCCTTGTAAAGGCTAGTCTCAATGCGATATTGCTCAGTAATAGACTCATCAAGAAGTCTCCCTGGCCTAACTATTATCCAATTTAGGCCTGATTCAGTGAGCTGCTTTTCCATTCTTGCCTTGTCGGCATACACATCCTTTAAGAAATACTTAAGGAACAACTTAACGAACCATCCTACATGGTTGGCGCTTTCACCTGTACCGAAGCCAGTAACGGCAATATGAGTTGCAACAGACTTAGATTCTGTTTGGATAGCTACCAAGAGGCTTGCAAAGTCAGAAAACAAGGTTGTTTGACCCATGTTTTTCCGCGTACCCAATGTGATAATAACCGCATCTGCACCTTGTGTTGCCAGAGTCAAATCCCCTTTATTTAAAGCATCACCAATAATTGAATTCAACAATGGATTCTTAGGGAGTTGAATTGGGGTGCGCGACAAAGTAGTTACCTCATGGTTTCTAGTTAAAGCAAGCTTTACTGTTTCCAAACCTATGCCTGCTGACGCTCCGATGATTGTTATTTTCATTGTAGTGCAATGTAATTCAACCAAGTTATTTCAAATAAAAAAGGAAGGTGCTTACCGAACCTCCCTTTCTGAGTGAGTCCAACAACCTAAACCAATACTATTTAGACTGAAAAGTCTCACACCAAACCGTTACTAATTTGCTTCAAAAGGAACTTAAAAAAATGGTGTTTGTGTGCAAAAATTCACGAAAACAGGATGGTTTGGGTCATACGAGACTTAAAAAGGCACCTCATTTCAGAGGGCACACTCAAGGAAGCCAGTAGGTTCGTACCTATAAATTTTCTTCGGGAGTTATTCATCGGATATAGGGATTGTAAAATGAAGGTGTGATTCAAACGGCTACGGGTAGCAATTCTCGAAAAATCCAATCCAAACATTACGAGATTGACGTAATGAAAACATGCCCCAATCAACTACATTCATGCAACACAATGAGCACGGCTATGAGCTCCCCTTCAGAAAAGAGGAAAACCTTCTAAGGTTTGAAATAAACGTGATTCCTAACATGAGTTCGGAATATTCCAAACAAAAAACTTAAACTATTGAAGAGACCTACAAGGATAGAATTCATTCAATCTGATCTGGTTTATCCATTCCATTCAGCTTCGACCTTTTCTCCAATAGCTCCACAAAACCAAGGTCCCCCGCACGGAAGTGCGGGGGGCTTTTTTGTTTAGCACAAGACAAAAGTCTGCGCAACTAGAGGTACGCTTTGGCGCGTTACGGACGTTCGACCACCAGGGGCAAGACGACGGATTGATCGGGATAGGTGAGCACCACATAGTAGATGCCAGCGGGAAGTGGCAGGATGTCCCATTCCGACGTTCCAGCGGGGAGGAGGTCCACGAGCGTCCCGTTGGTATGATAAATTTTCCCTTCTAAAAGCCTTTGGGAACCGGGTGCACGAAGGAAAATGCGCTGCTGTGCGGGATTTGGGTAGAGGTATGCGCGGTTGACCGCTTCATTGGGAAGGGATACTTGGGTCAAAGGCTTGGAGATGCTCAAGGTTTGACCGCAGGAATCCAGGGTGCTGAGCGTAACGAGGTAATTCAGGCCAGGGATGACATAGGTTTTTTTGGGACTTTGGCCCGTTCCGGTGCTGTTGTCCCCAAAATTCCATTGGTACGATTGTATGGAACCCAAACTAACGGCTGCATCGAACTGAACCGTCATGCCTTGGGCATTGGTCGAAAGGATTTGGGCCGTGAACTGAGGACTGAGCGGGCTGCACAAGCGGACCGTGTCGTAGGCGGTGGTCGATTCGCCACAGGTATTGGTGGCGCTCAATTGGACGGTAAATGCGCCGGTGTTGGCGTAGGTGTGGGTGGGATTTTGGGCCGTTGAAGATGCACCATCGCCAAAAGACCAGTAGACATTTGCGATGCCGCTGCCTTGGGCCAAAAAGCTCACCGTATTGCCCGAAAGACTGTAGGAAATGCTGGGTTGGGATGGAGCGCAAATCTGCAAAGTGCCTTGGGTGGAATCGATGCGCCCACATTCCGACGTCGTCACCAACGTGATAGTATAGCTTCCGGGGCTCGAATAGCTGTGCGTAGGCGTGGTGGATGTACTACTTCCGCCATCTCCGAAGTACCATTGGTAGCTGAAGTTGGGTTTGGGATTGGCCAATGCGAAGAAGCGCGTAAGGCCTGTTCCCGAATACGTGAAAGGCGAAGCAATCGGGGGGCAGGTCGTATCCCGAACGGAAAATGCATCCAAGCCCACTTTGAGGTAGGCATTTGGGGCGCGTGTAACGGTAAACTTGAACTGCATGGTGTCCGCTCTAAACGGGTTCAAATAGATGATTCGGCGGTCCCACGGGGAATTTTTTACGATCTGTGTGGACGTTGTAATCGTTTGCATGGGAAACCAGCCACTACCGGTATCGGCAGATACTACCATGGATACAAAATCGCCGGTGGTGTATTCGAGGATGTGCGTGTAGAATTCAATCGCAGCCGTGTCGAGGGGGGCCATGTAATACCTAGGCGTCAGCAAGGAAGTGGCAGAAGGACCGGAACTAGGCGAGGTGTAGAGGTATTTCCCCGAACCCCCTGCGCCCGAATAGGGCCCCGTGAATCCGCCTGAGGTAATCCCGACAAAGGGCGTCCAATAGAACCCCGTCGTATCGCTTCGCGACCAGCAGGGGCCGATGTCTCCGGGGTCGCTAAAAATGAGCGCGCCAATTCGCCATGTGGAGTCTTGGAAGGATTCCGTGCTCGGGGCTGTCTGTATGCCGCAAATGCTATCGGGCGTGGCGACATGTACGAAGGAGCTGATACTGAGGAAAAGGGCGGTCAACATGGGGCGTGCGTGTACGTGCTCTTAGGAACACCCACCCCCCCAAATGGTTCACCCTTTCACCCTTTCACCCTTCAACCCTTTCACCCTTTAAACATGCGCGACAGCGTGGACATTCGGAACGTTAAAAGGAGCAAGGCGCCCGAAATCACGAAAGAAAGTCCATACCAAAGCGCCTCGGATCCTGGATGGAGCAAGAAGCTTCCCATGGCGAAAAGGAGGCTGTAGGCGGCTACTACGGCGAGGATCCATCGGGAGAGGAGAATTCGGACTGAGGTCAATCCCTTGCTGTAAATGCGCGCTTTAAACGCCGGCCATGCGGCTGAAGGCTTGGTCACGAGTAAGACGAGGATCCAAGCAATGGTAGTGAACGCGACGGTAAAGAAAAAGGAGTTGGGGAAGGCGCTGAGCGAATCGGAAATCCAGCCGCTTCGCGCGAGTCCAAAGCCGACGAATGGGGCAACCGTGGCGGTGATTTCCACGTAGGCGTTAATGCGCCCCCAGAACCAGCGGAGGATGAGCACTAAGCCCAATCCGGCACCGCATTCCATAATGAAGAGCCAAACGCCTTTGATGCTGTTGATTTGCGTTGAAACCGCTAAGCTGATGGCGGCCAGAATGAGGACGAGCACAAAACTGCGGCGGACGATAGTGGGCCCGCTTGGCTTGTCCTTGCCGAGTCGGAGCCAGACGTCATTCATTAAGTAGGAGGCCCCCCAGTTGAGCTGGGTCGAGATAGTAGACATGTAGGCGCTAAAGAACGCCACAAGCATGAGGCCCATCCAGCCTTTTGGGAGGTAGTGCTTCATGGCGAAGATGTAGCCAAACCGCGGATCAACATGGTATTTGAGGGCTTCCGCGAGAGCGGGCGAATCTTGGGCCGCTTGGCGAAGGCCTTCGCGCACCACGAGGACTTGGGTAGCCGCGGCAACGTCACTAGGCGACTCCTCTCCGGTGAGCCATTTGGGGCTGTAGCCCTCCAGGGCTTGCACCTCGGTGAGGGCGGACTGGAGTTCGGTCGGGACCTGGTCTGGAAGGCGGAAGAGCGTAATAGCCGCCAAACCGACCAAAATCCAAGGCCATGGTCGCAGGGCGTAGTGCGCAAAGTTGAAAAAGAGGGTGGCGCCGACGGCATGAGATTCGTCCTTGGTGCCCATGACGCGTTGCGCGACGTACCCGCCGCCGCCTGGTTCTGCACCGGGGTACCAGGCACTCCACCACATCATACCAAAGTAGGCGAAGAAGGCCCCGAGGCCTATGGCGAGACCGGAGCCAGATGCCGAAGAACTAATGGTCGGGAAGAAGTCCAAGGTTTCGGCCGGTAAAGCGGCCTGTAGTCCGTCCAAACCGCCCACTTCAGGAGATTGAATGACAAAGATGGCTAGAGCAATGCTGCCAGTCATGGCAAGAATAAACTGAACGGCATCCGTGAGCACCACGCCAAAGAGACCGGAGGTCGCGGCGTACAAGGCTACGATGAGGGTGAGTCCTGTAGTCAGCCAAAAAGCGGTGTCCGCAGGGAGGCCAAACAGGCCTTGCAAAACGGAGGTCATGGCCACGTGTACCCAGCCCAGAATGAGCAAATTGATAAAAAGCCCGAGGTATACGGCGCGGAAAATCCGAAGCCACAATGCGGGCTTCCCGTGGTAGCGGAGTTCAATAAGTTCTGCCTCTGTTACTACTCCTGCGCGTCGCCAAAGCGGTGCAAAGACCACAGCGGTCAACATGCCGCCCGCAAGGAGGTTCCACCACAGCCAGTTGCCACTGATACCGTCCGCCGCTACCATTTCGGTGACCGCTAAAGGGGTGTCCGCCGCAAATGTGGTCGCTACCATGGAAAGACCGGCCAAAGCCCAGGGAAGGTTGCGCCCTCCTAAGAAATAGCCCTCCAAGGACTTTTCAGCGGAGCGTCCAGCCCACAAGCCAAGGGCAATCATGCCCGTCAGGGCCACCACAATCAGGGCAATATCGAGGGGGTAGAGGTGTATGGAATCCATGGCAAGAAGGTACGGAAGATTGCGACGGATTTGCGAGCGTTCGGGTGGGCTTAGCCGTTTTAAACGGGTATATACGTTTACAAACGAATGAAGCAATTGGAGGGTTGTACTTTTGGCAGCAAATCAATGAAACTCATGAACGTATTGCTCCTTGGATCCGGCGGCCGCGAGTCGGCCCTGGCCTGGAAAATGTCCCAGTCGCCCCTCTTAGATCAGCTTTTTATTGCTCCAGGAAATCCGGGCATGAAGGCCTATGGCACCTGTGTGTCGGTGGATTGGAAGGACCGCGAGGCCCTGAGCCATTTTTGCACGGCAGAGAACATTGACATGGTGGTAATCGGTCCAGAGGATCCCTTGGTGGCAGGTTTGGCCGACTTTTTTGAAGAAAATCCCGCTCTTTCGCACATCCACGTGATTGGCCCCAAGGCAGCTGCTGCACAATTGGAAGGCTCCAAGGATTTCTCCAAGCAGTTTATGGAGCGCAACAAGATTCCGACGGCGGGACACCGAACCTTTACTGCCTCTCAGCTCGAAGAAGCCAAACAGTACCTCACGACCATTGATGCGCCCTACGTTCTGAAGGCAGATGGCCTCGCAGCGGGCAAGGGTGTACTTATTTTAGACAACTTGGCGGATGCCCTCCATGAAATGGATGCCATGTTGGGGGGTAAGTTTGGCAGCGCTTCGTCCAAGGTCGTGGTCGAAGAATTTCTGGATGGCATTGAGTTCTCAGTCTTCGTTTTGACGGATGGCCAAGATTACATGCTCATGCCAGAGGCCAAGGACTACAAGCGCATTGGCGAAGGGGACACCGGACTCAATACCGGAGGCATGGGAGCGGTTTCCCCGGTGCCATTTGTCGACGCGGAGGTCAAAAAAGAAGTTTTACTCCACATCATCGAACCCACCATTAAAGGCTTGAAGCACGAGCAAATGGACTACGTGGGGTTCATTTTCTTTGGGTTGATCCTCACGAAAAAAGGCGTTAAAGTCATCGAATACAATTGCCGAATGGGCGACCCCGAGACGGAAGTGGTCATTCCACGCCTGGACGAAGATCTCCTGCCCCTCTTTGTCGATGCTGCCAAGAAAAAACTCCTTACCCGCCCCATGGCGCAGACGGCCCATGCGGCCTGCACGGTCATGCAGGTGTCAGGAGGCTACCCCGAAGCTTACCCCAAAGGCCATGTGATTAGCGGCCTGGAGGAGCACGTCGAAGGCACGGTGGTTTTCCAAGCGGGAACGGCGGAAAAAGACGGAAATATTGTGACGCACGGAGGACGCGTATTGTGTGCAACAGGTATAGCACCCAACGCAGCACAGGCCTTGACGCAAGCGTATGAGCGCCTAGACCAAATCACCTTTGAAGGGGCGTACCGCCGCAACGATATCGGAGTAGATCTAGGTTTGCGCGGCTGAGGGAGTCAAATCCAAAGGTGGCGACTCCACCAAACCCATACCGTTTGGACTAGAAACAAAAAAGCCGCCCTTTTCGGGGCGGCTTTTTCATTCGCGAAAAGCGTATTATTTCTCGCCAGCCTTTTGGTGCTTGCGCATTTCCATCAACCAGTAGATGCCTAGACCAGCTCCTACAGCCATGAACAAATAGTTGGCAGAGTTACCCAAGAAGGGGAGAATCTGGAAGGTCCATTCTAAAAAATCACCAAGACCTTCAAAAAATGAGCGGAGGGGCATAGCAGTCCAATTAATTTTGGACAAATTTAATCCAAAGCGTGCGCCAACCCAATCATATTTTCAGAAATCCGCATCCCGGAATCGCAGTGGTCCTCTTTGTGGCTACGGCGGGTCTTACGGCGGCCTTTAATTTCTGGGTGAAAGGCGCAGAAACACTGGGGAGTTGGAGCTTTTGGTATACGCCCATTCTCGTAGGCCTCGCCGCTTGGTTGATAAACGTCCTTCTCGTTTTTAGAAGCCGTTACCTTAAGACCAACTACTTGCTGGGTTGGTTTTGGTTCTGCTTGCTGCTCGCCACGCACCCCAAGGGCATAGGTCTGGCGGAGGTAAGTACCAGCGTGGGCTTCGCCATTTGGCTGGCGATGGCCTATGAATTGAACGATGATCGTAAAGTGGGCTTGGTTTCACGCTCCAATTTGGGGCTTTATTCGGCCTTGCTTGGCGCCTTAGAGCCCGGTTGGTGGACCCTCATTTTGGTTGCAGTCGTTGCCTTGCGCGCGGGACAGTTGCGGCAGCCAACCCACTACTACTTGCAAATAGTCACGGGCTGGCTCATTGGATGTGGCCTGGTGGCTACGTGGTCCGCGTATACGGGGGGGCTACCCGATTTTTGGGCAGAATTCACCCAACCTTGGACGCAACCCTTCCACTGGGAATGGCCCCATGCGGGACAATGGATGGTTGGTTTTTGGCTCCTTTTGGCGGTATTTGAAACCCTGCGGGCACTCTCCTTTGCCAAGAAGGCCAAGCGCAGAGGCCTCCTCATTGGCTGGATGGGCATCGTTTGGGCGTGGATTCTCAACCCTTGGCTTGGTGACGAAGCCATGCCTGGTGCCATATTAGCGGTATTTGCCGCGCCCCACATGGTGAACTTGCAGGCCTATTTCAAGCGCCCATGGATTACCCGAATGCTGGACATCAGCTTACTGGTAGCCGCGATGGGCGCAGCCATACGCTAGGAGGGCTGGGCAAAAGCTTTTTCGCAGGCCTTTGAAGCGCGGTGCAAAAGGCCCGCGCAAGCAAACGCAACTTAACTCGGGAAGAAGAGTGCTTTGAGCTCCGTAGCCTCGTCGGGCTTCATTTTTCCGGAGAGAATCAACGCAAGTTGGCGGCGGCGCAAAGCGCCATCAAAACGCGCTTTTTCTTCGTCGGATTCGGGTAGAACGGCAGGAACTTCAATGGGATTGCCCAATTGATCTACAGCGACAAATGTGTAGATCGCCTCGTTGCACTTGGTGCGTTCGCCAGAACCGCGCTGATCCTCCGTAAAGACGTCCACAAAAATCTCCATGGACGAGGTGAAGGAGCGGCTGATTTTAGCCTCCATGGTGACGATGGCACCTTGTGGAATGGCTTGCTTGAAAGACACGTGATTGACCGTTGCCGTGACTACGGTGCGACGGCAGTGGCGGTGTGCAGAAATAGCCGCACAGCGGTCCATCCAACTCAGGAGTTGGCCTCCAAAGAGGTTGTTCAAATTGTTGGTGTCGTTGGGAAGAACAATCTCCGTCATGACGGAGAGAGATTCAGAGGCGCGTTTCTGCTTCATTCACTGTAAATCCAAACCGCAGGGAAGGCCGCTTTGGCCTCTTCCTTTGCTGCTTGCGCAGCTTCTCGGTTGGCAAAGGTACGAAGGGCCACTTTGGTCAAGCCGACTTTGGCTTCAAGGACTTTAGCAGGGTAGCCAGCGTCTACGAGGGTTTTAGCTAGCCGATGGGCGTTCGTTACATCGGAAAAAGCGCCCACTACAAGGGCGTATGAACCTTCCGACAAAGCGGATTTAGGCGCATCCGATTCAGGCTTCACGGCTGGTTTTTTCGTGGCACTCACCTCTTTGGGGAGTTCTGCCACGAGCACTTCTGGAGCCTCAACGGCAGCATCGTCAAAGGTGAGTGCAGGAACGGATTGTTGGCCAAAGGTGTCGGCCACCGCTACCTCTTCAGCGTTGGGCTCAAACCAGGTTTGAACATTGTCGACCCATTCCTCCCATTGTGGACGGAAAGAGGCGTTCTGGACAAAGTCGCGGAAGTCCGATTTGGTGGTGCCCAAAGCCAGCAAACTCACAGCGCCCGTAACGACTGCAGCGGCACGCAAGGGAGCGAGCCATTGTTCGCGGCGGCGCTGTACTTGAGGAAGGGGCAGGGTGTAGCCGCTTTCCTGCGTGGGCTGATGGCGTTGAGCCAAGGGCGTCACACGGAAAATGGGCAGGCCGTAGGCTTCTGGCAAGAAGTTGCTCTCAATAGCCGCTTGGAAAACCCATTGGAGGCCCGTCTTGGAGAAAGAGCCAATACCGTCTAAGCGAAGGCGCTTGCCTTCGAGCAACTGACGGTTCCAGGTGTTCACGGTAGCGGCTATGGCGGTCTGTGCTTGAGCGGCAGACAGACCTTCAAATCGGCCGAGGTGGTTGATGAGCACTTGACTTGGGCCAGCCACGGGGGTAAAGCTCAGGCGACGAGCTGGGGGCAAAAAGAGGCCCGATTGCAGCTGAATTTCAGCTCCAAAGCGTTGCGCTTCCAAGCGGCCAAAACCGGGCACATCCACGCTATCTTCTTGAAAAAGAAGGTGGAAAATGTGCTGCTCTAAGGGGTAGTGCAATGCCGCCATGGACTAGCCAATATACAGGCTCCCACAAGCATTTTATCCACCTTGGGACAAGAGTTTTCAACAAAAAACTAAACGTCTAAAAGACGTCAAAATAGGGGGCGGTAGCCGTGGCAGTATGGCGTGCTGCCTTTGTGGTTGTAGTAGTCCTGGTGGTAGTTTTCGGCCGGGTAGAAAACGGCAGCGGGAAGCACCTCTGTGGCGACGTCATAGCCCTTCGCTTTGAGCAGGCCAATGAGCATTTCAGCCGTGGCTTTTTGCGCCTCATTCAGGTAGAAAACCGCACTGCGGTACTGGGGACCAATGTCGGGTCCTTGGCCGTTGCGTTGTGTGGGATCGTGCGTTTCAAAAAACATGCGAAGCACCGTCTCGTAGTCTGTGACGGAGGGGTCAAAAACCACTTCGGTGGCTTCGTAGTGGCCGGTGCGCTTGGTACACACTTGTTCATAAGTGGGGTTTTCCACATGGCCGCCGGTATAGCCTACCGTTGTGGAGATGACGCCGTCGATGCGTTGTAGAAAGTACTCGGTGCCCCAAAAGCAGCCGCTGGCGAGAATAGCTTTTTCCATGGTGGTGTCGGTAGGTTGAGGTTCAGCGAAAGTGGCGGGCTGCGCAGAGGACTGGCAGGCGCTTAGTATGCTAGCGAGGAGGGGGATCGCCCAAAATTTCATTACATATCGATATCGCCGCCGCCTCCCATGTCCATGCCTTGACCCATGCCTCCGGGGCGACCGCCACGGCCCCCGCGGGAGCGCTCGGGCTTACCGAAGTTGTACTGCAAGGTGAGGAAGCCAATTCGGCTCTCGCGACGGCGCATGAATTCTACGTCCAAGAGGTCGGTGAACTGATCGTAGCGGAAGCGGCGTTGGTTAAACACATCGCTTAAACGCGCTGACAGGGTCCAATGTTTATTCAGGAAGTCCACCTTGTAGCCCAAGTCGATGAACTGAATGCCACGGCGGTAGCCTTGTCCGGTAGGCCCAGTGCCCCATTGGTTGTAGGTAATCTGAATCTGTTGCTCCTTGGGCAAATTGAGCATGAGGTTGCTACGGCCTTGCCAGCCAAAGCCTCCCTGGGTCAAGTTGCCCGAAACATTTCTGCCATTGATGACCGAGTAGAAAGCATCGGCCGAGGCTTGGAGCTGGACATTTTTGTTGAAGCGCAACATGGCATTGGTGCTCAGACCGACGTTATCGCGGGTGTTGAAGTTCAACCAGGTCATCATCAATACACCACTGGGAAGAGGCTCCAAATAGCGAGACATCATGTTGATCGTGTGGCGGCCGTAGGCAGAGCCAGAGAGCGAGCCCCAACGGCCAAATTGCACCACGTTGAACTCCATAGAGTGGGTGTATTCGGGCTTGAGGTCGGGGTTGCCCTTGCGAAGGCCGCTTGGGTTGGAGTAGTCGATATTGGGGTTCAAGCTCCCTCCCCAGTGGCCGTCGGGACGGTTGACACGCATGGAGTAGCTCGCCTGCAAATCCAGGCCTTTTCGGGGGCTGTACGTCAGGTAGGCGCTGGGGAAGAGGCCGGGGTAGGAACGTTGGAGCGTGGTGCTGTCCTTCAACACAATGTTGACCAAAGCCGTTTCGTAGCGCAGGCCGACTTGGCCTTTCCACTTGGGCGAGAAAACATAACCGTAAGTGGCGTAGGCCGCATGGTTCAACTGACTCATGTCCGTGAAGAAACTGCGCAGGGTATCGGTCAAGAAGCTGGAGGAAACAGGCTCGAGCAACTGACTGGCCGAACGCACTTCCACATTGGCGCTAGACGACGTCCGCCATCCAAAATCTACGCGGGCCTTATCGTTTAACGGCCATTCGACGTCCGACTGGAGGTTCAAGCGCTTCGAATTCCCGGGCACATCAAAACGTTGGAGGTAGGCTCCAAACGTAAACGCGGTGGGGTACAAAGGATCCGTAGTGAAGAAGTTGTTTTCCAGGTCGTGATCCTCGCCCCAAGAGTAGTTGGCGTCCGCGGTCCACTTCTTGTTTTCGTCGGCAAACTTGCGTTCGTAGCGGAAGGAGAGGTTTTGGTTGGAGCGGCTGCTGGTTTGGTCCTTGAATTGAACGGCTCCGGCAGGAACGCCGTCCTTCCCGATATTCACAAAAGTGGCCGAATCCCAATCCGTTCCACCGCGCTGGTCCATGCCAAAGGAAACCCCCACTTGATGCTTGTCCTTGAGGTTCCAATCCAAGCCCAGACGCGCATTGGTACCGATGTTATGACGCAATCCGAGCGATTCTTCCGACGTCCGGTAGGTGGAATCGGGGAAGTAGTAGGTTCGGTAGGTGTAGCCGCCCGAAGACATTTGACGGTCGTCCGCGCCGATAGAGGCATTGATGCGCATCTTGCCGACGGGAATGGACACGTTGCCGCCCAAATTGTACTTGTTTCGCGTGCCAATACCCGCCTGGATGGCGCCGTTCAGAGGCAGTTCGCGTCCTTTTTTCGTGACGATGTTGATAATACCGCCCGTGCCTTGAGCGTCAAATTTAGCGCCGGGGTTGGTGATGACTTCTACGCGCTGCACCATACCTGCGGGTAGTCGGTCAAAGGCATTGGTGCCCTGGTAGCCCATGAGAGAGGCGGGGCGGCCGTCGATCAGAATGGTCACATTTTCATCGCCGCGAAGGGCCACATTGCCATCGATGTCCATGGTGACGTTGGGCACTTGGCGGAGGATGTCGGTGCCCGTACCGCTTGCCACTTGGAGGTCGCCGGCTACGTCGTAGACTTTTCGGTCCAAACCGTTGAGCATAGCGGGGCCTTCAGATACAACATCGGCCTGCTGAAGGACCACGGAGGCATCCAAAGTGAGCTTGAGAACGCCCAAATTGACTTGAACACCAGAAGTGCCTTGCAAGCTTTGGCGCAGGGCGGTATACCCAAAAGAGGAAACGGAAAAGCCTCGCGTTCCGCTGGGCAAGGTCACGGAAAAATCCCCTTCCGCATTGGTGTATCCCACGGGTTTGATGCTGGGGCGGTCGCCGCCATTCATCTGCATGGTGGAAATCACGGCGCCGATGATGGGCTCGTTGGATTCGGCGTCGACCACCTGGCCGGTGACGGTTATTTGGGCCGACAGCCCCCAAGAACCAAAGCTCAGCAGGAGGGCGAAAAGGAGTTTTGCGTGTTTCAAATCGTTCGCATTTAGGGATATGACGCGTGAAGCGCACAATTGTTTAACAAGAATCAGGCCTGAAGTTTTCCGCGGCGAAGCAATTCTTCGGCAATTTGGACCGCGTTGGTCGCAGCGCCTTTGCGCAAGTTGTCTGCAACGATCCAGCAATTCAGGGCGTGGGGGTGGCTATGATCCTCACGAATCCGGCCGACGAAGACGTCGTCTTGACCCTCTGCAAAGCGGGGCATGGGATACGATTTTGAGGAAGGATCGTCCAAAACGGTGACCCCCGGGAAATCGCGCAAGCAGGCACGAACTGCCTCCATGGAGGGGCGCCCGCCGGCGAATTCAATGTTGACCGCTTCGGAGTGTCCGCCTTGAACGGGAACCCGTACCGCCGTCGCAGAAACCAGCACGGATGCGTCGTTCAGGATCTTTTTGGTTTCGTGCGTGAGCTTCATCTCCTCCTTGGTGTAGGCATTGTCCAAGAAGACGTCGCAATGGGGCAAGCAGTTTTTGTCGATGGCGTAGGGGTAGACCATGGCGCCTTCGCGGCCTTGACGTTCGTTTTCGAGCTGGTCCACAGCGGCCTTACCGGTGCCCGTCACACTTTGGTAAGTGCTGACAATCACGCGCTTAATGGGGTAGAGGGCGTGAAGAGGCTTGAGCACCATGACCAGCTGAATGGTGGAGCAGTTGGGATTGGCGATGATGCACGAATCCATGTCCAGCGCCTCGGGGTTGACCTCGGGGACCACCAAGGGAATCTGGGGCTCCATGCGCCATGCGCTGGAGTTGTCGATGACGTAGCAGCCGGTTTCGGCAAATTTGGGAGCCCAGGTGAGCGAGGTCTCGCCCCCCGCCGAAAAAATGGCCACGTCCGGCTTGAGGGCCACGGCTTCTTCCGGAGTCACCACGGTGTAGTCTTTTCCTTGCCAGGTTAAGGTTTGGCCGGCTGATTTGGCCGAAGCCACGGGGATAAAATGCGTGATGGGCAGATTTCGCTCCGCAAGAACGGCGCGCATGACTTCGCCAACCATACCGGTGGCACCAACGAGGGCTAAACGCATAACTGACAGTAGATGTGTAATTCTGCGCAAAAATACCACCACCTATGCCGAATTCAGCCACTTTGCGCCGGCCCGCCCGATGGGCTCTTTTCCTCCTGCTGTATGCAGTTCCTTGGGGCACGAACGCCCAGACCTACGAGCTTCTCACCTGGACCCATGCGGACAGCGTCCTCTGCCAGGGAGTGACCGCGCATTTTCGATGGGGAGGTCCGATGGTGCATTTGGATGCGCCGACGGGGGGACAGTCCGAAATGGAGCGCCGCCTGCCGTCTCTAACACAGGAGACGTACCAACTGGACATAGAGATGGATTTTAATCCAAGCAGTAGCAACTACCTGGAGCTGCAATGGGAATCTCCAGAGGGAGAGAGCTACCTGGTGCTGCGGGTGGGTAAGACGGAGGACCGCATAGAACTCTGGCGCATGAGCCCGGCCGATGAGGAGCGGCTGGCCACGTCGCCCCCGGGACTTTTGGACCGGTCTTCCACGGCGCTTTCCGTCGCACTGGCGCACCAGGCGCACCATCGCTACGCCCTTAGCTGGGGCCTGGACGGGGCATGGGAGACGGTCACCTCCGAGCCCGATAGCCTGCTGCTGCCCGCCGCAAAGCTTCTGATTCGCTGCGTGTACAGCGCTTCGCGCAGCGATAAAATGGCGCTGGGGCCCATCACGGTGACAGGACTGCCCACAGCACCAGGCGCCAAGCCGAGGGCGCGTGATTGGCATTTCACGGAGCTCCTCGCGAGTCCGCTGCCCCTGCAACCCGGCCTGTCGCCCGAACATCCCTTTGTCGAAGCGGTGTGGGCGGGAAAGGACCCCCTGCTCCTCGACGGTTGGCATCTGCGACTAGGCAGTCGAAGCTACCCCTTGCCGACGTGCTGGGTTCCGGCGGGCGGGACGGTGGTTTTTGGGGATTCGGCGTTGGCAGCGCTCCTGCCCTCCGGGGTGCTGCATGTACCAATTTTGCTCACGGTTCCGCAGGCTTCTCTGCTGGTGTTGGAAGGGCCAAAAGGTCAAAAGTGGGGGCCTCTGTCCTACGATTTGGACGCCTTTGCACCGGAGGACAAATCCGCCGGCGGCTACAGTTTGGAAGCGTACAACTTGGCCCAGTCCTGCCTGCTTTCCGAATGGGGCTGGTCCACCGATGCCCGCGGCGCCAGCCCGGGGCTCCCTCCGGATTCCACCGCGCGGACCGTTGCCTTCCCGGCGCCTATGTTGCGGGTTTGGGGCGCCCAAACCAACCGCCCCGAACTCCGCATAGACTTCCAGACGCCTATGGACCTCAGCAGTCCGCTCCCGCCAGGGCTGTGGACCTGGAACTCCGATCGGGAGCTGTTCGGCAGCCCGCAAGTCTGGCCCCACGTGGGCGGTACGGATAGCCTGCCGCTTCCCCCGGGCTTGTGCCGGTGCGACGGACAGGCCTATCCCTGGGAGGCGCTCCCCTTTGGCTGGCCGGTGCCGCCCCAGCCCGGCGATCTGCAACTCACAGAATGGCTCCCCGACCCCTTGCCCTACGAACCCCGCTTCGTCGAACTCTACAACGCGAGCACCCGCGCATTGGACCTTGGGGCGCTCTTTTTAGCCGATGCCGAGGGAGGGAGCTACTGGCGGCGGCTCGCCGCGCCCGGCACCTTTCTCCTGCCAGGCAGCATCCACGCTTACAGCGACGATCCCGATCGCAGCCTGCAGCGCTACCCCCGGGGTGCCCGGACGCAAACCTGGGCAAGCGAAGAGGACCTTCCCCCACTGGAGGAGGCCCAAGGTTTGGGGCTTTTTGGGGCCAATGGCACAGCCCTCGACAAGGTGGACCCGACCTACTTCCAAGGCCTCAAGGGCGAAGAGGGGATCTCTTGGCGCTGGAGCCAGCCTGAACGGTGGGTCCTATCCGGCGACTCCGCCTCGCCGGGGGTGCACCGCTGGCTGCAAGCCAGCGGAGACGTCTCCCTCTTACACGTCCACTTGGACCAAGCCATGTACGGGGGCCTACTGAGGCCGACCGTTTCCTTCCACTGGCGCCAAGACGGGGCCTGGACCCTGCAGGAGCGCTGGACGGAAGCGCGGCTGGGCGTTGGGGGCGACTGGAGCCCTGAAGTGCGCGTCGAACCCCAGTCGGTCTGGGAATGCGGACTGCCCCCCGCTCCGACTGACGGGGTATGGCTATGGGACCTTCGGTTCACCTCTCCCAAAGGCCGAGTGTACCGCCGAAGCTTTGAGGTCCGACAGGTCCCCTAAAGCCCCTAAATTTGTGGCGTGAATTCCCAAGACCTCCAGGCCCAACGCGCCGCCAAGCGAGCGGAGCAGGCCACCGATTTTGACCCCAACGGATTGGCCGCCCCCGGCCAGGTGTATGGACTGCCCTACGATGAGACCTCCGCGGAGGTGGTCATTTTCCCGGTGCCCTGGGAGGTGACGGTGAGCTATGCCGCCGGAACCGCAGCCGGCCCTGAGGCCATGCGCGAGGCATCCGCCCAGGTGGACCTGTACGACCCCAGCGTTCCCAATGCCTGGAAGATGGGCCTGTGGATGGCCCCCAGCAGTGAAAAATGGGCCCATAAGTCCGAACGCAACCGCGAGCGCGCCGAGGCCTACCTTGAAGCCCTGGCCGAGGGCCTACCCACGGCGCGTTTGGCCAAGAGCTTGGACAAAATCAACACCGCTTGTACCGCCATGGTGGACTGGGTCTATGCCCAAACCACGCACTACCTCGACCAAGGCCAGTTGGTGGCCCTGCTCGGCGGGGACCACAGCACGCCTTTGGGCTACATTCGGGCCTTGGCGGATCGCCACCCCGGCATGGGCATCTTGCAAATCGATGCGCACATGGACCTGCGCAAGGCCTACGAAGATTTCACCTTCTCGCATGCGAGCATCATGTACAACGCCATGCAGCACGAAGGCATTTCCAAGCTGGTGCAGGTGGGCATTCGCGACTACTGTGAAGAGGAATTGGAGGTCATGGCCGACTTGGGCGACCGCATTTCTGTCTACTTTGACCGCGACCTCAAGCAGGCACAGTTCCAGGGGGCTACGTGGGCGCAGCAGGTGGAAGGCATCGTGGCCAATCTGCCGCAGCAGGTCTACCTCAGCTTTGACATTGACGGCTTGGATCCCAAATTGTGTCCCCACACGGGTACGCCGGTGGCGGGCGGATTTGAGGTGGAGCACATCCTCTTTTTGGTGGAGCGCGTGCTCGCATCGGGCCGAACGCTTATCGGGCTCGACCTCAACGAAGTGGCACCCGGCCCCGAAGGCGACTGGGACGCCAACGTGGGCAGCCGCCTGCTCTACCGTTTGTGCAATTTGCTAGGCGCCTCCAACGGCCGAATCTAAGCCCCCTTTTTTTCGCCAAAACCTGTTGGGCTTCCCTACCTTTGTCGCATGAAATTTGGCGTTGTCACCTTCCCTGGCTCCAACTGCGACCAGGACATGATCGATACCCTGCGCGACGGCCTGGGCTGTGAAACTGTTTCCCTTTGGCACAAGGACCACGACCTCCAAGGCGTGGATATGGTGGTGCTTCCTGGAGGCTTCTCCTACGGCGACTACTTGCGTTCGGGCGCCATCGCGCGCTTCTCGCCCATCATGGAGGAAGTGGTGAAGCACGCGGCAAAAGGCGGCTACGTCTTGGGCGTTTGCAACGGTTTCCAAATTTTGACCGAAAGTCAATTGGTTCCCGGCGCCTTGTTGCACAACAACAGCCACAAATTCATCTGCAAAAACGTTTACTTGACGCCTGCCTCCCCCTTGAGCCCCATGACGGCGGATTTGAAGGAGAACGGCGTGTACAAAATCCCCATCGCCCATGGCGAGGGCCGCTACCACGCGGACGAGGAGACGCTCAAGCGCCTCAACGACCAGGGCCAGGTGATGTTCCGCTACTGTGAAGCCGACGGAGCCATCACCGACGGAGCCAATCCCAACGGCGCGATTCAAAACATCGCAGGGGTTTGCAACGAAGGCCGCAACGTCATGGGCATGATGCCTCACCCCGAGCGCGCCGCGGACGAAAACCTCTTGAACACGGACGGCTTGGCCCTTTTCCACAGCTTGCTGAACCACATGGTCACCGCCTAAGGGTTCTGGCCTAAGCTCGGAGCAAAGTCTACAAAAGCAAAACCCCCGCGGCACGCCGCGGGGGTTTTTTTATGCGCGGCCGCCGAGGGCGCCGCGAGGTCGTTAGGGCCGAGCTTAGAACTTGACCACGCGTTGGGTGACGGGGGCGCCGGCGCTGCGGCGTTCCACGAAGTAGAGGCCGTTGGGCCAGTCGTGGAGGTCAAAGCGTTCCACGGTGATTTGGCCGGTGCCGGTGCCTTGGCGTTCCAGGAGGAGGGCGCCTGAGGCGTCGGTCCAACGCAAGGTGTAGGCTTCGCCAGCGGGTACGGCCGTGAGGACTTCGATCCAGTCGCGCGTGGGGTTGGGGCTCACGTGGAGGGCTTGGAGGTCCACCTCGTCGATGGACGTGACGGCCACCGCGATAGAGGTGGGGAAACAGCCCAAGCCGACTTTGAGGCGCGCGTAGAAGGTTCCAGGGGCGCTAGGTACGTACCAGGGTTGCGTAGCCCCCGTGATGGCGTTTTGGTTGGCGTCCAACCATTGGATGGTCCATCCGTTGGCCGCTTGAGGGCAGTAGAGCGAGTCGCCACCAAAGACCTGAACCGTGGGAACGGGAGGCGCGGCTTTGACTTCGAAGCTGTCCGTGCGTTCCGCCGTACAGGTGCTGTTGGAGTAGACGTAGGTCAGGTAGTGCCAGCCCAAGGTGAGGGTGCTCGGTTGGATCTGCGTGATGGGCGAACCGTCCAATTCGTAGGAGCCGCCACCGGGGTAGCCGCCGGAGGGATTGAAGGCTGCGTCTGCCGCACATACCTCGTCGATGTTGAAGTTGAGGAAGACGTTTGGAGCGGGAAGGACCTGAACCGTGCTGGTCGCTGAATTCACACAGCCGTTGCTATTCATGTAGGTGTAGGTCACCGTGTAGGTGCCTTGGCCGACCGTGGTGGGCAAGAACTGGCCGTTGCTGACACCGGTGCCGCTGAAGACACCACCGGCGGGGGTGCCGCTGAGGTTAACGGGCGCACCGCCGACACAGACTGCCGAATACGTTCCGGCCGTCACCACAGGCAAGGGCAAAATCGTTGCAATCACGGTGCTGGACGAGACCTTCTTGGGTGCGGCGCAGTCTTCCGAGGAGGTGACCACACAGCGGATGCTGTCGCCGGTATTCAGGGTAAAGAGATCGATGCTCGCCGTGTTGCCGCCGCGTTGCTGGCCATTGACGATCCACGCATAGGTCGGGGCAGCCCCGGCATTCACTGGGCTGGCCGTGAAGGTGATGGTGTCGCCCAAACAGGCCGTTGGCGTGCTGGCGGCAATGCTCACGGAGGGGGTGGACAAGCTGCCCACGCTCAGGTAGCTGGTTTTGGAAACCGTAGAGGTACCGCTGCTGTTGGTGACCGTTAGGCTGACGGTTTTGGCACCTGCGCTCGGGTAGCTAACCACGGGGTTGGCCGCGGTGGAGGTGGCAGGGCTGCCGCCGGGGAAGCTCCAGGCGTAGCTGAGATTTTGGCCCGAACCGGCAAAGTAGAACGGCGTAGGCTTGTTGACACAGCTGGTCGTATCGCTAAAGAAATCCGACACGGGAGCGGCTTGAACGCCGGCAATCACGCGGAGGTTGTCCAGATAGAGGTGGTTGCCGTTGCCGTTTTTAGCCTCAAACTTGAAGCGAACTTGGCCGCTGAAGCCGGACAAATTCACGGTGTCCGTGCGCCAATCGCTGGCGCTGCTGGGCACAAAGGCGTTGGAAATAGCAGACCCCGTGGCGAAGGTGTTGCTGCCGGTTTCGACGTACTGGCGGACCTGGGTCCAGGTGCTGCCGCAATCGCTGCTGACGAAAAGGGTCAGGGTGTCGGACGTGCCGCCGCTGAGCATTCGGTACGCGAGGTCGTACACCAGAATGCTGCTGCTATCCACCAGGTAGCTGGGGGAAATCAGATCGTCTACTTGGCCCGTGTTGCTGTAGCCAAAGCCGCGGAAAATGGCCGAATGCGGATCCGTCGTGCTGCCGACAGGCGCGGTGCCCCAGCCCAAGGAGAAGTCGGGGTTTTGGACGGTCCAGCGCTGCGGAATGGCGTTGTCAAATTCTTCGGCGGTAGGCGCTTGAATACCGCCCACATGGATGTAGGCCACGCGGGTCAAGGTGTCGGAGCCGTAAGCATTGGCGGCTACCAACTGGACGGTGTAGGCGCCTGTGGCCGTGAAGACCACTTGGGGGTCCGCATCGCTGGAGCTGCTTCCGTTTGCGTAGGCGAATGAAGCGGGATAGATGGTCCAGCTCCAGGACGTGGGGTAGTTGCTGGATTCATCCGTCAAGGCCAGGGTGTCGCCCAAGCCGCAGGTGACCTGTGGGCTTGCGCTGAAGTCCGCCTCGGGGCGGTCTTGGAAGAAGGTGGCCAGGGGGCTCTGCCAAACGCCACGGCCATAGGTGCCTGCACGAATGACGCCGTTGGTCATCAAGATTTCCAGGTCGTTGACAATGGTGTTGGGCAAGCCTTGCATGAAGGGAACCCAGTCCGTCATGGACGCATCGCGGTAGTAGACGCCGAGGTCCGTGCCCACATAGACCACGCCGTTGCTGTTGGGCTGGATGGCGATGCAGTTGGCGGGGATATTGGGCAGGCTGCCGCTGCGGTTGTACCATGCGCCACCCGCGTTGAAGGTCTCGTAGACTTTGGTCCCTGCGTAGTAGCCGGATTTGCTAATCCACACGTGGTTCTCGTCGGCGGGGTCCACTGCGATGCCGGTGATGACGGTGCTCGAACCGATGTTGGAGGTGATCCAGGTCCAGGTTTGGCCGCCGTCGTTGCTGTAGAAGAGTCGCTCGTCGATGCCCACGTAAAGCACGTTGGGGTTGCTCACGGCTTCGGCGATGCAGTCGATGTTGCTGGAACCCTGAATGTTGTTGGTGCTCGTTGCGGTAAAACTCCCCCCTGCGTTGGTGGATTTCCACAACTTGGTAAAGCCCGCGTAGAGGGTGTTGGAATTGATTCGGCTCGCTAAGAAAGGGGTCACCCAATTGCCCGTACCCGCAGGAGGCAGGTTAAAGGGCGCATTGAAGGTGATGCCACGGTTGGTGGATTTGTCAAAGTCGCCGTAGTAGATAGAGCGGTACATGGTGTTGCCATCGGAGGCTGAAATAGCACAGTCCATGCCGTCGCCACCGCCCACTTTGTCCCAGCCGTTGTCGCTCAGGTGCGTCCCATTGTCTTGCGCACCGGCAATCGTCAATAGGGTGTCTGCTTCGGTTGCGCCAATCTTGTAGTACTGCGTGATCGAAAGGCCTTGGTTGCGCGCCACCCAGCTGTTGCTCATGCCGCCATTGGCCGATTTGTAAACGCCCCCGTCACAGCCGGCATAGACTTGGCCGGTGCCTGGCTTGAAGGTCATCCAGTGGTGATCCGCGTGCACAAAGGAGGCACCGCCACCGCCGTACCAGTGGCCGCTCAGCGCAAAGCTGGATCCGCCATTGTTGGAGCGCCAAACGTTCACGCCTCCTGTAAGGACGACGTCCTTGTCCAAGGGAGAAACGGCAATCGCCAAATCGTACCAGGCTTGACCCCCCGAACCTGAACCGTTCGTACTCCAATCCAAGAGGTTGGGGCTCGCGCCGTGGCGTTGGGTCCAGGTCGTACCGCCGTTGGTGCTTCGGTAGACGCCGTAGAGACCGTTGTTGTTAGCGCCATAGAGGGCGTAGATGTAGTTGGTGTCGTTGGCGGTGGTCGCTAATTCCACACGGCCTGCGTTCATAGGCAAGCCGCTGGTCACCATGGTCCAGGTATCGCCAAAATCCGTTGACATCCATATGCGGCCGTTGCTGCTGGTACCAGCAAAGAGTTTGTTGGTGCCTGGCACTTGCACGAGGCAGCCAAAGGTGCCGCCGGCTTCTGTGGTCCAGGTAGCGCCGCCGTCCAAGCTGCGGACGATGCCATTTCGAGTAGCGGCAACAATGTGGTGGGTGCTGTCTTTGTGCATGGCCATTCCGACGATGCGCGCAGATTGCGTGAGCGAGTAGCTCAATCCGGTGGGATTCCAGGTTAAACCACCGTCTGTGGACTTCATGACGCCCAACGAATACGTGTCCCCCGCGTCGCGGTCGCCCGTTCCGATGTACATGATCAAGGGATTCGTGGGATCAATCAAGATAGCGGAGACGCCCAAGTTGGGAAGGAGGTCTGTGTTAGTGGACCAGGTCAATCCGTCGTCCGTAGACTTCCAGAGGCCACCAGCGGGAGCCCCTGCGTAGAGGGTGTTGGGCTGTGTGGGGTGGAAGGCGATGACGTTTACGCGTCCAATTCCGTTCAAATAGTTGCCGTCAAAGGGGCCGACAATGCTCCAGTTGCCCAAGCCCCCCGTGGAGGCGGTGGCGGTGCCTTGAACCCCGGCGAGGTAGCCCTGGTAGAGGGACTGAGGAGCTGGACGGTTGCCGCTAGGGTAGACGCGGGGCTCCATGAAGGCTTCCCATCGCTTAAATTGCTTCCAGCCGCGGCCCTTTTCCACGGATTTGCCTTCCCAATGCTGGTTGAAGGCATCGACCACGTCGTAAAAATTGACGCTAGGGTCGTTCATCATCTCCACATAGGAAGGACTCTGAGCGGCTGCAGGTAGGGTGAAAAGACCCAGGAAAAGGGCAGAAAAAAGGCGAGTAGGTAACGTCATAAAAGCGCTATAAGTGGTTCTCGTTCAGGGACATGAAGACCGTGTTTTAAAAGGGCTTCCGCCAAAGGCTGGTAAATATAGCACTGGTGCCTCTCGATTGGCTGTCGGATTGCCGCCCATTTGGGGCATAGCGCGTGAACGGTGGGCAAGGCTTAGCCTTCGTGGCTGAGGTCTTGGATTTGCTTGCGGTAGGCTTCGAAAAGTTTGGTCTTGGAGGCCAAACCGATCCAAACGCCCTCCTGGTACACCGGCAAATACCACATGGCGGATTTTTCCATTTGGGTCAGTACGCTCTCCATGGGGTCGCTGTACTGCACACGGGCAGGTGCCGACTTCATGGCGTCTTTGGCGGTGATTTCTTCGCTGTGCTCTTCGCGTTGCGCGCGCCAAATGTCCTCCCACGTGATGTAACCGACCATACGCCCGTCCTCTAGGATGGCGACCAAATTGCGCTGGCAGCGGGCGAGGGCGGCTTGGCATTCGTGCAAAGGGCTGTCGGGCTCCAGCGTCTCCAAATCGCGCTCCAAGGCGTCCTCCATATCGATGAGGGTGAGCACGGCCTTGTCTTTGGACTGGGTCCACAGGCGACCGCGCTGCGAAAGGTATTCGGTGTAAATGCTGTTGGGATCCCAGCTTCGGGTCAAGAAGAAAGAGAGGGCCGCGGTCATCATCAGCGGCAAAATCAAGGGATAGCCACCGCCAATTTCGGAGATCATAAAGATGGCCGTCAACGGTGCGTGCATCGTGCCCGCCATCAAGCCCGCCATGGCAATCAATACAAAGTGTACCACGGGAAGTCCATCGATGCCGGCAAACTCCAGACTGCGCACGAAAATGAGGCCGAGAATACTGCCCATGAAGAGCGTGGGCGCGAACATGCCGCCCACCCCGCCCGCGTGCACCGTCAGGGAAGCTGCGGTCACCTTCAAGAGCAAGAGCCCCACGAGCAAGCCAATGCCCATGAGCACATTGCCGGCTTCGACCCCGAGCCAGTTTTGCGACAGAATGGACCAATCGTCCCCTTTCAATGCCGCTTGAATGGTGCCAAATCCTTCGCCGTAGAGCGGAGGCATCACGAAGATGAGCGCGCCTAGCAGCACCCCGCCGGTCAGGGCTTTGGCCCAGGGGTTGTCCCAGCGCAGCACGAGGCGGCCTGAAAGGGCAAATACTCGCTTGAAATACAAAGAGACCAGCGCGCAGGCGACCCCCAGCAGCAGGTAGTAGGGCAAGTTCACCGGGTCAAAGGCTTCAATGCCCTCCGCATAAAAAAGCTTGCTGCCGTCGCTGGTCATCAAACCCGTCAGGGCGCCCGTTGCCGAGGCCAGCAACAAGGGCACCAGCGAACTCAAGGTCAAATCGATGCTGAAAAGCTCCAGCGTAAAAATGATGGCCGCGACCGGGGCGCCAAAGATGGACGAGATGGCCCCGGCGGTCGCACAGGAAATCAATAAAATCCGTTGCTTAAAGCCCAAACGCAGCCAGCGCGCCAGGTTGGAGCCGATGGCCGAACCCGTGCCGACCGCGGGGCCCTCCAAACCCACCGATCCCCCAAAGCCCACGGTCACGGCGGACGTCAGGAAAGAGGTGTACATGCGGGAGCGCGGGATGATGCCGCCTTGGCGTGAGATGGCCTCAATGGCGGAGGGGATGCCCTCGCCGGCGCGTAGCTTGAAGACACGGACCAGCGCAACGGTGAGCAGGATGCCGATGAGCGGGAAGGCGAAGTAGTAGAGTTGGTAGTAGTCTTCGAAGCGTTCGGACCGAATCCACGCCTGAATCGCATGCGTCGAGTTTTTCAAGACGACCGCCACCAGGCCGGAAACCAAGCCGGTCAGGATGCTCAGAACAAAAATGAAGTGCTGCATGGGAAGATGCTGGGCCCGCCAAATCAGAACGCGTCTGATCCAGAGTTGCAGCCGATGCTTCACGTGCAGCGAGGGCTTCATGCAGGCTGAACCGGGGTGATGCCCAAGGAGAGTTCCGTCAGCTGGGCGGGGTTGATGTGCGAGGGCGCATCAATCATCACGTCGCGGCCGGCGTTGTTTTTGGGGAAGGCGATGTAGTCCCGGATGACCTCGTCGCCGCCCATCAAGGCCACCAAACGGTCAAAGCCGAAGGCAATGCCGCCGTGGGGAGGAGCGCCGTATTCAAAGGCATTCATCAAGAAGCCAAACTGCTCCAGAGCCTCTTCTTTACTGAAGCCGAGCAGGTCAAACATGCGCTGCTGCAGGGCGCGGTCGTGGATACGGATGGAGCCGCCGCCAATTTCGTTGCCGTTGAGGACCAAGTCGTAGGCGTTGGCGCGCACGGCACCTGGATCGCTGTCGATCAAGGGGATGTCTTCGGGCTTGGGGCTTGTGAAGGGGTGGTGCATGGCGAACCAGCGGCCGGATTCTTCGTCCCATTCAAGCAAGGGGAAGTCCAGCACCCACAGCGGGGCAAAGACGTCCGGCTTGCGAAGGCCTAATTCTTGGGCCAAATGCATGCGCAGTTCGCTCAAGGCCTTTCGGGTCTTGGTTGCGTTGCCCGCGAGGA
>Ga0255766_10000975_pt1 | contig 26281 bp, 26 predicted proteins | sample 071ome_23_FD_179966 | JGI IMG/M metagenome (GOLD analysis project Ga0255766, IMG submission 179966) | Coastal salt marsh microbial communities from the Groves Creek Marsh, Skidaway Island, Georgia - 071403BT metaG (version 2) | ecosystem: Environmental > Aquatic > Marine > Intertidal zone >...
GAGCCGCTTGACCACAAACCGGTAAGCGAACCCTCCAAATTAAACAATCCCATCTGAATTGACAGTATCATTCAGGGGGACTCCGGTACACCGCTTACGCCGTACGAGTCCCCATTCACTGACATCCACGCCGGTGGCCCAGAAGCGGTGTTCTCGGACAAGGATCAAGTTATTGATGGAATATTTGGAGTGTTGGAAGGCGTTGTGCAAGCATTGAGGAAGGTGGACTGAGCCGCGTCACCACATGGCGCCTTGTCTCCTTCTCCTCATTTCTGCAGCCGGTTCTGCCCCTCCAAGTCCGGCAGCTTGTCCAGTGCTGCTCTTTTGATCTCCAGGTCAATCTTGGTGTAGTTCCGTGACATGGCCTCGGAATCATGCCCTACGATGTCACCCGCAATTGCCGATGTGGCTCCTGTGTTCTTTAGCTCGCTGGTCAGTGTGTGACGGAGACAATGGAAGCTCAGTCCGGCGTATTTGCGGCGTTGTCCATCTGCCTTGTAGGTCCTGTAATTCTTTCTTTCAACCAGACCTGCACTCGCCAGTATGGTATTGAATTGACTGGACAGCATCTTGACTGGCACTCCAGCCAATGAGCCACAAACGAATTCTCCTCGGGATTTGGATCGGAGATCCTTCAGAAGCCGAAGTAAGGGTGGCGCGATTGGGACGATTACCATCCTTCCGGTCTTCTTTGTCTTGAGTGAATAAACCGCCTTATCAAGATCCACGTTGGACCATTTCAGATTGGTAACATCTCCGATACGAAGCCCTGTGTAGTAGCCCACCAGAACAGCAGTCCTCCAGTCCCCCTCGAGTGTGGTAAGTAGTCGGCCCAATTCCGATGGCGTGAATGGCCTCCGCTCCTGTTTATCCGTTCTTGAGAGGTTCTTGACAATCCTGGCGGGGTTTTTGTCCATCACGTCTTGTTCCTTCGCAGCATCAAACATTAACCGCAGCATCTTGAGGTGATTATTGATGGTTCCGGTGGACAAAATACCTGAGATGGAATCCCTGTAACCGCGAATATCTGTGATCTCAACCGCTGAGATTTTGTTATCTGCCTTGTGGGCAAGGTGGTCCAGAAATCTTTTGGTAATCGCCGTGTAGGACTTGTAGGTAGAGACCGAGATTCGGCCTCTAATGTCCTTAAGCCAATCAGTCATAAACTCACGAATGGAATGTCCAGGTTGCACGCCGGGTGATCCCTCCATGATGGTGGCCATGGCCCTTTCAAGCATGGTGCGAACTTGTTGATGGGTCAGTTCCGAATTCTTGGACTTTCTCTCAGCTTGGCCAAGTGTGCTGCAGATAATCTCGGCCTTTTTGCGATCAGGTGTGCCGGTACTTTGGAAGTGGCGCTTGCCGGTGGCATCCGTGAATGCGCAGAACCAATTTGGCTTGCCTTGTTGTCTGTGGAGGCTGGACATGGCATAACATTGGCATAACATTCACCAATGTCAATCGTGTTTGCATATATATAAATAGTTGGAAACCAACACAAATAACACCCACAAACAGGTTTAAGTCCTGCCGCGGGCACCATCTCTCTCAATCACCAATTTGCTTTCGTATAGCCTTAGGTACATCCTTCTCGTATGAATACCTCGTTGCAACGGTGGGGGAACAGTCAGGGAATTCGGATACCAAAAGTTCTGGTTGAGACTCTTGGCATGGAAATAGGTAGTGAATTGACCATCGAATTATCTTCTGACCGGTCTCGGATCACCATCTCTCCGGTGGAGGATTCGCGTCCGGTTCGGGGGCGTCATCGCATTGAGGACTTGGTTGCCCCGAGTTCTCCGGATGCGTTCGAAGGCGAACCAGGCTGGGGTGAACCACAAGGGAAAGAGGCCTGGTAGTGGGGGATTACTTTCCGTCGCAGGGGGATCTGGTTGTCCTTACATGAACCAGCAACAACTTGAAAAGAAGCTCAGCTCCGTGACTAGCGAGCTGTTGCGCGAGAAAGGGTATATTTGTTTTCCCGATGTTTTCATCAAGCTGGATTACCTGACCCAAGCAGACTACGAAAAATGGAGGCGGAAGCGCGTCCCTTGTCTTGAACGGGTGATCAAGGTCAACTTGAGCAAGATCAATTTCATCATGCGGACGGTCCAGCGAACCTCAAAGAACGGAGGGTTGAAACCTAGTTGGACCGGATACAAGTCCTGGGGCAAGGGCGAAAAGACTTGGCTTCGATTTTCGAAGTCAGGGAAAGATGCGATAGAAAAGGCTTGTGCCACCCATTTTCTGGCCAAAGTGGTAAAAAATAAAAAGAACAACCAAACTCAATCAAATGCAGAGAAGGGTTTGGTTGATTAAATGATGACTGGTGATTCTTGATCACACTCATTCATTCCATTCTTGCAGCCGTCTAACGCGTTCCTTCATGATTGGTGGATGCAATCCATTCACCCAGTTTGCTCTGAGCGACATTCTTGCCGTAGCCTATCGAGGGCCAGATTCCGAACCTTCCTTGATCTTGGGCTCGTATTGTTGCTCCTGGTGGTGGGGGCAAGTTCCGTGGACTCACGTGCAGCTTCTTTGGTGGTCAGTGAGATCATGGTTCAGCAGAGTGTGCATGCGTTTGTGGATGAGGACCATGATGCTTCCGATTGGATTGAGATCTACAATGCATCCGATCAAACGCAAAATCTGCTGAATTGGTCGCTTTCCGATGACGCGGATGAACCACGGAAATGGGTGTTTCCCGATGTGGACCTGTTGTCCGGTCAATTCCTGGTGGTGTTTGCGTCGGGCAAGGATTACCGGGATCCGAATCAAGCGCTGCATACCAATTTCAGACTTTCCTCAGGTGGGGAGGCATTGGGGCTTTATGATCCGGACTCCCAATTCGTGTCTGGGTTTACGGATGAGTATCCCAGGCAACTCGAAGGCACTTCCTATGGTTTTCAACAGGACGGTGATTTCAAGAAGAACGATCAGACGACCTTCAAATACGTGATTCCTGAAAATGATGAAATGGATGCCACCTGGAAGCGGAACAATTTCGATGATACCGGATGGCAGGATGGTGTGGGGGGGATCGGATACGACAGCAATTCAGGCCGTGTTCTTTTGCCGCTCATCGATACCAATGTTCAAGCAACCATGAGGTCCAAGAACTCGACCATCTATCTGCGGTACCCCATCTCGGTAAGCGCTCCTGATTCCGTGGTGAAGTTGAAAATGCATTTTGATGATGGATGTGTGTTGTATTTGAATGGGCGACGTGTCCTGACCAGAAATGAGCCGTCCAGTCTGCGATGGAATGTGCGGGCGAGTGGGAATCGTAATGATGGGGAGGAGATGGTCCCTGAGTTCCTGACGCTTTCATCCAGAGATGGTTTGAGGGTGGGGGATAATGTGTTGGCGGTGCATGGCTTGAATTTTCGTTCCACAGATCGGGATTTTCTTTTTAGAATTGAGACCGAGCAGTGGAGTCAATTGGGAGATTTTTCAATCGAACCCGGATTTATCACTGATCCCAGCCCGGGGGCACCGAACGTCATTGTTTATGCCGATACGTTGGAGAAACCTGTGATTGAGTCGGACTCCAGGGTTTTTGACACGACGCATTCGGTGGCTGTGACACACCCCAATCCTGAGGCATCCATGCGTTACACTCTGGATGGAAGCGTTCCGACAGAGCGTTCCAATTTATATGCGGGGCCGATCTTGCTGGAATCCTCAGCGCAGTTGTCCGTCCGGGCGTTTCATTCGAGCTTGGCGCCCAGTAAGATTGTTCAAAAGGCCTTTATTCAGGTGGATGCTGAAACGATGGAGTTTCATTCGGATGTTCCGGTGGTTCTTCTCGATACCATGGGAGAACGCATTTCGGCGTCCAGTCGGACGAGCGCATTGATTCAGCTATATGATCGGGGGGAAGACGGCCGTGCCCGTGTTTCGCAAAAGCCTGATTTTCAGGGAAAGGCTTCCCTTAAAGTGCGTGGTTCCAGTACTGAAGGGCGACCCAAAAAGGCTTACTCCATGGAGATCCAGGATATCTATGGAAACGATCGTGATGTTTCCTTGCTTGGGATGCCTTCCGATTCGGATTGGATTCTTTATGCGCCTTATAATTTCGATCGAGCCCTGATGCGAAATCCTTTCATTTATGAACTGAGTAATCAGCTGGGGCGTTATGCAGTGCGCACACGGTTTTGCGAAGTCTATGTCAATGCGCGCGGCACGGCTCTGAATGATCGTGCTTATGTGGGGGTGTATGTGCTCATGGAAAAAATCAAGCGAGGCGGGGATCGCGTGGATATTGACAAGTTGCTGCGACGTCACACTGAGGAACCGGAGGTCTCGGGTGGATACATCTTGAAAATTGATCGTCTGGATCCCGGGGATGTTGGTTTTACCGGTGGTGGCCAGCAGATGGCCTTTGTCGAACCTAAGGAACAGGAGATTCAATCTGATCAACGTCAGTTCCTGGTTGGTTTTTTAAATGACATGAATCGTTCGCTGCGTGATCGGGATTTTACTAAAGCGGTCCCGGATTACGATGCTTACATTGATCAGGGTGCCTGGATTGATTTCCACATTCTCAATGAATTCACCAAGAATCCGGATGGATTTCGTTTGTCCACTTACATGCACTTGCCGCGTGACGGGCGTTTGACCTTTGGTCCAATTTGGGATTTTGATCGAACCATGGGACCGGATGATGACGGTCGGGCGGCCAATCCGGTGGGATGGTCCAGTGTCTATCGTTTCGGTTGGTGGGGTTCCATCTTTCGGAATCCAAACTTCGCCCAAGCCTATATCGACCGTTGGCAGGTCTTGCGACAAGATGTGATGTCCGTTGAGAACATGCATGCGGTGATTGATCGTATGGCCGAGGAATTGACAGAATCTGCGGAGCGAAATTACGCAAAATGGCGATTGTTGGGAGGAGTGAGTGCCTGGCAAAACGAGGTTCGACAATTGAAAACCTGGGTCAAGAGTCGTGCGGAATGGATGGATAGCCGATACACATCGCCTCCTCGTTTTCAAACAGAATCAGGTGTGGTTTCCGAAGATGGAATGGTGCGTGTTCGGCAGGCGGCGGGACAGACTTATTATACAGTCGATGGTTCGGATCCTCGACTCCCTGGAGGGGAGATATCCCCTAACGCCAAGGCTCTTTCCAGAGGCAGTCTGTCGCTGGATATTGAAGGCCCTACCAAGGTCAACATGCGATCATTGGAAGATGATGATTGGAGTGGCATGGTGTCTGGATTGTTTGTGACCGAAGATTTGCCTGCGCTGGCGATTTCGGAAATCATGTATCATCCGGCCGAAGATCTGATCCCATTCGGCTATGATGAAGAAGACTTTGAATTTGTGGAAATTTGGAACCATGGAGACGAACGGATTTTGTTGGAAGGGATGACTTTGTCGGACGCCATCGACTTTACCTTTCCTTCTTACACATTGGCTCCAGGGGAAGCGGTTGTGGTTGCGGCTGATCCCAAGGCCTTGCTTGCGCATGATCAAACTTTGGAAGGAAAAGTATTGGGTCCATTCGATGGTCGTTTGGCCAATGGCGGGGAAATGATCTGGTTGACGGATTCTGAAGGGCGCATGTTGGATCAGGTCCAATTTGATGACGAAGAAGCATGGCCGGACGCGGCGGACGGAGAGGGGAGTTCCCTTGAGCGGGTACGATTTGATCGAGCGGATGCATCGGCCTGGCGTGCGAGTTCTTCGGTGGGCGGAAGCGCGGGAAGCGTTGTGGTTGAACAAACCATCCCGGCAACGATTCAGTGGGCGGCGGGTAGCATTGTTCGCATTCAGTTCGAAGTGGAGGCAGGCGTGGCCTCGACCTTAATGAGCAAATCATCACTGGATGACTCGGAATGGGAACTCTTGTTTCGATGGGAACCAAGTGATCGTGCCGAGTCCCATCAGGTCGAGCTGGACACGACCGGTGCGACTCGCTTTTTCCGGATCGTGACCCATTAAGCTGAAACGGTTCAGTTGAGAGTCCGCAAGAGCGAATGCGGGATTCCTTCGTTGAAAAAGATGGAGGGGCAAGCTCTCCCAACGAGTCGGGACGCCCACTTCAATCCTGATGGCATTCGAGCACTTATCTAGCTGCAATGGAAACGCCACAGATTGATGAACGCCCATGACTTCCCACGTTCCACGCTATTTGCTTGGGAAAGGTTTTGAGGACCAAGAATGGGTTCGGGGTGGAACCCGACCCTCCCATATTCATAAACTGAACCCCACCGCAAAGAAAAACGGCGGACGCTTTTAACGCGTCCGCCGAATCAAGTTGTTTTTCCTGTCTTGAGAATCAGACGATCATTCCAGCTGCCACGGTTGCATTGGTGGCATCGTCGATGAGGACAAAGCTGCCGGTTTGACGATTGCGTTTGTAGGGATCGTGGAGCAAGGGCGCTGATGTGCGCATGGAAATGCGCGCAATATCGTTGAGGCCCACTTCCAGGTCGTCTTCGACTTTGTGAAGCGTGTTCACGTTGACCTTGTATTTGACCTCTTTAAGAATGCATTTTGCATCACGGGTCGTGTGGCGGATGCTGTATTTTTTGCCCAACTGCAATTTGGCGCTTTCAGAGAACCAGCAGATCATGGCGTCAATATCCTGTTCCACTCTCGGAGGATTGTTTTGTTTGACGATCATGTCCCCCCGGCTGATGTCAATCTCATCTTCCAGGGTGATGGTCACCGACATCGGGGCAAAGGCTTCGTCCACTTCCCCTTCAAAGGTGTGAATGGCTTTGATCTTTGATCGGAATCCGGATGGTTGAACGGTGATATCATCGCCCTTCTTAAACACACCACCGGCCACGCGTCCGGAGAAACCTCTGAAATCGTGGTGTTCCTTGCTTTGGGGGCGGATGACCCACTGGACGGGGAAGCGTGCATCGACGTGGTTGAATTCGTTTCCGATGAAAACGTTTTCCAAGGTGTAGAGAAGCGTGCCTCCCTGATACCAGGGCATCGCGGTGGATTTGTCCACGACGTTGTCTCCGTGCAGTGCGCTGATGGGGATGAAGTCGATGTGTGGGATGTCCAGGCGGGATGAAAAGTTTTCATAATCCTTCACAATGGAGTGAAAGACTTCTTCTTTGTAGTCCACCAGATCCATTTTGTTCACCGCGACGATGACGTGTTGGATTTGCAACAGCGACGCGATGAATGAATGGCGGCAAGTTTGCTCGATGACGCCTTTGCGTGCATCCACCAGAATGATGGCCAGGCTGGCGGTGGAAGCGCCGGTGACCATGTTGCGTGTATATTGGATGTGACCGGGGGTGTCGGCGATGATGAACTTGCGTTTTGGGGTGGCAAAGTATCGGTAAGCCACATCGATGGTGATGCCTTGTTCGCGTTCCGCGCGCAGACCATCGGTCAGCAGGGCCAGGTTCACGATTTCATCTCCCCGTTTCTTGCTGGATTCCTCCACCGCTTCCAATTGGTCTTCAAAAATGGATTTGCTGTCGTAGAGCAGTCGGCCGATCAATGTGCTTTTGCCGTCGTCCACGCTTCCGGCTGTGGTGAAGCGCAGGAGGTCCATGTCCAGATAACCTTTTTCAGTAGTCATGTTTGTTTCGAAATGTATAGGTTCAAATTGTGCTGCGGTCGGCCTAGAAATATCCGTCTTTTTTGCGGTCTTCCATGGCGGTTTCCGATCGTTTGTCATCGACGCGGCCTCCACGTTCGGTAACGCGGGCGGCGGCGACTTCGGCGATGATATCATCCACGTTGCGGGCGGGAGATGCGACGACACCCGTGCAGGTCATGTCTCCCACAGTGCGGCAGCGCACGATCATTTTTTCGACCACTTCATCGGTGCCCAACGTCAGAAACTCCGAGTTTGCAAGGTAGAGGCCGTTGCGGTGTACGACTTCGCGTTCGTGACTGAAGTAAATGGATGGTAGAGCCAACTCTTCCAGCTTGATGTATTGCCAGACGTCCATTTCGGTCCAGTTGCTCAACGGGAAGACACGGAAGTGTTCGCCGATGTGTTTTTTGCCGTTGAAGAGATTCCAGAGTTCAGGGCGTTGGTTTTTGGGATCCCATTGACCAAACTCATTTCGATGTGAAAAGAAACGTTCTTTTGCGCGCGCTTTTTCCTCATCTCGGCGTGCTCCTCCCAGGGCGGCCGAGAATTGAAATTCTTCCAGCGCATCGAGCAGGGTGACGGTTTGTAGTGAGTTGCGGCTGGCGTTGGGACCTTTTTCTTCGGTGGCACGTCCCTTGTCGATGGATTCCTGAACGGTACGGACGATGAGATTGGCTCCCAGTTCCGCCACCAGGCGATCCCTGAATTCCAGGGTCTCGGGAAAGTTATGTCCCGTGTCGATGTGCATGAGTGGGAAGGGGAGTTTGGCTGGATGAAACGCCTTTTGTGCCAGGCGAAGCATCACGATGGAATCCTTCCCTCCCGAGAAAAGGAGCACGGGTTTTTCAAACTGAGCGGCCACTTCGCGCATGATGAAAATGGCTTCGGCCTCCAGAGATTTCAAGTGAGTGAGTCGGTAGCTTTGATGCATGTGGGTGTGAGTATGTTTTGACGTGATTTGAAATTAAGGGGTTTTAGCTGTTAGCTATTAGTTGTTAGTTGTTAGTTTTGGTTTAATGCGTGGCATGGTAAATGCCTTCAGTTCCTTCAGGCATGCTTCCTCACTTTGTTTGTCAGTGTCCAATACCAGAGTCGCCGGGTGTGCATCGTCCGGTGGTTCAAAGGAAGAATCTTTTCCAGTGAAATGTTTGATGGCTCCGGCCTTGGCTTTGGCATAGAGACCTTTGACATCCCGCTTTTCACAGGTTTCAAAGGAGCAGGTGACGAAGATATCTTGATAATCTTCTTTACCGATGATCTCGCGGGCCATGGTTCTTAATGATCGTTTCGGCGTGATGAAGGACGCGATCGTGACGATGCCCGCCCGGGCAAACAGTTTGGCCACTTCGGCAATGCGTCGGATGTTTTCGAGTCGGTCTTCATCCGAGAATCCCAAATTTTTGTTGAGCCCTGTTCGGATGTTATCGCCATCCAGAAGCTGAGTCATGATGCCTTCGGAATGCAATTGTTTCTCCAAAGCCGTTGCCAAGGTGCTTTTGCCCGCACCGGACAATCCGTACAGCCACAACACGCAGCCTTTTTGATTCAGCAATTGTTCTTTGCTGGATCGGTCCAAGGTTTGATCAAATATGGGATGAATGTTTTCCATTAAGTTCGTTGAATGTGTAGGCTGTCGGGGCCACGGAATTCAGATCGAAAGCAGCTTGTTCAGATGCTGAAATCGCTGGAGGCACTCTCGTGCAAACCGCACTCTCTTTTTAGGCCGAAAAACCGGGCTTCTTCTTCGGTCATGCCAGCATCCACCCGTTTGGTGGTGTGCGTGTCGCCGATGCTCAGGTATCCCTCATGCCAGAGCGGATGATAGGGCAAGTCGTATTTGACGAGATAATCATAAACATCCTTGCTGGACCAATCAACGATGGGATGGATCTTCAGATAAACATCGTCCACGGCCAAAACATTCAGCTTCTTACGGCTCGAGCTTTGCTCTCGACGTAATCCAGCCAGCCATGCTTTGGGTTGAAGTTCCTTCAACGCCCGTCGCATGGGTTCCACCTTGTTCATGACATTGTAGGCATTGATGCCGTCCAGCCCCTTTTCCCACAACTTACCATAACGAGCTTCCTGCCAGGCCGGACTCATCTCTGCGCGAAACACCTTGAGGTTCAGCTTGAGGCGTTCGGTCATTTCATCGATAAACTTGTAGGTTTCTGGAAAAAGATAACCGGTATCGACCAGGATGACGCGTATGTCTGGAGATTGGCTTGTGGCCATGTGCAGGCATACCGCAGCTTGTGCCCCAAAGCTGGAGGACAATACCAGGTCCTCTCCAAAATGCTTCGCCGCCCAGGCAACGCGTTCTTCGGCGCTCAATGTCTCCAGTATGGCGTTTTCTTCTGCCAGATTCAACCCGTGCAACTCTCCGGTCCTGGGAGAGCCGGATGCTTTATCGGGGGATGTTGTCGTGTTGTTTGACATAGGGTGATAACGGATTTTGGTGGCTACTAGTGCCGTCCATCCGATTTATTCCTTCCCGGCGCTTTCCAATTCAGGCCAGAGCACGCGGGCGCTCCAGTCGCCAAAACGCTCGTCGGCATTCCGTTCTTGCTGGAATCGCTTGAGTATGCTGCCGAGGGTTTCGTCCATGTCTGCGTCCTTGACACTTTGCAGATAAACTTTGTTCAAGCGGGTGCCTGCTTCGTTTCCGCCTACGTAAACATTGTATTTACCCGGAGCACGTCCCACAAATCCGAGTTCAGCCATGTAAGGGCGTGCGCATCCATTCGGGCAGCCTGTCATGCGAATGATGATTTCTTCCTGAGGAATGCCGGCTTCTCCCAGTTGATTTTCAATGCGATCAATCAATCCGGGCAGATAACGTTCTGACTCCGCCAGAGCCAAGCCACAGGTTGGCAGGGCGGGGCAGGCCATGGTGGCGCTACGGACGGGTGATTTCTCGTGTGTGGTCGGAACGCCATGATCTTTCATGATCAGGTTGATTCCGTCCACTGCTTCGGCAGGAATGTTGACCAGCAACACATTTTGGGACGGAGTCAACCGGACTTCCACCCCATAGGTGTCTACAACCTTGCGGACCGCTGTTTTCAATTGAATCGACTCGGTATCTTTGATGCGCCCGGTTTCGACAAAGAGCCCAAGGAAGTGGTTGCCGTCCGCTTGCTCATGCCATCCGAAGCGGTCTCCTTGCCGAGAGAACTCGAATGGTTTGGCATCTTCAAGTTTGAAGCCAGTTCTCGATTCCAATTCCTTGCGGAACCATGCCACGCCCTTTTCTTCCAAAACATATTTCAGGCGCGCATGTTTGCGGTCGGTGCGATCTCCGAAGTCACGATGGATGGTTAGGACACCTTTGGCGACCTCTTCTATTTGGTCTCGGGTGAGATATCCAATGACATCTGCTTTGCGCGGGAACGTGTTTGGATTATTCTGACTCATTCCCAATCCTCCGCCGACGGTCAAGTTGTAACCCGTCACCTGGTTTCCTTCGGCAATGGCGACAAAGCCAAGGCAGTTGGTGAACAGGTCCACATCGTTCAGAGGCGGAACGGCGAAAGCGGTTTTGAATTTGCGTGGCAAATAAGTTTTGCCATAAAGCGGATCATGATGGCTTTGATGATCCTGAACGTTCAACTGTACGCCTTCCACCCAGATAGCGTGGTAGGACGGAGTGGTTGGAAGCAGGGCATTGGACAACAACTCCGAGTCTTCGTGGACCTGATGCATCCAAGGCTCTGTGGCCGGAGTGGGGGGCGCCATGACATTGCGACTGACGTCACCGCAGGCCGCCAGGGTGGTCATTAAAGCGTCATTGATGTTTTTCATCAAGGGTCCCAGTCCGGATTTCACCACTCCGTGAAACTGAATGCTCTGGCGTGAAGTCAGGCGCAGGGTGTTGTTGCCATATTTCGTGGCCAGATCGTCGTAAACCTTGTATTGGTCGGCCTTCATGATACCACTTGGGATACGGCCCCGGATCATGAACATGTATTTTTTGCCGGTTTTCCGCAGGTCGCGATCGTCTTGCTGGTAAATGCCGTGAAATTTGAGGAATTGTCCGTCATCATTGGAAAAACGATCCGCTTCGGGATCATTCAGCGTTTCCGCCAAATTGCCCGCGAGGATGGGGTCGTTTTGTTTCAGAACCTCGTTATGTGAAAGCTTTTTCTCGGGTGTTGAGTCAATCATAAGTAAATTACCTTTCTTAATTAGGTATGCTTGGTCGTAAATGTCAATCTTAAGCTGCAAGTTTTTTTTAAAAAGAGAGCTTGCCAATCCAAGGTGGCATGCCTAATTTCTTCGTTCCTCTTTTGCGGAGGACAAAATTAAACAAGACCCGTTCGCCTTTGCGAGGCGAAAATGAACAGAGTTGTTACTTATATGGTAAAGATTCGATTAAAGCGCATGGGCGCAAGAAATCATCCGGTTTACCGCGTTGTTGCGGCGGACAGCCGTAGTCCCAGAGATGGAAAATGCATCGAGGAACTGGGGACATATCATCCGTCACGTGCCGGACAGAAATTTAATTTGAAGATGGATCGCGTGGACCACTGGTTGGCCTGTGGGGCTCAGCCCTCTGACACCGTTGCCAGTTTTATCCGTAAGACCCGCAAGGCAGCCAAAGAGGCTGAAACCACCGAGGCCGCTCCCACGGCTTAAGGTGGAGGCCATTGGTTTTCCATCAAGATATTATGTTGAAATACGTACAATTTGTATTGAACGGATTGGTTGAGAATCCGGAAGCAATGCAGATAGAAACTGAGGAAAAAGAAGGGCTTACCGTGTATAAGGTAAGGCTTCATTCCGATGACATGGGAAAGGTTATTGGCAAGCAGGGTAATACCATCAATGCTATCCGTGGTCTCATGCAGGCCGGGAGTGCCAAAGCCAATACACGCTGCGTCATAGAGGTTTCCGAGTTGGAAGCCTGATGCCGGGTGCCTGGGGGCATTCCCCTTCATGCCCGGGAATGGTTCATCGGTGAGCTGCTGAAACGATGAGGGTAGACATCATCACGCTGTTTCCCGAAATGTTTGTGGGGCCGCTGAATGAGAGCATTCTGAAGCGGGCGCAGGACAAGGGGCTAGTGGATCTGAAAATCCACTGTCTGAGAGAATTTACAAAAGATCGACATCGTACGGTGGACGATCGCCCATTCGGGGGAGGCCCCGGTATGGTGTTAAAACCGGAACCCGTGTTTGATGCAGTCGAAAGCCTGCGCCAACCGGAAACCAAGGTGCTGATGATGTCACCTTCCGGAAAGCCGTTCAAGCAGGCCGATGCCTTTGGGTTGGCGGAGTGTCCGCACTTGGTCTTGTTGTGCGGGAGTTACGAGGGATTTGACGAACGGATACGGGAGGCGCTTGTTGATGAGGTCTTTTCCATTGGGGATTATGTGCTCACCAACGGAGCCCTGCCAGCCATGGTTATCGTCGACTGCATCTGTCGATTGGTGCCCGGGGTGTTAGGGGATGCCGAGAGTGCCGGTGAGGAGTCATTCAGCCATGGCATGCTGGAATACCCTCACTATACGCGTCCTTACTCGTTCAGAGGGATGGACGTGCCTGACGTGTTGATGTCGGGAAACCATGCCGCCATCGCCAAGTGGCGTCATGAGAAAGCGGTGGAGCGAACCAAAAAGCTTCGACCGGATTTGGCGAAAGATTTGACATAGAGCGGGGATAAAAGTCTCCGTAACAAAAAAACACACTGTTGTATGAATCAGGAACTGTTAAAAAAAGTTGAAGCGAGCAGTCTTCGCAAGGAGCCTCTGGAGTTTTCCGTGGGTGATACTGTCAAGGTCCACGTAAAAGTGGTGGAAGGCGACAAGGAGCGTATTCAGGTTTTCGCCGGTATCGTCATCGGCCGGAGCGGATCAGGCGTCAACGAGTCCTTCACCGTCCGTCGTATCAGCTACGGAGAAGGTGTGGAACGTGTCTTCCCCGTGCACTCTCCGCGCGTTGACAAAGTCGTGGTGGATCGTTACGGCGCGGTGCGTCGAGCCAGGCTCAATTACTTGCGCGATCGTATTGGTAAAGCTGCCATGCTTGTCAAAGAAAAGGACATGCGTCAGCGCAAGAAGAAGTGATCATTTGATCAGGAAGCCGGGGGTCCATGCGACCGTTGAGGAATATGTAGGATGCCTTCCCGCGGCGGAGCATAAAAAGATACCGGATGCCCTAAAAAAAGGTGGTAATTCTAAAACGCTTTGTTAGATTCCACCGCTCCATTCGAACCCGTGTCTTCGGAGACGAAGCACAAGGATCGTTGGAAAAGGTTGGATAACATCGACTAGCCCTGTGACTACTAAGAAAAAAACAGCCAAGAAAGCGACCCGTAAAAAGGCGTCATCCAGTAAGGTGGCTGCAGCGACGACTGCTGCCATCCTTGGGATTCCCATTCAAAGCGACGAGCCAAAGGGCGACAAGAAATCCAAGGCAAAGACCTGGAACACCACCAAGGTCAAACCCCAATGGTCCAAGTATTACAAGACGCTGTTGGAACTCCATGAGCGTCTGATGATGCAGATGGATGGATTGGCCAAGGAATCCGCCGAAGAGATGCAAAGCTACAGCTTGCACATGGCTGACTCGGGGACGGATAATTTTGACAGAGACTTTGCCCTCAGCCTTTTGTCGTCCGATCAGGACGCCGTGTACGAAATTGAGGAAGCTTTGCGACGTATCGAGAAAGAAACATACGGCGTTTGCGAATTGACCGGGAAACCCATTCCCAAGGCACGACTGGAAGCGATCCCCTGGGCTCGGTTCACTGTCGAAGCCCAGATGCAAATGGAAAAAGACGGAATCGCCCGACAACGTCGTCTCGGAACACTCGGTTCAGTGGACTCTACCGGAGCCACGGCCGTTTTGGAATCGTCCTCGGATGACAGCGATTCCTCTGACAACAAATCTAATAGTAGAGATAAGGATTAAACACCATGCCACGCGAAATAGTCACCATTGAATGTACTGAAGCCCGTAAGGAAGGCAAACCGCCCTCCAGATACATGACCACACGTAACAAGAAACTGCAGACTGAAAAAGTGGAGAAAAAGAAATACAATCCCTTCCTCCGCCGCCATACCCTTCACCGGGAAATCAAGTAGGATTGCAGCTGAAAACTATTCAATTTAAACATTATGCCACGTAAGAATAACAAGGACAAACGCCGCAACGAACCCGGACGTTACCCTGCACGCACACCTCGTCCGAAGCCTGTTGTCGACTTTACCATCGATCAACTGGTCCCGAGCAACGTTGACCTGCTGCGTCGATATGTGACCGAACAGGGCAAAATCCTGCCCCGCAAATACACCGGTCTTCCTGCGCCATTTCAGCGTCGACTGAGCCGCACGATCAAACAGGCTCGCCAAATGCTTCTGATGAAGTAGGGAACTGCTGGTCCCGAAGGGATTTCATCACAACGCCACGGTTTTGGCCGTGGCGTTTTTGCGCGTACGCACAGAATAGGTAGACCGGACCGTCCCGGTCCGCCCACGAGCGACAGCGATGTGGATGTGAGGTGATCGAAAACCCAAGGCTTCCCGAAATGGTTGTTGTTTGAGTTTATGGGAGACCAAAGGTTACGCGCCGGGACGACACGTTCTACCCGGAGTGTGCTTCAAGGTAAATCGGACCGTCCCGGTCCGTTCACGAGCGACAGCGATGTGGATGTGGGGAAAAAGGCTGACTCAATCAGACTGACTCAAGCGTTTCACCGGCTTCTCGTACATCATTTTATGTGCTTCTTCCAGGATGTCCGGGATACGGTCCTTGAAGGGGCTGTTTTCCAACAGATGGGCCCACTCGGATGCCTGTTTTGGCAGGTGGGACACATTTTGACCTGGGAACCAATGCTCGGCGTTGCCCAACAGGTTGTAACGCATTTTACCCCAGCCGACGATGTCCAATGACTTGGCATAGGTCCAAAGACGCAGGATTTCCACCAAGTTGACTTCGCCGGGCATGTCCACATATTCGGGCAAACCTTGTGGCCAGGTTTTGCACCAATCTTCTCCCAGCACACGGTTCATTTCCATCCGCAGCGCTTTTTCGATGGGAGCCATTGTTTCTCCGGCCTTGTCGTAGTGTTCGAGTGATTGAATATGCTCGTCAAAATCACTTGGCCGGGCTGCTCCGACACTCAGGGTGTGGACTTCCGGGCGCGACAGGCAATACAGGTTGTTAAACGCCATGGGGGAAAGGGGATCACAGAGTCCGACCAATTTTGCCGGCGGATCATAGAGCATGCCTCCCTTGTCATTGGGGCTGATGATGAACACGCCCATGTCCCGCTCGGTGGCAGCCTCCACAGCCGGCCAGTTCAGGTCGTTGACAAAATACCAATGCAGGTTGACGTATTCAAAGGCATCGGTCTTGATCGCGTCCAGAATGATGTCCGGTGTTGCGTGGGTGGAGAACCCGATATGCTTGGCGCGACCTTGTTTCTTGAGTTCGTAAGCCGCTTCCAGGCAACCGTTTTTCTGTATCGTCCAATCGAGCAATTGTCGGTTGTTGATGCCGTGGATGGACAGGAGTTCCACATGGTCCAGTCCCAGATAATTCATCGACGTTTCAAATGTCTCATAGAATTCCTTTTGGGTGGCAAACGGGGCAACCTTCGTCTGGACCATCATGTCGTCTCGCTTCAACTTGGGCAGTATCCAACCCAGTTGCATTTCCGAAGTCCCGTAACCGCGGGCGGTTTCAATGTGATTGATCCCCAGCTCGAGCGCACGATGGATGGTGGCTTCGAGGTTTTCCTGGTTTTTCTTTGGGATGTCCTCAGGGGCGGTATCCTGCCATTGATGCTGATAACGCATGCCTCCGCAGGTGAACACGGGCATTTGCAATTCGGTTTTGCCAAATCGGCGGTAATACATGCACGGAGTTATGCCAGTTGAGGCCTTGGTTTGCAATGAAATGAAGGAACTAAGCAAAAAGGCAAAAAAGTGACCCGACAGGGTTTCGATTTTTCGTGGTCGGGTTTATGTTAGCCCAATGAATGTGATGCTTGCACTTCGGACCTCTCGTTTGTCTTTCGCCTTTTTGTTGTTTTTCATGGTATCTGTTTCTGGACAAGCCCAACAGATCAGCGTGGTCGATCCCTTTCAGGACAAATTAAAAGAAGGGTGGTCCTGGATCCGGCAGCATCCGGGGGCCTGGCGAATGACCCGCGATGCTCTGGAAATTAAAGTAGAACCGGGCAACATGTGGGGTGGCGCCAACAATGCAAAAAACATCCTGGTGCGCGATGTCCCGATCACTTCCGATAACAAATGGACTATCTCGGCCACTTTTTTCAATCAACCCACCGAGCAGTATGAACAGGTCGATCTGGTATGGTATTACAATGACAGTTACCAGGTGAAGATCGGGCAGGAGTTGGTGGATGGGCAACTGGGCATTGTCATGGGACGTGAAGAAAACGATCGCACCAAAACCATCGCCATCATTCCTTTGGACACGTTCGAGGTCTCGGTGAAATTTGAGGTTGAAGGCGATCACATCAAGGGGTTCTACAAGAAAAAGGGAAGCGAAAAATGGATTGTGGCTGGTGAAACGAATTTACCGGTCCATGGAAAGCCGCACATCACCCTCCAGTGTTATCAGGGACCATCGGATCAGGAGCGTTGGGCGCGGATTTGGGGTTTTCAGATGCAATCCATACCCTGAATCAGGTTCTGGATTGAAAAAATGAAATAAAGTTACCTTAGGACAGTAAATGTCCCAGGGTGCTGGTTAAAGTGGCGGCATGGTTATGAATGCAATCGACATACATCAAGAACGCAGCGTTCGCTTATCGGACAAAGCCAGTGTCAACCGCCGATGGACGGAGTTATTCCGACGTATTGAAGATCTCCCCGAGGCAAACAGAAACCTGAGCGATGAGGAAAATCCGATCATTGACTACGTCTATGGGCATCGGGAGCTGGATCTTTATCTCAATCAATTGAGAAAACAGAGTCCACACTGATCAGCATGGGATCAAAATTAATGTGGATCGATGCTTGAAACCGGGGCAAATGGACTGTACAAGGTTCGCCCATGAAAAAATTTTGGTTACCGACATTTCTGGTTATGATCATCAGCGCGATCTTCTGCTACACCGTCTTCCTGACGGCGCGGTCTGAGGAAGCTGGTGGTCGTTTGATCTGGCCGGTTGTGACCTTTTTCTTTGCTTACCTGGGCGCCTTTACGTTTTGGGGATGCCGGGTCGATGAAGAGCACCATTGATTTTTTTAGACAGCCACCGCAGTCGCGAGATCTGCGAGGTTTACAGGATGGATTTCGGTATCTGGTAAATCTTTCGGCTCGGCCGAGACCCTTATTCGCTCGATGATAGATTGTTACAAGGGGGGGCTCAATTTATTCCAAAGCACGACATAAGTTGGTGCGCTTTTGGAGTGCGGCGAGTCATCGCCGCTTTAGATACGGTCCGAATACGTCAGAATCGAGCTTAACCCTGCAACAAGTGTTTACTCCCAACGTTTCGGGTTTCGGGGTGAACGGACCATGTGGGGAGGAGTATAGCAAACCGCTGACCTGATGTATCCAAAGCGGTATCAAGCTAACACATTCCAGATGAGCGACTGCCTTACACGGGCACATCAGCAGATCGTCGAGAATACCCCCATGTCCATTCCGCTATTTCCTGCTGGATTCCCGACCTGAGATAGGGCAGCATTCTGGCATGAATCCGTATCGTTTGATCCAGCATACATTATTGATTTGTCTTTTGGCTGTATGGAGCGGGAACACTGCTTTGAAGGCCGCTCAAACACGTTCCACGACCTACGAATCCGCCGGTGCGACCATGGAGGGATTCGTCGCTGTTCCCGATCTGAATGAAGGCGAATATCGTCCAGGCATTCTCTTGATCCATGACTGGACCGGACTCCAGGCTTACGCCAAGGACCGAGCCCGACAAATTGCCAATGAATTGGGCTATGTCTGTTTTGCTGCCGATGTTTATGGCAAGGGAGTGCGCCCTGAAAATCCTCAGGAATGTGGTGTTCAGGCAGGTATTTATCGAGGAGATCGCACCCTGTTTCGTCAACGATTGAATGATGCACTCGCCGAACTTAAAAAACTTCCCGGCTGCCACCCTGATCAAATTGCAGCGATTGGATACTGTTTCGGAGGAACCGGTGTGATCGAACTTGCTCGCAGCGGCGCGGATGTCCAGGGGGTTGTTTCCTTCCATGGCGGATTGGACTCTCCCAAACCCGAAGATGGTCAGAACATCAAAGGCAAGGTTCTGGTGTTGCATGGCGCAGATGATCCGTTTGTGTCCAAAGAAAACATCGCAGCGTTTGTTGCCGAAATGAACCAATGGAAGGTTGATTGGCAGATGGTTAGTTACGGGGGAGCGGTTCATTCCTTCACCAAGAAAGAGGCGGGTGACAACAAGGAATCCGGTGCCGCCTACAACGCCAGGGCGGACAGCCGCAGCTGGCGTCACATGAAACAATTTTTCACCGAGATTTTTCCACATGCGCAAAAGGGTTGGTCATCTTTGTTCGATGGTCGAAGCTTGACCGGTTGGTCGCAGAAAAACGGCACAGCGACGTATCAAATTGAGGACGGAGTCATTTTGGGAACCACATCGGAAGGCAGTCCGAATTCCTTCCTTTGCACCACGCGTGATTATCGGGATTTTGAACTCCTGTTTGAGGTCAAGGTGGACGATGAGTTGAATTCCGGTGTTCAAATTCGATCAAGAAGCCTGGATACATTTAACAACGGACGTGTCCATGGGCCGCAAGTGGAAATTGCCACCAACGGAAATGCCGGTTGGGTTTATGGGGAGGCGCTCGGAACAGGGTGGTTGAGCACCGACCGAACTGATGAGAAGGCGAGAGCTGCTTTCAACAAGGGAGAGTGGAACAAGTTCCGGGTGCGGGCTGTGGGCAATCACATCAAAACCTGGATCAATGGAATTCCCGTGGCCAATCTTCAAGGTGATGAAAACAGTTTCAAAGAAGGATTTATCGGACTCCAGGTGCACGGTATCCGAAAAGGCACGGGACCTTATGAGGTTCGGTGGCGCAACATCTACTTAAAATCCCTGCATTGATCTTTTTCGTAACTTCATGCGATGTGACCATTGTCATATTGCCTGAGCTTAGATGGATCAAAAGAAACGCATTTCGTTTGGACCAAAGCAAATTCAACGCATCATTATGAATAAGAAAAACCTGCCCTGGATGGGCGCATTGTTTGGACTCCTGCTTTCCGTTTCCGGATTGCAGGCCGATCATCACGAAGAAGCAGCCGACTTGAATGTGGGCGACAAAGCTCCTGAATTCACAGCCATCGATCAGGATGGTCATCTATGGAAAACCTCCTCATTGAAAGGAGAAAAAAACCTGGTGGTTTACTTTTATCCGGCAGCCATGACCGGTGGATGCACCAAGCAGGCCTGCGCTTTTCGTGATGACGCTTCCAAATTGAAGGATCTGGATACAGTGGTCGTGGGTGTCAGTGGGGATGCCCCCGCCGGATTGAAGGTGTTTCAACAAACCCACGATCTGAACTTTGACCTGTTGGCCGACTACAACGGAGCCATCGCCAAAGCCTTTGGCGTGCCCTTGCGCGATGGGGGGACGATCGAGCGCGAATTCCTTGGTAAAGCTGTTTCCCTGGAGCGTGGTGTAACCGCCAGCCGATGGACCTTCGTGATCAACAAGGAAGGTAAAGTGGTTTACAAGAACACCAAAGTGAATGCCGCACAGGACAGCGCCAATGTGATTGCGGCCTTGTCCAAATAAAACGGTTGCACATTGGTAACATTTTCGTCACCGTCCCGGTGAGCCCGAAAGGTAGAGTGAATCCGCCTTTCGGGCTGTTTTTTTGTATGAACCGGTTGAACAGGAATATGAATCATGAGCATTGAACGTTTCCGACATGGTAGTGATTGCTGCATCGGGTTAATTGCGATGTTAACCTGGCTAGTGTTGTCTTTCAGTGCTGCATCCGCCTCGGAAGTGGTGTCCATTGGTCAATTACGCTCCGGTCGTCCTGTGGCCGGGGCTCCTTTTGATATTCGACCACGGCACGAAGGCAAAACAGTTCGAGTGCAGGGAGTGATTCACCAGAAACTCCTCTGGCCGGGCAGTCAAGCGGATCGCCCGAATCATGCGTTCTTGATTCAAAATCTGCCGGAGCATTCGGATGGCAATGACAGCACCTCCGATGGTCTCCTCGTTTACACTGGCAAACCGGCTCTTCCATGCGAAGGGCGGGACGCCGATTATCTGCCCCGAGTGGGGGATTGGGTTGTGTTGGAAGGACGACTGCAACATCGATATGGCCAGACTGAACTCAGTCGTCCTCGTCTCATTCAAGTGGTCAAGACAAGTTTGAACCTGTCATCCGCATTGCCTGACATCGAGCTGAAACCCTTTCCCGAGCGGGTAAAAACGCTTTCCTACATGGAACGTTTGGAAGGGATGCGAGTGACATTACCCACCGGAGCTTTGGTGGTTTCCGGGAGAAAAGTGATTGGAGAGGGGATCGAATCCTACGCCTGGGTGATACTAGCAACTGATCCCGTTGCCCTCAGGGCGAATCCATTCCACAACCGGGTTTTTCGTGATGCACATCCTTTGGATGATGTTCCGAATGTGCTGTTCGATAACGAAAATGGATCTAGGATCCTCTTGGGAAGCCATGGAATCAAAGGATTGACGGGACGGTCCGACGCATTACTACCGGCTTTGCGCGTGGGTGATCGCTTGACACAGGCCTGCGTAGGTGGGGTGATTTACTCCTATCAACAATACAAAATTATGCCCATTCAAGCTCCTGATTTTGAGCGGGGGTTGGATCCGGCGGAGAATATAATTCCTGAAGTGTTGGAGCGGGATTCGGCTGGAGCTGGGATTAAGGTGGCCACCTTTAATGTGGAAAACCTCTATGACCATCAGGATGATCCATCAGATCCTTGTGATGCCCCCAGTGACCCTGGCAACAAAACCATTCAACCGCCATTCAACTATTTGCCGGCAAACGAGACCCTTTACCGGAATCGGCTGGCAGGTTTGGCTCAACAGGTTGTTGTTGATATGAAAGAGCCTGAGTTGATTCTGGTGCAAGAGTTTGAAGATCAAGACATCTTGAGTTTTGGAGCATCCGATGATGCCTTGCCCAAGCCCGGATCCGATGGATTACCGGATGTGCTTCAGGAATGGACACGCGTGATCCGGTCTCAGGGAGGGGCTCACTATGGTGTCGCTCAACATCGAAAAGGAGCCGATGCCAGGGGAATCAGTTGTGGATTCCTGTTCCGCACCGATAAAGTGAAGCTGAAGCCCTTGGGACTGAAAGGTTCCTGGCTAAACATAGTGAAGCAATCCTTCCCCGCAGCTCAAATTTATGGAGATGCGTCACAAGCAGCGCCTCTGGCCATTCAATCCATTCGCCCCAAACCCGATCAAGATGGGGCGGTCGTTTATGCCCGGCTTCCCCAAATAGCTCGATTTCAGATTAAGGCAGAAGGGCAGCGTGTTGACATGGAGGTGGTTGTGGTCAATGCACACTTTGCCAGTCGTCCCGATGAACGTGTGGCTTTACGTCGTGATCAGGCGTCCTTAGTGGCTGAGATTGGAAAGGCATGGGTAGAGGCGAATCCTGGGGTGGGATTGGTTATTGGGGGGGACTTGAACGTTTTTCCGCGTCCTGATGACCCATTCAGCCAAAGGGTGTCCGACCAATTGGGAGCCTTGTACGAATCAGACGCACATTCTGCTTACGATTGGATATTAAAGCGCAAGCCAGAGAATGCGTATTCATATGTGTATGATGGACAGGCGCAAACATTGGATCACCTCTTCATGTTCGGAGAAGCCAAAGCCAGATTCCACAGCGCGACATTCCTGCACATTAACTGTGATTGGCCCGAGGGATTGCCTGTTTCCAGTGAATCAACCAGGGGAATCAGTGATCACGATCCGCTTGTTGTATCGTTTCGTTAGTTGCTGGATCCTTTGTATCTAGCATGTAGTCAATATATTGTGGTGTTCGGTTGCGTTTTTTGGACTGCGGTGGTCACGACACCGCTCTGGATACGGTCCGAAATCCCAAAACATGCTCAAATACAATCATCCTGACTGACACGTCACAGATGCTACTCTGGGAGGATGGAAGGGTGTGGGCATCTGTAAACCTTAACCTTACCCAGGCGTATCCAAAGCGGTGTCGTGACCACCGCAGTCCAGAGTGGCTCTTGGATTCAGCGGACCCTACTGAATTTGTGCAAGATAGGGCAGTTTTGTGACGTTTTGGTGCTTCAACATTGACGATTTGGCATTTCTTTGTATAAGCTTGCCTCATTCCAGAGCTGTTATAGCTAACAACCAAACAACACACTTGAAGTATGATTAAAAAACATAAACCAAGAACCAGCGCCGGACTCGGCTTGTTGGGGGGCTTGCTCCTCGCCGCGAGTGGTCAGGTGCAGGGACAAATCAGCAATGGCCTTGTTTCCTACTGGCCGTTGGACGCATTGAACGGAACCAAAACGCCGGACTCGATCAGTTTCTACGACATGGAAGCTGCCAACTTGACCGCGGATGATGTCGTTCCTGGAAAATTTGGAAATGCTTTTTCCTTTTCCAACGAACGCCAGACTCTTCTGTCTCGTGTGCATGAAGCAGACGACAATCTTCCGGCCAACAAGCATGCCGCTCACACCATTTCCATGTGGGTGAACGTCGCAGGTGAAGGCCAAAACGATCTGCGTGTCTTCTCGGAAGGCAACACGACCGACAGTAACCCTCTGTTCAATATCGGAACGCACAACGGTGGCGCTGATGGAAGTGTTGACCTTTATATCCGTCAAAGTGGGTGGGGCACCTATGGCCATGCTTTCACCACACAGCAGCCTTTTATTGCAGATGAATGGCATCACATTGCATGGGTTCAAGAAGCAGATGGATCCCGTACCATGTATGTTGACGGAAATGCCGATGAACTTGATATCACCGCCAAAGAAGAAGGCGACTGGCGCGTTAATAACACCTCTATCGGTGGTATCCTGCGTGCTTCCGCTTCTCACTGGGTGACCGGTTTGATCGATGATGTGGCCATTTGGAGCCGTGCCCTGTCTGCCGATGAAGTGGCCGAGGTAGCAGCGAGTGCAGTAGGTGATCTTGTCGGTGGTGGTGGTGAAGCTGATCCCGGCGCCGAAGGTTTGGTGGCTCACTGGCCATTGGACGAAATCCAGGGGACCAAGACGCCTGACATTGTCAATGGTTATGACATGGATATCGCCAATCTGACCGATGCTGATGTGGTTGCCGGTAAAAACGGAAACGCCTTCTCATTCGACAATGCACGTCAGACGCTCCTTTCACGTGTGCATGAAGCGGACGATCAATTGCCCGCCAACAAACATGCGGCTCACACGATTTCCATGTGGGTGAATATTGCAGGAGAAGGCCAAAACGATTTGCGTGTCTTCTCTGAAGGTAATACTTCGGACAGTAATCCTTTGTTTAACATCGGAACGCACAACGGTGGCGCTGATGGAAGTGTGGATCTTTACATCCGTCAGAGCGGATGGGGCACCTTTGGCCACGCTTATACCTCTCAGCAACCATTCATCGCCGATGAATGGCATCATATTGCATGGGTACAGGAAGCAGACGGATCTCGCACCATGTGGGTGGATGGCAACGCCGATGAACTTGAAATCGCAGCCAAAGAAGAAGGCGACTGGCGTGTGAACAACACGTCCATCGGTGGTATTTTGCGTGCTTCCGCTTCTCACTGGGTGACTGGTTTGATCGATGATGTGGCGATCTGGAGCCGCGCATTAAGCGGTGACGAAATCCAAAACGTGATCGACAACGGCGTGCCAAGCGCTGGTGGCGGCAACAAACGTCCACTGGTGATCAACAGCTTCGCCGCTGAATACACCTCTGCTGGTAAAGGCGGGAACGTGGTCCTTACCTGGGATGCCTCCGCTGATGCCACATTGAATGTCAGCCACGGTGTGGGTGATGTGACTGGTAACTCCGAGTTTGGTGTGGGAAGTGTTTCGGTTCCTGTTGAAGGTACCTCCAACTTCACCCTCACTGCTTCACGTGATGGTCAAAGTGTCACCGCCAATGCCTTGGTGACCGTTTATGAAGGTGTCGCTGATGGTTGGAGCTTGATTGAAAACTTCGAAACTCTTGAAGTCGACGCCAGCGTCAACCAGCAGGGTCGTTGGAAGAACCCTGAAGGGACAACCGCTGTGGTGGATACTGATTCACCATCCGGCAATGCCTTGACAGTGAATGGAACCGCATTGAGTGCTATCCTCCTGGGATCCAAAACGATCAAAGAAGGTGACAAAGCAACCCTGTTTTTCCGTGTTTACACCGCTGAAGGAGATGCCCCGGCCATTCAGGTCAACGTTGGTTTGAGTGAAAAACCGATTCGCTTCATTGGCGACTTCGTCAATAATGTGGGGCCATTCGTCCAGTTCAGTGATCTGGAAGGATTTGGTATCGATATGTATGCCATTGACGGATTCGGAGGTGCCCTGGATTGGACTGGATCTACGGTGGATTATGAAACCATCTATGACGTCTGGTTGGATGTTGAAAACAACAATCTGGAGGATGGCGATAAATTCACCATGTATTTCCGTGAAGCAGGCGATGATGGCGACCGTACGGAAGCCTTTGCCGGTTATACTGCTGATCGTAATTCCGGTGATACGGCACTTGGAGTGGTAGGCGTTGATTTGGACACCTTGTTCATCAGTTCTCACAGCGGTTCTGTCGTAGCTGGTCAGATTCTGGTAGACGATTTCTACATCAGTAACGGTGATTATAATGACAGTGTGCCTGCTGCTCTCGGTAGCTTGACTGTGACCGATGAAATCATTGATGACACTCCTGTGGTTGAGCCTGAGCCAGGCGCCATCACCGGCATTGCCATTTCCGGCAATGAGGTGACCATCGAATACACCGGAACCTTAAAATCCTCCAACAGCGTGACCGGTCCTTATGAAGCCGTTGCCGGAGCATCCGGTCCTTCATACACCGTGAACGCTGATCAAGCTCAGCAGTTCTACATTGCTGACTAATTCACGGAACGGATCAAATTCATTCTGAAAGCACACGCCTCCCACTTCGGTGGGAGGCGTTTTTTTGAGGTAGGGAGTGCCGTCCCCGGCGCGCCTCCTTGTGGCTTGCGATGTCAAAATTGCCATCCAAAGGAAAACCCAGACGTATTTGAACGCCAACATTCCCGCGTGTGCTCATATCGAATACAGGCTATCGAAAACCGCAGGCTTTCCGAAACGGCAGATGCTTGCAGTTCGGACATCCCAAGGGACGCGCCGGGGACGGCACGATCTACCTGAGGTGGGCGGCAGGTAGACCCTGAGACTGCGTGGATCCCGATCCGAACCTTGCGACATCCCTGCTTCAAGAATGTCAACCAAGGGAAGACTCTGAGAAGTGAAAATACCTAGCGATTTCAGGCAGCTCATCTTCAAATCAGTCAAGGTCTCTTTTACAATGAATCTTTTGATAAAATGATTGCATGGCACCGTAATGGTGTCATTATGGTTTTATTGTGAATGTGACCTTAAAAAATATTCCTGAAGAGCTTCATGACCGGTTACGCCGTGCGGCAGATGAAAGTGGAAGAAGTCTCAATAAACTGATTCTACATGATTTAAAGCGACTCTATTTCCCTCAAAAGGCTGATCGCAGTCAAC
>Ga0255766_10000977_pt1 | contig 26266 bp, 36 predicted proteins | sample 071ome_23_FD_179966 | JGI IMG/M metagenome (GOLD analysis project Ga0255766, IMG submission 179966) | Coastal salt marsh microbial communities from the Groves Creek Marsh, Skidaway Island, Georgia - 071403BT metaG (version 2) | ecosystem: Environmental > Aquatic > Marine > Intertidal zone >...
GCAGATAGCAAAAGCAGTGATGTAAATGCCCAAACCACGATAGCATGGGAGCAACCGTCTGTATGCTCAATATACTATTCAGATTGGCCATGTTTGGAAGAAAAAGGCTGTTGACAAATATAAATACTTCTGTTATATTAGTAGAGTTATATTATTAATATAACAAAACACACATACACACAAAGGAGAAAACGTATGACTGACTATACAAAACAGTTCGCCGAAATGGCCGAACAAATGCAGAAAATGGCTGAACAATTCAAGCCACAACTTCCAGAAGTAAAGTTCAACAAGAATGGTTATGAAATTAGAACACAGGTTCTAGACATGGCTAAATCTTTCACTGAGTTTGAATTCTCGCAAAAATGGATGGGGTTTGAAACTTCAACCAAGCGTGATCCAGAAACTGGACAGATTATTTCTAAAGTTGATGCACCTGAAATTCCAGGCGTAGATAAAGTGTTAGATACTGCTGAAAAGTTCTACGACTTTATTAATAAGCGTTAATAATAAACACAAGAATAGAAACCCCGGCCCTAGCAATAGAGTCGGGGTTTTTTGTGACTAGTAATGAAAAAAGAATACTTGGTTTCTACGAACTTCTTTTTGCCAACGATCTGATTCAAGTGCCATACCGTGATATATTAAACTAGGAAAGACAACTGCCCTGTTAAATTTACTAGGCATATGACCGCCTTTTATCCATCGATCTTTTGGACTCCATGGGTCACTGTGTTCACTGTTTCGTTCTGCGCCTGTTCTAACTGCACTGTCAAATCCATGTTGTGCAATCATTTTAGGCATACCTGCTCTATGGTATAGATTAGTACCTTCGCACCCTTCTTCGTTAAGATATATTAGTGCTGTCCAGCCATGGTCAAGATGTGGCCACCACCAATGTGTTTCGTGTTTATCAAATTCTGGATCTAGTATTGTAAATGTATTTGTAAGGATTGTGTGTCCTTCATTTTTGTATTCCTTTGCCCCGCATATCTTCGCCAGGGTAAAAGCAACACCTTCCATGCCAACATGAGTACCTGTATGACGTCTATCAGCAAATGCTTTACCATTTAGACTGTTTGGTTCTCCTTCTTTGAACAGCGTATACTGACATTGGGTATCAAGGAATTCATTAACACCTTTTGGATCAGCATAAAAATTATCTATCTGCCAATAGTATCTTTCGTAATACGGTAATTCAATCTTCTGCACATCAGCATTGGAATTCATTAGAAAAGGATTTTGTGTCATGATAATATTTAATCTCGCGTGAAATTAAATTAATGCAAGTTGGTATTTTGCAAGTAACGCAGGATCATCTATTCGATATTTAGGTTTAATATCTAACCCTTGTACTATGCATAACCAACTAAACACATCGTACCACTGCCACTTGTTTTGTTTGATATAATCAAAGTCATTTTCTACAATTAACTTTTGGTATGTTTTATCAAACCATTTAGCATTTTTTTGATTAGTCCAAAACTCTGTATTGCTGTTAGGATTATCAATATAATGTAATTTAAGAAAGGTTCTTATTTCATGTGCTGATTTGTATAGTTCAGCATTAAACTCGTCAACTGTCATACTAGAAGCAAACACTTTGTCTAATAGGTCTAGTTCTGTTATTGTAAATTCTATGTTAGTTGCTTCCATTGGCTCTACAAAGTGTGCTGATAATCCTATTGCTACAATGTTGCCTTTCATTATATTCTTTTGTACACCAACATCAAATTTTATAGTTCTAGCATCTGGTACACCTACTTCTTGTCGTGCTTGATCTGGATTGATATAACTGCTGTCAAATACATATCCTCTGCCGGCACGATCTTTTGTGTGTATTGTCCAACACCAACCATATTCTTTTGCTTCTAAGATAGTATATGGACAAAACTCTTTGAACGGTTCATTCCAAACTACTGCACTATCTACAACTCCTTTATCGTTCCAAGATTCAAAATCGTCGTTGCCAACTAATACTTTATGAAATCCTGTGCAATCAATAAAATAGTCTGCTGTGATTTCTTGTCCGTTGTCTAGTACAATACTTTTTATGTTGTTGCCGTTTCTTTTAACATTTGATACTTGCTGTTTAATAATTGTTATTTTATTGTTTAATAGTTTTTCAAGGTACTGTGGTACAAGTCCTGCTTGCCAATGTATTGCTACACCTTCTAAACTATTGGGTATTTGTTTGTTAACTATAAGATTATAAAAATTCGATAATGGTGCTACTGGTTGATTATTAGTGTATGCCCAGGTGCTTACATCTAAAAACTCTTGGTCATCTCTAATATTAAAAGGATGGCAGTATTCTTTTTTACTAAAGTTTACATGATAGGTTGCAAGTTTTATTGCGCCGTTGACTTCTTTAATGTATTCCTGTAAATCTATACCCTGCCTTAACAGCCATTCTACTAGTCTGTCTGTAGTAGACTCTCCAACTCCAACAGTTGGAATGCTACTGTCTATGATAGTTATTTTATGATTCTTACTTAATGACAATGCAGACAGCCAACCTGCTGTTCCGCCACCTACAATTACTATGTTCATATCTTTTCGAGCAGTTCTCCGGCAGTACCTTCAACAACTGCAATGCTGTTAGCATCAATAACTTCTTTATAAGTTTTGTCCCATAAAGGTTGTAGTTCTTTGCTGGCCGCAGGTCCTTGTCTAATACTATCTGTTATTAGATCGTGTTCTGGATTATGTCTTACAAAGTATACTTCGTGAAATGCTTTTGCTTGAGCAACTGCCATATCCCAATAGTATTGTTCAAACTTGCTATCGACCATACCTAATTCAAATGCACACCTGTTAAACACTAGATAGTCTAATGGTAAACGTTTTGTAATAAACACATCACAACTGTATTCATGTTCTAACATTTGACTCCAATGCCTATGGAACAACCAACTGCAACTGTCAATGTTGCCACCTATTTCTTTTGCAAGGATATCGTGATCCATAAACATTGTGCTACGAACAGTTTCAGGCATGTAAGTAACATTAACTCCGCGTTGTCCAAACTTTTCTCTTTGTAGTAATTTAATACAGACTGTGTTCTTACCTACTCCGTGTGCTCCAACTACTGCTATTCTCTTATTTGCTGTTGTCATTGTTTTAAACTGTCCTCTTGATATATCTTATCTCTATCTTTTATATCATACTGTGATATATGTTTAGCCTCTAATGTATTCACATCAAACTCTAGTCCAAATATTGTAAACTTATATTTAGGTGTTACAAAAGGAATAGTCAAATCTTTAAACCATGTACGAATCCATTCAATATTATCATGAAAAAAATAGATCTTTCTTAGATGTTCAACACCTTCTCCATAGTAAACACCTATACCACTTTTAATCACATCTATTCTACTACCCGGAGGAAGTGCAGGTAACGGATGCTGTTGTAGATTTTGATCGTATACTTTTAATACCCTAGTTTCTTTTTTAATAAAACATTCGATAGCATAGTAGTCACAAAATATATGATAGTCTTTTACGCCAAACTCTTGTATAATATCTTCGCTAGGATAAACTTCATAGGTAAGGTTAATTTTTTCTTTACTAGGGTCGTAACTAATCATGTGCAAACCTTGAAAATCAAAGTCTGGCCAAACAGCCAACACCATTGCTTTGTATTCTAATGCTGAATCACTATTAGCATCTACAAATATTTCGTTGGCTCCATCACTGCTTATTTTAGTTTCAATCATCTAGCATAAACTCGTCTTTAAAGTAGTTTCTAATATCAGGAATGACTCCTTGTGTTTCATCAAATCCTAATCCTACATTGTTAATTATAGTATCGTATATTTCTTTGCTCATTTTTGAATACTTGTATGGTACAAAATACGGATCATTGTTATATAATAATTCGGGGTCATCTAGCACTTCCCAAAAGTTTTCTGCAAATTCTTTACTTAACCATTTAGCATAACAGATAGCAACTACAAAACTTTTACTAGGATAAATCCAACCAGGATCTTCTGTAAAATATTTTACAGCATTATCAATTATTTCTTGTCCGTGAACAAATACCAATTGCTTGTCCTTAAGATCATCACCGTGTGATTCGTTAAGCCTGTGATATACTTCTTGTCTTACTTTCCAATCTTGCATAATCCAATAATCCTTTGTATCCGTTACAACCGTTATCTAAATCTTTAACCCATCTGTAGTGTTCTGTCAAACAATTACCAAAGTATTCACAACTGTGACACACAGGACTGCAATTTTTAGTTGGCTCTTGCTCTGCCCATTGTTTGTATTCAGCGTAGGTATCTAGTTCTAAAAAATATTCTTTATCGTCTTTGTCAAATTCTAATACACCAAACTTACCATTAGGAGTAATGTAAACATGATCGCTTGAAAACGCATTGTATTCTTTTGCTAGACTTTCTTGTATTTGATCTTTGTTAATAAAATGAAAACGTTTTGGTGTTGATGCTTCTAACCATTTAATAACAAACTGTTCATACTGTTTATGTGTAACTGAATAACTGTTTGCTTGATTAATACTGTACGGCTTTATTTCTACACTGGTTACACTGCTACATGCATTTAGTCTTGTAATCATGCTTTCTACATCCATTGCAATGACTTCAGGACTTGCTAGAATTAGTACAGCGATTGGTACAGGACTTTGTAGCATGTTTTGATATACACGATCACTCTTTTCTCTTGCTTCGAAGTCATAACTTACACTTAGATAAAAGTCGTCTTCAAAGAACCCTTCATGAAGCATACTAAAGTTTGTGATAATGTTTATGTCATCTCTGTAATGCTTTCTAATAACATCACGCATATTGTAAAAGTAATCTTTTTTGAGAGCACCTATTTCGCCTCCATACAAATCGACATGTGTAATTTTATCAACCATGCGGATTTCTAACAAACGCTCATCTAATAAATCTAAATCAATTTTGTTTTGGTCAGCAAGTTGCTCTGGTGTAAGATAACAAAACTTACATCTAAAATTACAAAAATAACTAGGATTAATTGATACGTTCATCTGCAATATCCTTTTTAATAATTTGTAATAGTTTATTTTTACTGTAATTTAATAATAGTTTTCTTGTGAGCCAATTACTTTTTTTAAACAAACTTATATAAAGATATCTATAGTCATCATAGTTTTTTAAAAACAGGTTGTTCATATATTCAACTTCTTGTTTTTTATCTTGTATGCCAACGACCTTTCCTATACTTTCATTTGTGTTGTTAACTTGCTCTCTTATTTCAAAGTTAATGCCAGGCACATCTTGCATAGCCTTTATGACGCTATACATCCTTCCTTGTATGTCATCGCCGCCAAATGCTAACATGATATACCAATTCATATTTTGCTTATCGTAGTAATGTCCTTCACAACTGCTTATAGGCAAATAGCCTTTGTGTACAAACTCTTGCACATGATATTGTACACCTTCTTCTATTTCTTTGTAGAACTTTATATCAAAAGGACTGGCTGTGTATGCAACATACCCTGTTTCATAAGTATCATCAGGGTTGGCTGATCCATGTATCCTACCATTTGCAAATACTTTATTCTTCAATGTCATACCCTTTAATTTTATTCCATGCCCAATGATGATCGTAACCACAACTTGCAATTACACTGTAACGTAATTGATCTGTTTCATTTACTCTGTGTACGAACTTAGGATTTTGATTGTTTAAAATTATCATAGTGTTGCTATCAATATCTATTTTACCTGTGCTAATAACATCACCTTCTATATAATTTAAACCTTTGCTAGGTTGCCAATGCGGAAAACTGTCTGTGTCTTTGACTTGTATTTTATTTGCTATGCCTACTTCAAACTGTCCTTGCTGTAAGGGTTGTAGATAAAATAGTAACTGTATAAACGTTCCATCAAAGCCGTCCCAATGCCAATCCATGCTAGAGCCAGGTTGCATTTTGTTAATACTTACTTTGAAGAAACTAAAGTCTCCGTAGATTTCGTTCCAATACTTAAAGTATTCTTGTTTTAATAAGTCCTTGATTAGTTTTACATACTTGTCTTGTGACTCATAAAAGTTAAGATCAAGATCCTGATAGTCTCTGTCCCATAAAGGATTTTCAACACCAGGATATGTTCCACTACCAAACTGTTCACTAAACACATATCCTGCTAGATGATCAATAAATGATCTATCAATTGTGCTAGTATCATAACCTTTTTCAAAAAAACTGTTTAAGTTTGGTGCTTGTTTAATCATTTTCATTTATATACGGAGTAACTTCTACTCCTTCTAATCCATTTGCTTCAAGTATCTTTGGAGCAATTGATTTCATAATTTTACAATGTGCTTCAACTACATTGTGTTGTTTAAAGTCTTTGACTGTTTTCCTACAACCATTACAAATATCAAACATAGGACAAGTATAACATGATTTCTTCATACTTGCAAGTTCAAAACTATCCTGAAGAGGTGTAAAAAATTCTCCATTCATTTCACGTTCAAAGTTAATAGGCTTGTCCATATCATCTCCAAAAGCACCGCAACTGTAATAGTCACCGCCTGGGTTCATAGCACGTATACCTTCGTCACACTTTCTATTCTGTGGACAACTTGTGGCATTACCTTTTAGTCTTTGCATCATTTGTTTGGTATTGAATTCCCATGGAGCAAGTCCTGCTTCCCATATATCAACATAGGTTTTATATATCTTAGATAGTAAGTAAGGACGATCCTGTTCGCCACTGCTCATTGCGTAGTTAAGTTTACACTCAACTCCTGTTTTATCTTGTCTATCAAAGTTGTGTAATGTTCCGCCTGGCTCTAGTCCTTCACTCATTTCCATAGCAAGTTCTACATTTTTAATTGCTAGATGATCGTTTGTATCTGTTACTACACTGATGAAGTCAGGACGATAACCGCAGTGTTCTAGCATAGCATCACTAACTTTCCAAAAGTCTTCTACAGTAAACAAACTAAAGTCACCTTTCAATCTACCATCACCGTAGTTAAAACTTGTAGTGATTCCTACACGCTCATTGTTAAACAACTCTTTCCATTTGTTAGGCTTAACATAGAATGGCCATAGGTTTGTTGTAAGTGCTATTGATGTTGACATATCATGTTCATCAAGATAGTCTATTATCTTCCAATAGTAGTCTGGCTCCATCATTAAAGGATCACCGCCATTAACAATTATTGTGTTTGTGTTTGGATATCGTTTTAGAAATCTAAAAATATGTTCGTGATCTAATACCACTTTGCCATGCTCTGCAATTTTTGTGCTTGAGCAAAATGTACATTTAAAATTACAAAGTTCGGTTGGTTTAATAATTAATTCCATACGCTTATTCCTACGTTTAAAGTATATCTGTTTTTAGTATTATCTTTTAGTTGTCCTACACTGTGTACAAATCGTGGATTCATATTGTTTAACAATATTACTTTACCATCAGATGGCATTATAGTATTTTCATTATACACTTTATCATCTGGCCATTCACGCTCTGCAATTTTTAAAACACTTCCGTATTCTTCTTTCCAGTTAGGTTCGTCAGTTAGATAAATTAAAAATCCTAAGTCATGATCCTCAACTCCGTCCCAATGATATGTTAGTTCGTCACTGCCATTCCATAAGTCTATAAAACGTAGTTCGTAATCAAACCCGCATGTTTCTCTAAACCACTTACTGTAATAAGCATTATCAAACAACTGCTTGATACTATCAATATACACTTGTGGTACAACATCTAAACTAGAAGCACTTTTTGCTTTTTCATATTCTCTGTTGTATTCTCTATCCTGTTTAGGTGGTGTAGTTATATCTGTGTTAATACTCCAACTAGGTATGCTCTTATACACTGAATGATCTGACCATTCCTCTGTGTATATCGCTCCCCATAAGATTGTGCGGATTTCTTCAGGCAATGACCATTCGTCATATCCGTGTTTGTAAAAGTTATTCACGTTTAGCATCGACATAGTCATATACCTCCGCTAACCAACAAGGCTCTTGTGTTCTAAAACTTTTTAAATGATTGCTTAGGAAACACCCCATGGAACATCTTTGAAAGTGTGGACATTCTAAACAGTTATAATCGTCAAACCATTTTTGTTCCATTTCTTCTTTGGTTGGTTTGTACCCTGATAAATCTTGTGATAGTAATATCGTACACCCACCTGCATCTCCACTAGGCATAATAGTAAATGTATCTTGACAAGTCATGCGTTTTTTTTGCTTATTAGGATAATCCTTAAAGGGTAAACAGTTAGGATAGTTGTCTAACATAAACTTCATAAAGTCACGCAACTGCACATCATTAGGGGTCATGCGTTCTCTATTCTTTTCTGGAGTGTAGTAATCAAAATAGATATCATAGTTGTCATATAAAAAATCAAAGAAAGGTGTAGCACGTTTTAAGAACTTTTCAATATTAGGCTTTGTCATAATAACATTAGCACTCTTGATATAATTCTTAAACATTCTTACGTTCTCTTGAAACTTTTCTAACTGTCCGTAACCAAAACGTCCACTAGGATCATAACTTGTTAGTAGTTTAATTTGAGGACAATCATCTAGTAATTTTTGTAATCTATCTGTGCGTTCATAAACAAAGTTTGTAGTAAAACATATTTCAACATCATAGTTGTTTTCTTTACTCCACTTATCTAACTCATCTGCTAGATATCTGTAGTCATCAAAGCAACTGTCAGGAACAAGATCACTAAACACTTCACCGCCCATAAAATGTACACTGAACATGCCTCTGGTAGCACTCATGTTTTTAATAGCACGTTGCACAACTTCAAGTTTATCTCGTATGGTATCCATACCAACTTTGCTGTTGTGATCTTGATTACAAAACTTACAACTCATATTACACTGTTCAAACAGCGTAACAATAATTTCGCCAAGAATACTTCTCTTGTTTGTCTTTGTAATAATGTTGTGTTCTATCATTCAACTATCTCATTAAAGGTCATGTTGCACACTAGGCTTAATCTAGTTTCACTGCCTAGGTACGGTGTAACCTCGTGCCATACATAATAGGGTGCGGCAACTAATAATCCTGTTTCAGGTTTTATTTCTTTGTACGGCTTGCCGGGAGCGAATGCTTTTTTGCTCTGCCAGCGTGGATCATATAATCTAAGTTTGCCACTGTCTACACTGTTGCCTGTGTCTACATAAAATATAGCAAACGCATCTATAACATCATGCGAATGTACACTTTTGAAATCACCAAACTTCATAGGATTGATTATGTTTAGTTCTGTCATTGTGTAATTGCAAGGATGCCCTGCACTTTCACATAGTGTATCAAAAGCAAGTTTGAATCTTTCTTCTATATCAGGAAAGGCAGAAAAATTTACATTCTCATCTGCAATATTAGTCACACCTGATGCTTTCATATCTGCCATTTTGGCATTGATAAGTGTTATCAAATGTTGTTGCCATTCCTCGTCATCGTCATATTGACGAGAATAGATTGGTGTTTCCCAATATGTATCAATAGTCATACTGGTATTTATTTTAACAGTTTTAGGTGGATTAGCCTATTGAAAAGTTTGCCAAACTAGATGAGTTTGCTTTTTTCAATTTGTAAAAATAGTTAAGAAGCAATACATTTACTTTTAATCTATCTTCAATTTCAAATGCACTCAAGGCACTGTTGATATCTTTATCTAATACTGTGTCAATATCACTGCTAGAAAGTTTAGTATCTGCCTTTTGTACGAGTTTAATTACTTCTTTAGATAGTGTGCTGTCGTCATCACCAGCATCAGTACCAGACGCTTCGAACATCTTTTGTCTAAAGTCAGCAACATCAATTTTAAGACTGTCAATTGACTGAGCGTTTAAAACAAAATCAATCTTGTCGTTTGTACCTTCAAGAGCAAAAAGATCTTCATCAAGGTTGTAAGTAACACCTAGTAAGTTTGCTACCCAATCTTTATTGATGTTCTGTAATAAACTGCTTCTAATAAACAATGCTTCGTCCATAACCTTTTTGCTTAAGATAGCATACATTTTAATACCTAGTGCTTCGTCATAGGTATTGTTACCTCCGAGTTTGTTAGCAATTAAAAACTCGATTGGTGCTTTTGCTCTAATCTTGCCTGTTAGTGTTGCATTGGCTTCTACTGTTACAGTTTTAAATAATCCTTGAAACTTTTCTTTGGTTAAGTATTCAAATGCATTTGCTAAATTCTTTTGACTGTCAACACCTTTGTTGTCACTACCCCAAGTAAAATCTTGTCTAGTAATTAACTTTGCTTCTGTAATATTAGCATTGTAAACTTTAAATGCATCTTCTTTTGTTATTGTTGGGTATAGCAACTTTATCCACTTAACAAATAATGTGTTGTATGTTGTAGCATCTACAAAGATATCCATTGTGCCTTTTGATAGCAAGAATTCAAAAAATTCTGAATCATTAGGAAACTGTTTTTCAGCACCAACTAGGTCTGCATATGAATCTACATTAAAGTAACTTTCACCTAAGTTTCTAAACTTAGTTTCAATTTGGTCTAAAAGCACATCACTTAGTGCTGATGAAATAACACCACGTGGACGTTCCATATCCATACGGTATTCTGGCTTTACGTATACTTTATCAAATAGTAGAAACATTCTCTAAACTCTCTTCTTTTAACTGTTTGTATTTATTTGAATCCCACAATCCTTCAGCAACTGCATCGCTAATCAATGCCACAGTATTACCAGGAACAAACCAATAATTGTACATTGGATCGCCCTTAAACATAGGTTGCTCAAACTGTTTCGTCAAAAACTTGCGTTCATTTACAGGAACATGTGGAAATATCTCGTATAGATCGTGATATTTGTAAAGATTTACGTAGTTAATGCCACAGAACTGATCGTCATCAACTTTTTCAAATCCTTCAACACTCTTCTTAACACCTTCGTCGTTAATACAATGTAAGTTGTAGATACTACCACTAGTAATGGCAACCATCCATTTTTCAACTATCTCAACGTATTCTTGTATAAAATCTTTTGCTTCATTAAAACTTAATAGTTTGTTTTTGTACAATGCACCTTGATTCTCATTAATATTAGCCAATAAAATTTGTAACACTGTTAACTCTAATGATGGTAATTTAACAAGCATTCTTGTTTGCATATAGTCAACAATAAATTCTACAACTTCTCTGTGCTCTACATCTTTAAAATTAACATCACATGGTACATCAAGATTGCTTAGGTAAGTTAAAAGTTTTTCACCTTTCAGTGTACTATTATTGTAATCAATAATAAATGTGATAGACTTATCTTCAAAATAGGACTTAAGGTCTTCTAAAGGAATAGGTGCAATAGTGTTTTTAATCATTAACGTCTACCTCGTGAACCATGACAATTACTGTGACAACTGCTGTGACATCTAGTAAAGTCTTCATTCTTTACAGTATCACGCTTTTCGTTCATTTCTCTTTGTAGGTCACTAAAATAAGTTTCTAACCCAACAACACTTACTAGGTCATCCTCTTCAACAGTACTAGCATCAATACCATCAAGTACAAGTCTTTCTGTATCAGTAAGATAAGCAACCTGTGTATCGTTAAAGTCAATACGAGGATTTGCTTCTCCTGTTCCTGATGTTTGTGTTAATAACCTTGCTCTTTGTTTTCTAATTTTAGTATATTCAAATGCTTCGCCTTCTAGCGTAGCAATTAAATCACTTGAATCAATTGTTGATCCTGGAATACTTGTTCCTGTAATACCAATAGCACGGCCACTTGTAGCACCACCATAGACACCATCAGGCATTTGTGAAAAAGGTTTGTTGTTTGTTCCCCATACAATCTGTCCGTTATTATGTGAAACAACAAAATCCGCGAATCTATCCACGACATTTTGCTTTCTAATAGGATTTGTTAGTGTAGCCATCTAGTTATGTACCTTTATTAATTTCTCTGTAAACTTTGCATTTCTTTTAAATGTATGTGTATTTATATCATCTTTTAGTTTCATCATGAGTGTTTTTGGCGAAGCACACACATCATCTTCCCATTCTAATTGGTGACAATCACTGCCACACACATCAAACACAGGACATTCAAAACATCTAGGATCACGTGCTGTTTCGCAGGCTATTATAGTGCGTCTTTTTGGATTGAATAGCAGTTCTGCTATGGGCATATCTAGTGTTCCGTAGTGATCTTCTGGTGCTGAATTAGGACATCCTGCTATGGTTCCGTCCGCATTGATTGTGAACATCTTTTGTTCACAGTTTCTGCACCATGTTCCTGCATCTGGAAAGCCTAGTTCAAATTTAGCATAGATATTTTCCATAAACGTATGATAGATTTTATCACGCAAATCATGCTCTACTATTGCTTCGTGATATGCTAGGAACCAACTGTCTAGTTCATTGTTACTGGGCCATAGTGCTAGATTCTTTTTAGCATTACCATTAAGAGTAATACGTTCAAAGTCTATTTCTTGTATACCTAGTCCTATTGCATAGTCTATGATTTCTTTAGGATCCATTTCAATTACGTCGCGGCTCATGCTTACAAATAGTTTGATAGTGAAGCCGTCAGCGATTAACTGTCGTACATTATCTTCCCACAGTTTTACCTGCTTGTCATTAGCAAATCGTATCTTAGGATCCCAACTTGTGCCAACACGTTTACCCAATGCTGTACGCATAAAATTCAGTTTATCATCTGTAAGTTTGTAAACAAGATTAGTTGTTGTTCCCCATGTTATTTCAGGATACATTTCTTTTACAGCATCGTATACTTTTTGCATATTTTCTACAGGTGCTAGGAACGGTTCACCTCCATGAAAATCAACATGGGCAGTTCTAAAACTAGGAAACATTTCTTTCATTCTAGAAAACCAATCAATTATTTTATCAGGATCAAAGTATATTTTGCGTCCATGAATACCACTTGTAAAACAATGACTACAATTAAGATTACAAGTTTCGGTTGTTTTAAGATAAATCATTAGGTCTCTCATAGTTTAATTCCTAAATCTTTTACGTTATTGTTACCGTACTCATAAGTTCCAAAACTTAAACTTAAACAGTCTGTTTCATGATAGGCTTTATGTGGAGTATTCGATTTAATAAACACATGATCGTTTTTATTAAGACGCACTTCATCATTGTTTATTGTAAGAACTTTTGTTCCTTCACATACAAAGATAGCAACTTCACAAGGGTCTGCATGTGTATCAAAACTACCTTGCCCTTCGTAACTAAAATAAGCATGACAGTCAACAGGTTTCATCCATACTGTTGACAAACTAAAGCACTTGTTGTATATTTCTTTGTTGTAGGTTTCGAATCCTTGTATCTTAAATGTAGTTTTGTTTTCTACTAGTCTAGGAATATCATCAACAAACTCTACCCAAGTTTTATATAACGCCTTGGTGCAGGTGTCTTTGCCATCAGAGATAGTATAGATTAGTCCTTGATTGTACCAATCGGGATTTGATAATGCTTTGATAAAATCATCTTTGTTAATCATATTATCCTTTATCACCAATAATAATAGGTGAACCAGGCGATACTCCGTGTACGTTAAAACTAAACACTATTCTTTCTTTGTCTGTAGGATTGGCAGGTACCCTATGAGGTAACCAACCAGGAAATATAAGTGCATCACCAGTTACTGCTTTTACTTCTGTAAAGTAATCATTTATACCGTTCGCTTTACCATCTTTGGGTGTGTTTGCATTCAATGGTAAATTCATATTTCTAAATTGAATATCACCACTACCTTCAGGCTTTTCCAAATACATGCTAACAGCAAAGTGACAACCGCCGTGATCGTGTTCTTCTACATACCCACTTGACTTGGTAATGTTTGTCCAACTCTTAAAAATGTTTAATTCAATATCGGATTGTAATTCCCATTGCTTCCATATTTCTTTCATGTGTGGAGTGAACCAACTTAAGATAGGTTTCATTTCTTGCCAACCATGTGGTGCTTTACCTTGATTAAGCACACTAGTTTTGCCTCCACCTGCCATAACTCCTATGTTAGGTTGTGTCATTACATGTTCAGCACGAACTTTCTGTACGATGTCTGTTAGATCACCAGGATAATGTATCTTGTATATTAAAGGTGCCCAAGGTGTAGCATCAAGCAACTGGTCATGCATTGTTTGCTCCTGGCATATAATCATGTGCGTATGGCTCAACACTTCCTGCCGCTTCAAGACTGTTAGGATCTAACTGTTCTCTTACCTTAAAGTTTCCACTAAAGGTAGTACGTCTTTTGTGTGACTTGTTAGGGTTAGTAAAGTGATAAGTCCAACTAGGAAAGATTACAATAGTTCCTGACTTTACTTTAGGAATATAACACTTTGTATTAAAGTGTTTGAATACTCTATCTATTCCTGTTGCTGTTACTCTATTAAACTCTGTATTCTCTAGCACAAGTTCTCCACCTGTTTCTACATCATCAGGATATTCAAAAAAGTAAGAACAAGCAAACATTCTATCAGGGCATGAGTGATCATGTATCTCTTGAAAGCCACCGTGATGATATATGTTGCCCCAACATTCAATAAGTTCAAATGTATAAGGTTTGGTAGGTCCTAGTGCTTCAAAGTATTCTGTGAAATTAGGTTGTATTGCGTCCCACCATACCTTCCAAGGCATCTTATCATTTAGTTCGTGTCCGCAACTGCTAGAACATCTTGATAGCGTCCAAGTATCTCTAAAGTATTCTTTCTCTTTAATAATGTATGGCATAAAGGCTTCGACTACTTTGTCATGATCTTTTACTTCACCTACATAAAAATGTGTAGGCCATGCTGGAATTGTACTCATGAATTTTCCTTTACATGGTATACACAATTTAGAATCATTCGTTTATCGTATTCTATAGGACAACTACTTGCATGATATCTTGTGCTATGAAATATCACAAGCCTTCCTCTGCGTGGCGAAACTTGCGATATGTTAAACATGTCACCTGTGTAATCACCATAAAACTTGTTAAAGAAATATGTATCACCATCACTTTCATTTACATAATAGATAGCACTGATCCACGGTTGGTCCTGTCCGCCTTCTAGATGTTTGTCGCAGTGCGGAGTATGATACATTCCACGTTTAAATTTTGGATTAGCATGTAGATAATTTGCTTTTATTCTATCTACAAGTTCAATTTCCATTTCTAAATTTTGTTTAAGACTGTCTGTAATGATATTGGCTACCCAATCATATGTAGAAAACACTCCACCACGCATGTCTTGTATAGGGTGTACAAATTGACTAGTTTCGTAAATGTTTAAGTGACTGCTGTTTTCTAATTCTCCTGCTGTATGATAATTGTATGACCATTGGAAGTTTGCTTCAGTTAATGCATCTTCAATCTTCTTTTGATCATTCTCGTGAACACAATTATCCCATACCATAAAGGGCGGATCACTTCTTTTACTGTTGTCAATTGCTTCAAATTCCATTTACTACTCCTTGTACACTGTACTATTTAAGTAGTCATACATTGTCTGACAGTGTTTTACGGCTTGTGCCCACGTATCTTTGTTATTATCTAAACGTCTTATAATCTCATCTAGTTGTTTTTGAGTAAGTTTGCTTGATTTAGGTTCTATACCTTCTGTAATTTTATCTACTGGATTGTAACCCATGCCACTTGCAATAGGTGGAAAGCCAAACCCTACTAAATTTTTAGCAACTAATCTATCAAACGCATAACTCTTACCGCCAACTGTTATTGACTGATGTTCTGTTAGCATTTCTGGATCATACTCTCGATTATAACAGTCATTCCAATATGGAGTATCAGTCCTTTGTGTCATAGCATAGTGCATAGAAACAAAGTTAGCAAAATCTTTGAACATCTTTTTACATACTGCATTGTATCCATCGATGTCAAATCTACTTGCTATACCTTTATGATCTTGACTACGTAGCAGTGTTCTTGTTAGTTCAACTAGAAACTTATGAACTGTATACAAACCGTTTGACTCAAGTGGTTCAATAAATCCTGCACTCAAACCAATAGCAACACAATTTTTTACCCACAGTCTGTTGTGCAATCCTACACGCATCTTCAGATCCTTAAACTCTAATGCTTCTACATCAACATCACGTGAACTCAAATACATTTTAAATTCATTTAGTGCCTGTTCAGGTGTTGCGTGGTCATCACTGTAAACATAACCAGTTCCAATCCTACTCCACAAAGGAATATTCCATACCCAACCATTGCCTAGTGCTGTGCAATTAGTATAAGGCGCCATTTGCTGTTGCTTGTCAGTGTATGGTATTCTAGTTGCCCATGCTCTGTTGTTAGGGAGCATGTGCCTATAACTATTAAAAGGCTCGTGTAGTGTTTTATCTAACAGTAAACTTTTAAAGCCAGTACAGTCAATATAAAGATCACCTGTTAAGAAAATACTATCATCAAGTTGTAGTCCTATTATTCCTTTTCGATCATCATGTCTTATGCTTTGAACATCTGAAAGAACGTGCTCTACTCCTGCAGGCAAACATACATTTTCTTTTAACCAATTACCAAACTTAACAGCATCAAAATGATAAGCACTGTCGATGCCATATGTGTATCCGGGTAACCTGTTATCAGTGTTCTTATCAAACTTGTTTTCGTTTACTAGAGCCATTACACTGTGGTAACTTTCTGCATAGTTACTGTTAGGTGTTTCAGGCTTATGCATTTTTTTGTAGTGCCAGTCGTTAGTACCATACACACTGTTGTCTAAGTAAGGTCTTGTGAATGGATAATGAAATCCTCCATCGCCTTTTTTATAAAAGTTTTCAAAGCGAATACTTAATTTGTATGTTGCATCAGTGGCTTTCATAAAGTCTTGTTCGTTGATACCAACAAGGTTTATCCACTCATGTATTCCTGCTATTGTGCTTTCACCTACGCCACTGATAGGTATATTAGGACTTTCAATTAGTGTAACGTGAAACTGTGGAAACACTTTACATAATGTTGCCGCGGTCATCCATCCGGCACTACCTCCACCTACAATTATAATTTTCTTTTTAAGCATTGTTTTTATATATAGTCCTCTCTAAATAGTCATGTAGAGAATAACAATTCTTAACTTTGTCTTTCCACATCTCTTTTCTTTGATCTAGATAATTCACAATACTATCTATTTCTTCTTGTGACAGTTGATCAATATCTAATTTTTCTGTAATTCTATCAATTGGATGCCAATTTAATCCTGCGGCAATACAGTGTGGTCCGCCTGTAGGTTGAAACTCGTTTGCACTCATTCTATCCATAGCAAGATACCGCATGCCTGAACTAATTGTTATGTGGGGATTTAGTAATTCCCAATCATAGTCTTTATTGATTAAGTCTTGCCAATACTTTGTATCATTACGTGCTGAAAGAGCATAGTGTAATATAACAAAGTGTGTAAACTCTGTAAACATTTTTGTACATCTTAGATTAAATGTTCCTTTATCAAACTCTGTTGCAAGTACATCTGAATGTTCTTCACGTTGTAGGATACGCATTAGTTCGATCAAGTATTCGTGAACAGCAAACAATCCGTTAGACTCTAGTGGTTCAATAAAGCCTGCACTCAATCCAATTGCTACTACATTCTTGACCCACATCTTTTCGTGCAAGCCTGTACGCATTTTAATGTCTTTGTATTTTAATGACTCAGGATCATAACCTAGTTCTTTAAGATGTTCTTTAACTTCTATTAGTGCTTCTTCGGGTGTTGCATGTTTATCACTGTAAACATAACCTTTACCTATTCTACTCCATAGAGGTGTGTCCCATACCCAACCATTGCCCAATGCTGTGCAGGTTGTATAAGGACGCATTTGTGTTTGTCTATCTAGATAAGGAACTTGCACTGCCCATGCTCTGTTGTTAGGTAAATGTTCTTCATATGAATGAAACGGAACATCAAACTCACTAAGCAATCTGCTTTTAAATCCTGTGCAATCTACAAATAAATCTGCTTCAACTAAATCATCATTTTCTAACACTAATAATTTAATACCATTGCCATCTTTTACAATGTTTTTTACTTCCTGTTGAACGTGTTTAACACCGTTAGGAATACATTTGTTGTCACGTAACCATATACCAAACTTTACCGCATCAAAATGATAGGCTGTGTTCTTACCGTATCTGTAACTAGGTAATTTTAAATCTGTATTTTTATCAAATTTGTTTTCATTTATCAATGCCATTACACTAAAGAAACTATCTGCGTAATCGCTTTGATGTACATTATCTTTGTAAATGTTTTTTATGTGCCAATCGTTCAAACCAAAACGTGTTCCATTTAGATCAGGATCACTAAAAGGATAATGGAAACCGCCGTCACCTTTTTTATAAAAGTTTTCAAACTTGATGCTTAGTTTATATGTTGCATCTGTATCTCGCATGAAGTCTTTATCTTCAATGCCTACTAAACGCATCCATGTGTTAATAGATTGCAAGGTACTTTCGCCTACACCACTGATAGGTATATTCGGGGACTCAATAAGAGTTATATCCCATGACGGAAAACATTTAATAAAAGTAGTGGCAGTCATCCAACCAGCGGAGCCGCCACCTACTATAACAATTTTTTTACGCACTACTCTGCTCCAAGAAAGAAGTACTTAATTTTCTTCCAATTATTAGCAGTCTGTTCTTTGCCTTTTGCCCATTGATCTGCTTGGTACTCTTTGCTTTCTTCTACAAAGTTGTTTATAGCATCTGGTCTAGTTGCTACCCAATTCTGAATAGTATTTGCTTTAGACTTCAACTCTAAACTAAAAGGCTTCTTTTCTGGCAATACATCATTTGCTTTGGTTGGCATTGTTGTTACTAATAAAACAAAACCTACTGTAATTGCTAGAACAATCGCTGTTATAACTTTTTTACTCATCATTTTTACCTCCTTCCAATTTCTCATACGGTGTACGGTCTCTTGCAATTAAAAGACAATCGGTTTGTATCTGTGAAATCAGATTGTCAATTTCAGTTACATTTCCTTTTGGTTCTCCGTATTTTAATTTTCTAAGCCTATCTGCATCTTTTTTTAGGCCATCAATTTTATCACATAGTTGACTAATCTTGTGTAGCATTATCCTTCTCCTGCTGACTTTCAAGTTCCATTATACGGAACAGTACCATAAAAAATATTACTGTCACTATCATACCTAGAAAAAATAATCCTAGCATTAGATTTTCTCCCCGACTTCAAATCCTCGGAACGTTTTGAACCTCGGAAACCTAAGTGAATAAGTACCATCTTGATTTTGTGTAATAGCATCTGCTCTAACCTCTACAATATTACCTGGGATACTATCGCGACTGCTCCAAAAGTTATCACGATCAGCATCAGTGAAACCACTGCCGACATTAACATTAATTTTCTTTCCATCATCAGTGCCTTCACAAACGAATGCACCAAGTTTGCCGACGTTTCGTCCTGTTCCTTCTTCGACATGTTTTACCTCCAATGAAACCTCAATAAAAGGTTTCTGTTTTAACCAACCAGTTGAACGTTTACATTCATACTTGGCTGATGGATCCTTGATCATAATGCCCTCATAGCCTTGATCAATTGCTTCCTTGTTAAAATCTTTAAATTGTTTTTGACCTTCTTCTGTGTCTAGGTCTACTTCTGTTTTAGGAATAACTTGAATATTATCAAAACCATCAAACATTTTGCAATACTCTTCAAGATAAACATGGCGCTGGCGTAAGTTGAGGACTGACTTGCCCTGTTTGAATTCACTCAACGGTATTATATCAAACAGTTGCAATACGGCATCGTCGGCCTGTACATTATCTTTTCTATGAACTTGCTTCATCAAGTCCTGAAAAGAATTAGATACAATTTCGCCATCAAGCACCATTGCTCTCGAGCCAAGTTCAATGGCTCTTTGTTTTATAAAAGAAGTTATTTTGGTGAAGTTCTGTAACGTCTTGCCATTTCTAGTATATTGCGACACGATCTCTCCCATAGCACAGTCTACGACTGTGAGAACTCTTACACCATCTAATTTTTTATCCAGACATACTTTTCCACTCACTTTCTTTTGATGTTTTGCTGAATCATGTGCCAACATACATTCGAACACTGGCACCTTGTATTCCATTTTGTTTTGTTTCTTTGCTACATTATTAACAGTCTTTTCACTAACTCCACAACGTAAATCTTTAATAAGGATACGTCTATAGAAACCATTCCACTGTTCAACTGTTGCTACATTCATTGCTAGGTTAATAGCATCTTGGGCGGCATGGCCAGTTAACTCCCTAGAGTTTAATTTATGTGCTAGTTCAGTGAATACCGACCATGCCAAACCTTGTCCGTCCTCTGTTGCTTCAGGGACTTGCTTTACGCCAAAAGTATATAACTTGTCCAATGCCATACGAACACCTTCGAAGAACTCATCAAGTCCTTCATTCATTGCTTCTGCTAGAATGGCTTCTTTTGCTAAACGTGAATTGTCTGCTTCCAGTCTAGCAATAATCTCTTGTGGTTGTGTTCTCATATCAATTTCACCAATATAAAAATTTGTAATCCTAATACCACTATCGGCACAACGGTTCTAATCAATTCCATTGTGTGATTGTACTCATCTAGTTTTCTTTCTAATTTGTTACGTCTATTTTTCATATTCCTGTATAATTTTCTATTACTGTATTCAAATCTGTATATTTGACAACTGCACTCTTGTCACCTAAGTTCTTAAGTGTAACAGGATGTGCTGTATTAATAAACATTGGTTGATCTAGTTCTTGTGTGTTAACAAGTTTTGTAGGGTCTTGCTTATCAAACCAATAAACAACCACACGTTCGTCTGTTACATTTTCAACAAACGCACAACTACCTTCACTTAGTTCTTTCGAATCTATAAAAGATAGTTTTGTTTCTAGTTCTACTTCTTGCGGTTGTATAAACTCGTATGAACCTTTACGCCAAAACATTATTGACCTCTTTCTTTTCAATAACATCCATTGCCCATTCTGTCCAAGGTTCTCTGTCTGTTGGTTTCATTTCGGAAAATTGTACTGTGTAATTAGGAGCAAGAACATCTTCTACCATTGCTTGTTTAACAAGAGTAAGATCGTTTTTATCTTCTGTTTCAATCCAAAGTGTACCATACTGCCAATACATATTTGGTGTAGTAGAACCTACCTCGTTAAATGCTCTGCTAATTCTATCAAGTGCCTGTGTTTCAAATGCCATGTGTTGCTCCTTTGTTGCCTATTAATTTGTGCTAGTTTTTCTTTTGTGAGTTTAAAACTAGCAAAACATTAACTCGCATCAATTTAGGTCTCTCTTATAAAGCGATAGACTTATAGTCCGTTACCAAAGACGCAAATGCCTTTCTCGCTTACATACTTGTTTACAACAAATATAATAATAATATACTATGGTTTTACCTTTTTGTCAACCGTATTCTGCGGTTAATTTTCTCCAAAATGATCTTGATCACCAAACACATCAAAAGGTAGTATGATGCGTGGTTCTTTGCTGGTGTTGTTCGCAACTTCGTGTTGAAGAAAACTAGGAAATATAACAATATCGCCTGTCTTAGGTTCAATCACTTTGGGTTTGAAATAGTCCTGTAGACTGTTTGGGTATCCTCTTTGTGCATTCACCCTAGGATCGTGTAATCTTAACTGTCCACTATTACAATATACATAGAATACACCACTTATCAAACTGCCTTGATGTTGATGCAAACCAATGTTTGTATGATTAGTAGCAAATGTTTTTATAATATGCTTTGGTACAGTGCTAAATGCTTTTTGGAAAAATTTGGAAACGTTATCAAAAATAAACCAACCTGCTTGGTCTAGTATTGGGTTGGCGTGTTTCTTGTCTGTGAATATGTCTGTTTGGCTAAAACTGTTTGGCCACTCAGTTCCATAAGTTGACATTAGATATTGGAATAGTTCTTCACAATATGCAACGTCTTCTATATTTTTATGTAGAACGTGAGTAGGCCATTCAGTCGTTATCATTATTACATTGAGTTCTTTTTCTCTTGAATCTCTTTACGTCTTACTTTTGTAAGTTTTCCAAGATCGTTTAGGGCACCTCTTGCTCTAGTTGCCGCGGCTTTTACACCTTTAGTTTCAAATGCTTCTGATTCCGCGATGTATTTTTCGTATGCGGCTACGATGTCTTCATGTGTTGCCATGTTGTTCTCCTTTGTTTAAAGTATTAGTATTTAGGCCCCATGCGTTTACGGGGCCTAAAATGTGGTTTTAATTAAAACTTATATCTTATACTTGCTAATATTTGATCACCATAATCAGTATGAGCACCTGTGAAAACAGATGTTTGTTCTTTATCATGCAAATATAAACCCAATTCTAATCCATCCTGCTTGTCAGGACGCTTTGAAGGATCATAGTTTTGAACAATATTATGAACAATACCATATGCTGTAATATCATAACCTAGATCATCGTTTTCTGTTCTGTGTGCTGTAACATAAGTTGAATCAGTTACATTATACATCACGCCATAGTCTAATCGATCATCTTTGGTGTATGCACCTGTGTTCTTGTCATCCCACAGTTCAACACCCCAAAGCATTGGAACACCAAATCTGTGTAGGCTTCCGCCGATTGAATAACCTTCTTGGTCTTTTGTGCCTGCATCTTCAACACCTGTAATACGCATATATGATACATCAGCATAACCCATTAGGCTAACTGTGCCTGTTGCATATCCTACATTACCATCGTTGTCCCAACCTAGTGAAACACCCCATGGACGTTCTCTTTTTAATCTATATGAATCAAAATCAAATTCGTTGTCATACTCCCAACCACCAAAAGTTAATACAGTCTTTTCTCTGTGATCAATTCTGTAGTTTGTTTCTGTATAGATTAGTGGAACTGAAATCTTTGGTGTTTTTGCGAACCCCATTCTCTGTGCGTCAGTTTCACCAATGTAAAAACGTGCAACATCATTACCAAATCCTAATTGTTTTTCAACTAGAGTATTGTTCTGTGTTGTGTCTAGAGCGTAGTACGAATCATACATCATACTAGCACCTACCCAATCGATACCTAATGACTCACCCGGCACTGCTGTTGAGATACCTAGTTGTAATTCACCTCTTGAATCCCATCCTGAATCATATGTTTTATCGTTGTAACGTCCTTCTACTTCACCGTTAACGAAGAATCCGTTTGGTAAATTAGGAACCTTATTTTCTAACTTTGAAACACGTTGTTCTAAAGTTAGTTCATCAGCATTAACTTTTGTCGACCATATTAACATTGCAAACGCAATTAACACAGCAAACAATCCAGCCAATGCTAGTTTATTGTGGTTTATTCTCATTTATTATTTTTCCTTTATCGATAAAAATAGGCACATCATGTGCCCATCAATATAATTTATGCACTCTTTTAGTGCATTTAATTAAAAGTGATTACGCAAATTCAAACCAACTAGTGATAATAAATTTGTTATTAGATAAAGGCGGATTGCCTCGATGTGTATGGGTAAACTCACTAGGCCAAACTATTGCTGTTCCTTTTGTAGGTTTAATTCTTAAACTTTGGTAAAGGAACTCTGTTTCGCCTCCGTTCTGTACATCATTTAGATAAACCATGCATACCAATTTGCGATAACAGGTAAGGTTGCTACCACTTTCTAGATGCCAAGTATGATACCCTCCACCTACTTTGGTTTCTTGTATCCTAGTACTCATAATCTTCATAGGTTGTACAGTTTGAAGTATGCTGTATTTGGTCATGTAATCGTTCAAACAAAAATCCATTCCAATAGTGAAACATTGATTGATAAAACTGTTTCTTATACGCACAGAATGATCCCATTCTTCTGTAGGAAGATAACTGTCGTCATCCTGTGAATGTTTGGCATGTTGTTGGAACTGTCTATTAAATGTTAAACCTTGTCCTTTTAGATAATTGAAATGATCAATAGTTTTTTCGCACCATTCATCGTCGAACACTCCTGTGTAGGTTCCAATGAAATCTGTGTATTCACTCTTGAACTCTGGAAACGGGTTTTGAGGTTCTCCCATATTTGCTCCAGTTTGATGCCCAAGTGGTAAGTTGTTATTGTTCTGCATGACTATATTTAATTAGGTATTTTGTTTAGAAAACAAAAAGTGATTAGTTGTCGCCGAAGTAACCCTTAGCCATATTACTAATAGTAGATCCTATCTTATCTAACATACCTGGTTGAGTTGATGCTATTTGATTTGAAGTATCTGGTCTAGGCTTAGGTACAGGTACTGCATCTTTTTTAGCAACTGCTGTTTTGTCTTGTCCTGGAACTGCATTTAGATCTAGTCCACTTGCTTTTTTCCAGTGTTTTGAATTGTGGCGCATAGCAACATCACCGACTGTAACTTCTTTCTTGTCAGGATTGTGTGTTCTATAACTGTTATTTTTCCTCCAAGGAATATCTTTTTCAATAATAAATTTTAAGTAAGCAACACCTGCTTCAGTCATTAGTTCTATGTTACCAATATCTGTGTATGCACCAAAGTTAACCTTTGGCCCTTTGGAAACACTTTTGTAAGTTCTTGGTTCGATTTGAAAAGGTCCAACTCCTACAGGACTCTTTACATTGTCTGCATCATATCCCCAAAGCACACTGTTCCAATAGTTAGGATTTAAACCTTTCGCTGAGTTTTCAATCAACTTTATAGGAGCAACGTAATCTTTGTGTACACCATACTTACCTAATGTACTTGCAATAACACTATCCACTTTGCTGTCAAGTTGTTGTATAGAAACAGGATTAGATATCAATGCTTCACAAAGGTCTATGTGAATAACACCATCAGGTTGTAAGCCATAGTGGTGTTGTAGAACAGCAACACTGCCACGTAATGCTTTACGTCTTGAAATATTATCACCCCAACGACTGATAGTTGCAAATCTAAATCCTGCTAGACCCATTTCATCTTCAACACTGTTGATAAAGTTTAACCTATGCTTTCTATCACCATTGCCCATCATGTCTAGTCGATCGTTATACTTTTTAAGTATGTTGATCACACTCTGCATTTTAGCATGTTTATTCTCTTGTAAAACTTCAACTATCTTCATGTTTTAAAATCCGGGGCCGATTCCTTGTTGTTTGTTGAAACTATACCTGTCTCTTGTTCTCTCTGACATTTGATCCCAAAGTGCTTTTATTTTTTCTGCATCTTGTAAACTTAAACGTTTTATAAAAGGATCGTCTGGTGACATATTATTTTTTAGAGTACGCAAAAAGTTTTGTGCACCATTTTTGCCGTCTAATTCTTTTCCTAGTCTATTATCATAGGCTGTAATAAATCTTTGTACAAATAACTTTGTAGGGAAATCATTAAAAAATATCAAATCTTTTTGTCCGGGGCTTGATTGTAAATTAAACTTTGCAATTTTTTCTTGCTTAGGACTAACTCCTACTTGTGTAAAGGCTTTGAGTTTTAATGCTTTAAGAGCATCTACAAATCTTGTAATTTCTTGTTCAGAACTATCTGATTTTCGAAATTTATTTTCTGTGAGTTCAATAATTTTCATCTTATAACCTTATAGTTCCTTGATACCATGGACTATCTTTTCTAATACTTGCAACAAGTCCTTTAGCAGACATACTATCAACACCTGCTTTGTTACCTAGTACATCACCTGCGAAGTGACTCATGTCTGTGTCAGGATCAGGAATACTTGCCCATGTTCTTGAAAGACGTTTTAAGAACTGCTTGTCGCTTATCTGTCCTTTAAGCCATTCTTCCATTTGATGATCTCGTATCAAATGAAATATTGCAATTTTATCTTGTGTTTCAGGATCAAACTTGTCCTTGTCAAAGTCTAGCCCCATTCTTTGTGCAACATCTTTAAGTGTCTTTCTAATGTATTGGTAACGACCCATTGCACTGCTTCCCCAATAGTTTCCTGTTTTCTTACTGCGGAAACGTTTGCCTCTTATTTGATCTCTTACACGTTCACCGCCATCGGCCAGCACTTCATTGATTGTCATATCTAGTATCTCTGGCTTACGTGAACTAGGAAACACACTGTCATAGTGTCCGTTAACACTTTCGAACTGTGCAATAAAGTCTAACACTTTACCATACACACCTTGTTCATATGCTTTCTGTTGTAGTTTCTGTGGAGCCTTTAAAGGACGTTTTAGTTTTTCTCTTGGATTAGCAATAATTTCAGGAGCCTTTGCTTTGGTTCTACCCATGATAAGATCATCTACCTTACGCATTGTTCTTGGGCCGGGATCACCGTCAACACTTAGTCCATATGTCTTTTGAAAGTTTTTAGTTGCTTTTGCTGTGTTAGGTCCC
>Ga0255766_10000983_pt1 | contig 26209 bp, 22 predicted proteins | sample 071ome_23_FD_179966 | JGI IMG/M metagenome (GOLD analysis project Ga0255766, IMG submission 179966) | Coastal salt marsh microbial communities from the Groves Creek Marsh, Skidaway Island, Georgia - 071403BT metaG (version 2) | ecosystem: Environmental > Aquatic > Marine > Intertidal zone >...
AAGCTATAATAGTGCTAATACTACTTATATCTAATAAAATTATATCTTTAACAATTCTAAATTGTAAATCAAAACCAATATTTTTTGATATATACCGCTTAGTTCCGTATAAAGACGCGGTTTCTTTATCAGCAAAAAAATAAGAAGATAAGTTTTCTAATATTTTTTTTGTATTTTTACTTTTAATATTTAAATTTTTATTTTTTTTACTTGTAATATTAACACCTTTCCATAAATAATATTCACTTGGTATTATAAAAAAATCAAAACCATCTGTTGAACAATTCTGTAAGTCTTCTTTTTTAAAAAAAGAATATAAATATTCTTTTTTAATTGCTAAAAGTCTCTTAGAATTAAACAAGGATGAAAGTTTTGTTTTAATATAAGTTTTTATATTACGTAATGATTCCATTTATATATAAAAAATAAAAAAATCTATTTTTTTAAGTATTTAAAAAATGATAACTTATATTATTATTTTATAAATGTCTTTAGCTGTAAGAAAGTTTAATATTGTGAAAAAGATCTTAAATAAATCTATGTTTGATAATAACATTATACATATAATTTTAACCTATTATTGGCAATTATTAGATAATAAAAATACAGTTTTATTAGATTGGATTGATTATAGTAAATTGCATTTTGATGCATTATCTGAAAATCCAAATGCTATTAACATACTAAAATCAAGAATTAAATATGAAAAAGGTTTATCAAATAAAAAATATAATAATTTAATTTATTATAAAAAAATTAATTGGAGTAAATTATCTTCAAATCAAAATGCTATTGAGATCTTAAACAATAATAAAGATAAAATAAATTGGTCTAAATTATCTTCAAATCCTAATGCTATTGAAATCTTAAACAACAATAAAGATAAAATAAATTGGTCTAAATTATCTTCAAACCCTAATGCTATTAAATTATTGGAAAATAATAAAGATAAAATAAATTGGAATAAATTATCTTCAAATCCTAATGCTATTAAATTATTAGAAAATAATAAAGATAAAATTAATTGGTCTAAATTATCTTCAAATCCTAATGCTATTGGGATCTTAAACAATAATAAAAATAAAATAGATTGGTCTAAATTATCAAAAAATTCAAATGCTATTGAGATCTTAAACAATAATAAAAATAAAATAGATTGGTATAATTTATCATCAAATCCAAATGCTATAGAACTGTTAAAAAATAATCAAGATAAAATAGATTGGTATAGTTTATCATATAATCCAAATGCTATAGAGATATTAAAAGATAATACAGATCTTATTTGTTGGTATAGATTATCATTAAACCCAAATGCTATAGAATTATTAGATCAAAAAATTAAAAATGAGAATAAATTATTAATAAATGATTATGAAAATTTAAATTATTATGATAGGGTATATTATTTTTGGTTATCTCAAAATCCAAATGCCTTAGGATTATTAAAACAAAATCAACATAAAATTAATTGGAATACATTGTCATACAATGAATCTATATTTAAAAATGAAAAAATGCCTTATATATAAAACATTTTATATATTACAATAAATGAATGATTCTAATAAAATATTAAATCCTAAAACAGGTAGGTATGTATTAAAAACAGGCAAAATTGGTAAAGAATTGTTAGCAGAACTTAAAAAACCTATAGAACCTAAAAAAACTATAAAATCTATAGAATCTAAAAAAATTGATATTAATACATTAAAAAAAGAATGGTTATCAATTTATAATAAAGAAATTAAAAATCAAATAACAGGAACATTATTAATAACTATTAAAGAAAATAATTTTTTAGATATTAAACTTTCTAAAACTGAAAGAATAATAGGAATTAGAGGAAAAGGAACATTAATATTACGAAAACTGTCTGATATAGCTTTAGCAAATCGTGAAAATACTTTAATTTATTTACCTAAAAATTATACAGGTAAATTGTATGCCAAACCATTATGGAATAGTAAGCACGGTTATATGTATTATATTAATGATACAAATCTTAAAAACTTAAAATTATTATCAATAATAATAAACAATATTAATACAAAATACAACAATTATAAATTAACCGATAGCCCAACTAAAGAATTAAAAACAGATGGTATTATTGGTATTGACATACCATTTAATGAACCAGAATGGTTATCTAAATTAATTCCAGGTAATAAATTATCAAATCCAATTGTTAATAAATCTGGACAATTTATATTTAGTAAATGTGCTATTTCAAGTAAAACAATTGAACTATCAACAAAGTTTTTAAATAGTAAATTGGATAAATTTAAAAATATTTATCCCAAATATCTTAGTATTACAAATACTAATGTAATATCCAAAGATCTTAATAATTTCATTGATTCTCATTACACTATAGCACTAATTGGTTATAATCGACACGCAAGAATTATTTTCAAAAATAATAACAATCTACATATAATAGATCCTTGGAAACAAACTGCAGATGTTGGAACTAAAAATCTTATAAAAATAATACCAAATTTAACTTTTATTAAACGAAAAGCTGAACAAACAAATGAAGGTTCTTGTGTAGCAATATCATATGCACGAGCTTTATATTTATCTGTAAAAGATTATAATAGTATATTTGAACCAATACCATTAGAATATATTGTATTAACAAGTAGATTAATTTCAAAGTTTAGAAATAAAAAATGATTTAATTAATATAAAAAAATTATAATGCCTAAGTGTCCTCATAATCGTAAAAAAACAGATTGTAAAGAATGTGGTGGTAAAAGTATTTGTCCTCATAATCGTAGAAAAACTACGTGTAAAGAATGTGGAGGAGGTAGTATTTGTCCTCATAATCGTAGAAAATCACAATGCAAAGAATGTAAAGGTGGTTCAATTTGTCCTCATAATCGTAGAAAATCAGAATGTTATGAGTGTGGAGGAGGTTCAATTTGTAATCATCTTAAAATTAGATCAAAATGTAAAGAATGTGGTGGTTCTCAAATTTGTCCTCATAATCGTGAAAAATCAAAATGTTATGAGTGTGGAGGTGCTTCTATTTGTCATCATAATCGTATAAAATCAAGATGTTATGAATGCGGTGGTTCTTCAATGTGTCAACATAAACGTATAAAATCAGAATGCAAAGAATGCGGTTGTTCTCAGATTTGTCATCATAATCGTAGAAAATCAAGATGTAAAGAATGTTTAGCAGATAAAGATAATACAATTCCGGAAGTTGAAGAATATACAAAAGCAGAATATGAAATTATTTCATTTTTGACAAAAAATAAAAATATTTATTAATACTAAAGTGTCAAAAAAGTTGTAATAATGTTTAGTAAAAAATGACAACAAACTTATTAATATAAATTATAGAAATGAAAAACACTGAGCTTCGAATTATTATTCCTAAGTGGGAAAAAGATACTACTATTACCGAAAAAATTATTAAAATACAAATTATACCATATTGGTATTATGATTCTAATGTTAATGTTAGATAATTACAAAAAAAATAAATGTTAATATTTTAATTTTATTTATTTTTTATATGTCCTTGACTTATAAGATTCCTTTGTAAAGAAAGTTAAATATACTAAAATAAAAATATTAAATTATTGTAAAAAAAATGATAACATTAATTAATTGTAATTAATGCCTAAGTGTCCTCATAATCGTATAAAATCACAATGCAAAGAATGTGGAGGTGCTTCTATTTGTCCTCATAATCGTATAAAATCACAATGCAAAGAATGTGGAGGTGCTTCTATTTGTCCTCATAATCGTAGAAAAACTACGTGTAAAGAATGTGGAGGAATTAGTATTTGTCCTCATAATCGTAGAAAAACTACGTGTAAAGAATGTGGAGGTGCTTCTATTTGTCCTCATAATCGTATAAAATATAGATGTTATGAATGTGGTTATATTCCTAATTTTTGTTCCCACAATCGTATAAAAACTACGTGTAAAGAATGTGGAGGGAGTAGTGTTTGTTCTCATAATCGCCAAAAATCAAAATGCAAAGAATGTAGTGGTAGTAGTATTTGTTCTCATAATCGCCAAAAATCAAAATGCAAAGAATGTAGTGGTAGTAGTATTTGTCTTCATAATCGTATAAAATCACAATGCAAAGAATGTGGAGGTGCTTCTATTTGTCCTCATAATCGTAGAAAAACTACGTGTAAAGAATGTGGAGGTGCTTCTATTTGTCCTCATAATCGTATAAAATCAAGATGTTATGAATGCGGTGGTTCTTCAATGTGCCAACATAATCGTATAAAATCACAATGCAAAGAATGTGGTGGTTCTCAAATTTGCCATCATCTTAAAATTAGATCAAAATGTTATGAATGTTTAGCAGATAAAGATAATAGAATTCCGGAAGTTGAAGAATATACGAGTGAAGAATATAAAAATATGGTTTTTAAATAAATGGAAAGTATAAAAAGTATAAAAACTTATATTAGTTCAAATATAAAATCATTATTTGCAATAAGAGAAAAAAAAGAATATTTACTTAATTTTTTTAAGAAAGAAGAATTAAAATATAAAACTGAAAATGGATTAGATTTTTTTATAATTCCAAAACAATATTATTTATGGAAAGGTATTAATACAAATGATAAAAAAAATAGAAATGTTGATATTGAAAACAAAGATACCGATACAATGTTAAAAACAATGTCTTCATATTTTTTTGCAGATAAAAATACAGCTTCTTTATATGGAACAAAAAGATCGGGTGTTGATCTACAGTTTAAAATTGTAGAAGATATAGTGTTATTAGATATAAGTAGTCTTAAAACGATTGTAAGTTTATTTAGATATATAAAAAGTTTAACAATGGAAGATGTTATGAAAAACGAATATTTATTGGAAGATTATAACACAGAATTAAGTTCTTGGAATGAATATCCAAATTGGAAAAAAAAATATCCAACAGAAAAAGATTTTTTTGAAAAGAAATGGAAAGTTAATTTACGTGAATTAATTACTGATACATTAGGTAATTATGAAGTTAAAACAACATCAAATGGAAGAATAGGATCTCCTAAAACACCAACAAAAGTTGAAAGAAAATCTGAAGAAATTTTTGATATTTTATTAGTTAAATTTATATGTAGTATGACAAACTTTGGTTATAACGGATGGATATATTTTAGAATAAATGAAACAAATACTGAAGGATCAATATTTCACGATGAAATAATGATATGTAATCCAAATGGTTGTATTGAATATGTAGATTATCATAAAAAATAATATGAAACTTTATGAAAATTATCTCTGGTATCGTTCCATCCTTTTTGGTATAATTTTTTTGAAATGTTACAATCTAAATAATAAGTATATAATGGATTATATTTTCGTCCCCACATTGAATAATTAATATTTACCATTTTGTCTTTATTAATTTTTTACTTAAAAGAGCCATCAATGTATTTATTATTTTTATATTTGTAATATAGATTGTATCCAGATAAAAAAGGAATATAAGAACTACAGTGGCAAAAGTAAATAATATCTGTAATGTTATGAAAATGTGTAATATATTTTTTACTTAAATATAAGTTATTAACAATAATAATAAGTTTTAGATCACTAATATTTTGATTACAATATTTAGTATTTAATGTTGTAATTAGATTATTTTGATATGTAAATTTTTATAAATATAAACTTTAGATTCTTTATTTGTAAAAAAATATATCCCAAACTTTATTATGATTTGATAAATCTTTTTTCACAATAATATAATAATGAAGAATAAGATCCTCAGGATGTACCTATAAGTTTTAAATTATGTCTATTAATATTTGTATTATTTTTAATATAACCTAATGTATATGGTAATAATAAACCGGTCGCACCTATATTAATAATTAAACTATTAACATATGGTAAAAATATTACACCAACCGAAAAGAAAAATGAGACAAGATTATTTATTTTTATATATTTTAAAACTATGTTTTAGATAATTTGTTAAATGTTCTCGCTTTATTTTGGTTGTTATTATATCTTTTATTACTCTTTCTATATCTTCGTATGTATTTGGACTTTCTTTTTTGATATAATGTTTTAATTGACTAAAAAATTCTTCTATTGCATTTGTTTCTGGATGATATGGAACACTATATAATAAATCATTATTACTTTCTTCTATTATTTGTTTTATTATTTTTGACCTATGTATAACAGCATTATCCATAATAATTAAATAATTTTTATATTTATCTTTAATACTGTTATTATAAAACTCTATAATATTGGTAGTTTTTAAACCACCTTTTAAGTCTTTATATAATACATAATCAATTATTTTATCAGCACTAATAGCGAATAATAAATTATATCTTTTATAAGGATACTTATAAGTTTTATCTATTACTCTTGTACCTGTTTTACTTCTTCCATAAGATGGTTTCATATTTAGATAAATAGAAGTTTCATCTAAACAAATCGTTTTATCATAACTAAACTTTTTAATTTATTATAAAAAACTTCTAAATCTTCTTTTTCTTGTCCTTCTTTCTTTTCAGGATAGTATTTACTTCTTAATTTCTTTCTTGTAATTTTATTTGATTGTAGTATATTATAGATTGAATGGTCTGATAATTTTACCTTATATTTATCATTTATCAATTTAGAAAATTCCCATAATGTGGTTGTAGGATATAATTTAACATAATTTTTAATAAATGTTATTATTTCTGGTGTTATTTTTAAAGGTTTATTTTCTCTTATCTTTCTATCAATATTACCATCCTTATTATACTTTATTTTCCATTTAGATAAAGATTGATATTTACAATTAAATATTTTATTACATACATCTCTCATCGTCTTATTATGTGTTAAATAATATTTAATAGCGGTTAATTTATAATCTTTACTATGTTGTTCTACCATTCTCTTACTATATAAATGAACTTAAAAATAAATCACATAATAATATATAACATTATGGATATTACTAAACTGGTAGAAGAAAATGAAAAACTTTATTTCTACACCGAATCTATCACTAAAAAGAAAATTACAAGAGCGTTTTAAGGTATATGATATAGATGAATATAGGACTTCGTGTTTAAATTACAAGACAGAAGAATTATGCAATAATTTATATTTACCTGATAAGAAAAATACAGAACGAAAGATGCATTCTATCCTAACATATAAAATGGAAAATAAACGGAATGGTTGTATCAATCGTGATAAAAATGGTTGTAAAAATATTCAAAAAGTGTTTAATTATTATATGGAATATAATGAACGACCAGAAAGATATAAAAGAGGAGTTGATTTACAAAAACTACAAACCGTTTTAACAGAACCGTCAAATTGTAGTTAGTCGCTTTAATGCGATCATTTACATCAATAGAAAAGATGAATAACAAAATTATTATATTTTTTTATAATAGGCTTGTCTCATTTTTCTTTTCGGTCGGTGTAATAATAATTTAGTACTAATTATATAAAAATGATAACATTATACAATATAATATATGACATTTCATCCACTTGATATTTGTATTATTCAAAATTGTGTTAAACCACAATGTCTTCATCTAAATGGAACAAATTGTATATTTTTACGTAAAGAAGGTAATTGTTATATTGTTATTTGTCCTAATGAATCAATGATGAGATCATTAGAAATAAAGAATAATAATATTATATTGGATAAGGATAAAAATATTGAATTTATTCCAGGTGGTAATTATAGAAAAGTTGAAACACGAACAAATAATATTGCTCTTAATATTAAAGATAGGATTATTAATTGTAAAAAACATATTACATTAAATGAAGATACAGTAATATTTTATGATGTAGATGGTAATCTACAATCCGGTAGCAAAAATAGTAAGTTTGGAAATATTGCTAATGATTTTTGGAATAATAATAATATTTTGAATATAAAAAATATGAAAGATGATTTTATTGGTGTTTTGAAAAAAGTATTTTTGCATAAATAAAATTAACTAGTAGCAACTTTATGAAAAATATGTAATTCATTTTTATCTATTATACCTGGTGTAGGTAATATAATATCTTTAATATTATGAAATATATATAAATATCTATTAGTTATCTTTTGTATTGTTTCTAGTAATTCTAGATTATTAATACTATCTTTATTTTTATCATATGGTGTTGATTTAACAATAGAATACAATAATTCAATATTATTATTATTATCACAAGCTATATATATATCAAGAATGTTTTCAATATTTGGAAAAAACATATGTCTATTAATATTACTATTTCTAGAATAATGAAAACCTAAGGTGTTTTTAAGTATTGTTAGATGTTCATTACTTACATCATTTATAGAAAATGTATTATTAATACAATTATATTGAAAGTTATCTTTATCATTTAATTGTTTATAATCCATTATATAAACAACGTGATCATTACTAATCATAGTTGGATTATATTCTTTATTATGTGGTATTTGAATATTGATAGTGTTATTTGTATTTTTAATAACAAATATGATATTCACATAATTTGATGTTTTTCTATAATATATATCAAGATCATTACTCCGAACAATATTTATAGATTTTTGTGATCTTGTAGTAATACACAGATTATATAAATCATTATCAATTATTTCATCAATATCAGACAATGATTTAATATTTTTAATTTTTATTAAAATATTATTAAGATTATATTGTGTGTTTGTGTTTTCAGTTAAGTATAATTCACTTAGTAGATATTCAACAATGTTGTAATATAGAGGATTGTATGTATTTCTAGTTGGAGTTACAGTATTATAAGCAGTCTTAATAACTTTATCTTTAATAGGAGTTTGCTTAAACAATTGTTCAAAGAAATCTAGATTTTTTTTGTAATTACTAGGTAGAAAATCTCCGTATTGAATAATATTATTATATTTTTCAATATTGCTCATATATGTTTTTTTTTTATTTTTTTATTTTTTATTTTTTATAAAAAAATAACAAATAATAAAAAAAAAAAAGAAAAAGAATTATTCAAAAAATTAAATAGTTTATATACTAGAGACTACGAACGTATAACAGATTGGTTAAATGATATTGCGATTGAATATAGTGGTGTTCATAATGGTAAAATAACTAATATATTAACAGGTGTAAAAATTAGAATTAATACTGATAATGAATATGGAACATATAGTTCAATATTAAAATGGTTTTTAAAGAATAAAGAAAAATTTAAAGATGATGCAGAATTATTTGATAGTATTCCTTCAACAGATTTTATTAAAATATCAAAAGATGTAATGTTATCTAGTAATTTACATCAAGCAATAAGTTCTACTGCAAATATGGATGATATTATTAAACAGTGGAAAGCAAATCCTAAAATAGATCCTTTTACATCTAAAGCAATTAAAGTTTCTATTGTAAATAAAAGTGAATATACAAACATATATGAAAAATGTTTATTACATTTATGTAGTAGTATATCGCAATTTGATATGAAGAAACCTGATGTATTTGAAAAAATAAGAGATTCATTACCAAATGATCATTGTTATGTTTTTAAAGATATGGATTATATTGAAAAATTAAATACTATTTATCCAAATGCGGATTGGGTTGATTTTTTAAAATCACATAAATCTATATTTTATAAGAAAGAAACTAGTGGTACATGTAGTGGTTATACTGTATATGATCATCTATTTTTACATTATTATTTAATTCCTAATAAAGACTTATTATATACTAGAACAAAAGAACTTTATATTGATTATCAATTATTTTTGTATGAAACAATTGAAGATCAAATTAAATCTACAAAAGCAATAGATTTAGATTGTTATGAAATAATTGAGAGTATGACACATAAAAAAGATATTAATTTTAAAGTTAAAAAGGATTTATCAAATGAATGGCCATATAAAATCCCACCACTATTAGCTTTATTTACAGAATATATCGATGAAATGTCTTATTATTTAAAATCAATAAGTCAATTACAAACTACAATATATGATGATTATTTCTTATATGGTGAAAATATAAGTAATACAAAATATGTAATTAGTGATTCAATAGACTATAATATATATAGACTGAAAACAATAGTTAATATAATAATTGGGACATTATGTAGTTTACGTGAAACAAAAGAAATTAAAGAATATTTAGATTTATTATGGCAATCAGTGTATGATATAATTCATCATAGACATATATATAATGTGAGACATAATAAATATGATAGTTTTGATATACATTTGCAAGTTAATAATGATTTGTGTGATATTGATAGTCAGTTAAATAAAGAAGATATAAGACTATTTTTTATAACTGCAATATTTGATATTGAAATATTACACAAAGAATCAAATACAGAAACTACTTATTATAAACCAATAAAAGATCCTTATGACAATTTACCGGAACCACCTAAAATACCAGATAAACCAGTTTTAAGTGATAATTTATCATCATCAGAGAAAGATAAAAAACTAACAGAATATAAAAAACAATTGAAATCGTTTGATAAAGCATTAAAAGAATATAATGATAAATATATGGGTAAAAGATTATCACCATTTTTTTCAGTTACATTATCAAGAGCAAAAAGTGATGTTGGAAAATCTGGATTATCAATGTTATATACCCCAACAAAAAAATTAAATAAATCATTAACAGAAAGTAACAAAGAAAAATTATTAGAAAAGTTTGAGAAAGGTTCATATGGAAAAAGTAACAGAGCTAAACAAAAAGGACAACAAGATTTTATGAATTATTGGTTACAAAGTGGTGGGACAGGTAAATTAGATGATTTAAAACTTAATTTGGCTTTAGATGCAAATAAGTTTAAAAAATATGCAAAACAATTGAGTCCATCTGGTAAATCGCCAAGACAAAAATATATAGGTTGTAATTTAAATGAATTAGATCCAATAACACAAAAGAAATTAAGTGATTTACCACTTAAAAAAATTAAATATTTATCAAAAATAACATCAACACTAGATAATGGTGAAAAAATAACACACTGTTATGATACTATACCTTTGTATAATTATATATTAGATTGCCATAATAAAGGAACTGTACCTATTAATTTAGCGTTAGGTTCTGTTTCATTAACCGAAGAGCAATTAAAAGAGGTTTATAAAAAGATAAAATATTTTACAACAGAAAAAACATTAGATGATTCATTAAAAAGTGAAAAAATAATGTTAAAATATGAATATAAAGAAAGAGATTACTATAGTTTTGAATTTTATGATTTACTTGGTAAAATAGAAGTAGGTGGAATAAAATTTAGTATATGTTGGGTTGATAGATCTTTTTATTATGGTGGAATACATAAAAAGAGTTTATTTACAGGAGCAATTATTGATGAAGATGATTTAACAACAGATACTATTAAATTAATAGATGAAGGAATGAAAAATACAAAGTTAATTCAAGTTAAAAAATATCCATATCATAAAGGATATAGTTCAAAATTATATGACACAACTAAAATATTAGTTGATTTACCTGAATTTCGAATTGATCCTCCACCAAATACATTAGCTGAACTAACTAAAATAACACGTGATTTTAATGATAAATTAAAACAATATGTAAATTAAAAATGATAACATTTTAATTTGTATAGACAAATGTCTATTTTTGAAAAAAGTTATGAATATTCATCTAACTCTATATATAAAAAACCTTGTGAAAATGAAGTAAGGTTATATAATTTGTTTAAAAAAAATTGTGATGTCTTAGATCGTGAGTCTATTGTAAAAAATAATGAATTATTTGCAAAAGAAATGTTAATGATACGTAGTTTTCTAGATGAGAATAATATTTCATTTCCATTAAATAAAAAAAATATAGAACCTGTTAAAAATAAATTAGCTAATTTTATTATGAAAAATAATATGGATATTATATTAATATTGTTAGATAGCGAAAATATTAAATTGTTATTTATTCCTGAAGAAGATAATGATGATCTAATTAATAAAATTGAGAGTATTATATTTACATCAAATAAGAATGTAATTTTAGCAAAAGTTAAAGTTTAAGAATATTGTATAGTAGAATAATCTTTATTTTTATTAATTTTTATAGAGATATCAATGATATCTTTAATTTCATCAATATGCGATACAAGTATAACACTATTAAATCTTGTTAAAAGATAATTTAAAACCTTGGGTATTAATGTGCGATTATAGGAATCAGCACTAGTCCAACCTTCATCGATAAACAATTGAGAACAAAAACTCTTATTATTATAAAGATCAAGAAAAGATATGCGTAAAGCTATGTTGATAATAAATTTTTGAAATCCGGATGCTTTGTTAATTGAAGTAGTATTATTTAATGAAAACTGTATTCCATCGTTTTCAATGAAAGCATTAATAGTGAAAGGATTTATAGTAGAATTAGTAATAATATTATTAACATTTTTGATAATATTGGGTAATACGTGTGTATTATAAATCCATTTTTGAAAATTGTCGTAATTATCAAGTATAGTTTTAAATATATGAATAGAATGATTTATATTATTTTGTAACAGATGTAAAGTATCATATTCTGTTTTATTTTTTGAATAATTATCAAAGTGTGTAATCATATTAGTTTGATAAATAATCAATGTGTTTATTTCATCTTCAATTTCTTTAATTTTATTTAATGCTTTATTTCGTTTATGGTGTATTTTGGAATATTTAATTAATTCTTCATTATAATAATATTCTTCCCATAATACCAATTGTTTATAATTTTCAATATTTTGATAATCTAATATAGATTCTTTAAAAGATAGTATATGTTGAATATTATTAACTTCTGTTTGCCAATTATTGTATTTTTCAGTTAAATAAGAATCATATAGTTGATGTGCAAAGTTTATAGTATAATAGATTGATTCAAGATCATTTTGAATTATATTTTTATTAATCTTATGTTGTTCATTATTTAATTGAAGATCATTTAGCAATTGAAGATTAGTTTCTATATTATTATTAAGTTCGTATATTGTATTTTTATAATCTTTGTAAAGTTTGTGATTTTGAATTGAATTATGATAATAATCTAAACTATCTTTAATTTCATTATATTCTTGAATCCAATTAAATATTTTATTATTTTTAATAGTAGTAATATTTTTATTTATTTTATGTTGTTCAATAGTATTATAATAATAATCTATATTGTTTTCAAGATACTTAAATCTTTTAATATATTTAGTTGGATTAAGAATTGAATAATTTATTTGATTATTAAGAGTAATAAGTTTATTTTCAAGTTCTAGTTTTTGAATAATCCAAGGTTGTTTAATACAAATATGACAATTAGGATTATATTCAATATGAGTATGTTTTGATATAATATTTTTAATTTCATTAATTTCCATTTGTATATCATAAGTTTCTTTTAGATTTAGCAAAGTATTATATTCATTGATATATTCTTCGCATAATTCTAAAGATATTGTAGGTTTGATAAATTGTTTTTCTAATTCAATAAGATTAGAACTATATTTTTGATATTTTTGATATTTTTTAGGATATTTTATATCAATAAGTTTAAAATAATCAATTGCATATTGAGCATCTTCTAATGAAATATCAGGTTCAGTAATTGTTTTTAAAGAATGCAAAGTATTATTTAATTTATTAATAGTTGTTTGATATTGTTGAATAAGAATATTATTAGAATTAATATTTTCATCAATAGTATTAAGATCTTTTTGTAATGAATTTAATTGATCTAAATTACTAACAATGGTTTTATTATTAGTATTAGTATTGGTAGGGTAATAGTTTGTAGTAATATATTGTAATGTGTTAAGATCTTTAAAATGTGTGGCAATAAGAGTAGAATAATTATCAATTATTGTATTATTAGTTGGTTTAATTGGTTTATTATTTTTTAAATTTAATAATTCCTTTTCTAGTTGTTTAAAATCAGTATTGATATAAGGTTTAATTTCATTAAGATTAGGTATAGAAGATGGTTTTCTAGTATTTATTAATAAATTGTAATCTTTTAAATTGGTAATATCAATATTATTGTTAATAGGTGTTTGAAGTTTATCTAAAGGATATTTATCGTAATCAATGTATTCTAAATGTGTATAGAGAGATTCTTTGTATAAGTTTAATTGATTAATGTTGTCGGTAATAGTAATAGGATTAAAATCAATTTGAACAATATTGTTATTAAGTTCTATTAGTTTAGTATCAATAGATTGTTGAGCATCTTTATAAGAATTTAAGCATTCTTTGATAAGATCTTTAAATTTGATAATAGAATTGAGATTTATACGGTCATCGATAAACTTTTTAATATTTTTAGGATCTAAATGTAGAAAGCTATAATCAAAATCTTGAGTAATCATAGATGTTTTAAGAAAATCTTGAAGGGTGCCTAAGTTATCAGATAACCATTTTTCAATAACTTTAATTCCTGAAATGTTTGTAGAATTTTCAGAGGATAATATAGATTCTGCTATTTTTAAAGAATTCTCATTTCGTTTGAATGTTCGTTTAATTGTGTAATCTACATTATCAATAGTAAATGTAATAGATGTAGTAGCTTTAGTTGCTTTAAAATTAATGAAAGATGCCGAGTATTTTTTACTATTTCTAGATGGAATTGTTTCACCGTAAAGAGCATAACAAATAATTTCATATAATGCAGATTTACCAAAACCATTTGGTGCATTAATAATAACAGATTTATTATTAAATTGTGTAAAATTAATAATATTATTTTCACCATAACATAAACAATTATCAAATTGTAATAGTTTAAGAGTATAATGTGTTGTAGTAGTATGTGAGTGATCTAAAGAAGATTGATAAAGTTCAATAGCATTAGATATTTTTTCATTTCGTTTAGTATAATTAGATGGTAGTAATAATGATAATGGATTATCAATATAATTGATAATATTAGGGTCGTTAAAATATAATTTAAAATAATTGGTATTAGTTATACATTGTGTTGATATTTGAATATTTTTAGAATTAGAAGTAATAACATTTTTAAAATTAATAATATTGATATTGTAAGATGTTAAAGTATTATACAATGTATCTATATTACTATATGTTCCATCAATCCGTATTGAGATATTTTTAGGAAAATTAGCGTTGTTTAAAATATCATTGATTGGTATTAACTTATTTTTATATTTAATATTCCAAAAATCATTAATATGTTTAAGAATAACAAATCCATATGGATTATATACCGGTATATGTGTAGATTTTTTAGTTTTAATATTCCAAATAAGATAACCGTGATCTATTATATCTTCACCAAAGTTTTGTTGAATTAGAGAACCTGAATAAGCATAAGAACAGTTTTTATATATATTTGATTGATGTAAATGTATATCACCTAAACAAGCAATATCAAAATCTTTTAACATTTCTAAAGGATATGAATTATTGGAATCAACTTCTTGATTATGATTAAAATAAGTTTTACAAAAAGAACCGTGAAATAATGCTACTTTTGTTTTTATTTTTTTATCAAAAGTATTTGGAAAATCTGGTAGATCTTTAATAATACCTGATCCTTCTCCGGGTATTAAAGTATCTTTAACTGATATTGTAGAAATACCAATATTACCTAAAGTAATTGTAGTAGTAGTATTAAGATAATATAGATTTTGTATATTAGTTAATAATATAGAATCTAAGAGACTAGGATCATTTGGATATTGTTGTAAAAAATCGTGATTACCAGGTATAATAACAGTTGTTGCTATAGTTGTTAAAATAGTTATAAGTTGTTTAAAAAGGTTAAGACCGAAGTTTTCTACTTTATTTTTATTGTGAAATATATCTCCGGCTACTAGGATAATAGAATTATCTTGATTTATGTTATTAGATAATAAAGAGTGTTTAAGATTTTGAAAAACTGTTAAATATTCATTATATCTTGAATATGTTTCAGTTCCAGTTCGTATATGTATATCAGCTAAGTGTATTATATATTTGTATGTCATTAATTAATAAAAATTATTAATTAAAATATCATTTTTACGATAAGTTTATTCTTCTTCTAACAGTTGTAGGTCTTCTAGGTGCATTAGGGATAGTGGGAGGTGGTCTTTTAGGTCTTACAGGAGAATTGAAAATATCATTATGATAGATAATTGATAATATTTTAGATGTAATATCTTTATTAATGTAGTTTTGTAATCCTAGTTGTATGAAAGGAAATATTTCATTAAGAGTTTTGTGATTAAGTTGCCAATCTTCTTCGTGCCAAATATCCATTATGATATTTTAATTATTGTATTATCATTTTTATATAAAAAATGATGATAATATTTTATGATAATTAATATGAATTGTATAAATATAAATTTTGCTGATAAGGTTCATAAAGCAATAATATATAAACTATCAAAAAGAAATAATTTTTATGTTAATGATATTACTTCTTGGTTATATTCAAATAATGAAAAAGGGAGTTTTAACAATTGGAATAGGTATTATGAAAATAATATGTGTAGTAATATTGTTATATTTCCATATTGGAAAGGAATATTTATATGTTTAGATAAAAAAGTAATAGGATATATAATATATTACGAAAGACATTATAATGATGATAATGTTGGTAATTTTCTATCAATTGAGTTTATGTTAATAGATCATAAATATAGATGTAAAGGTTTTGGAAAATTGGGGTTGAATTATTTATTAAATATGTATAATGATAAAGATTATTTTGCGGTGTGTATAGAAAGAAATAATAAAAATGTAGAATTTTATAAGAAAATGAAATTTGTAGAAAAAAAAGATAATAAAACCGAAAATCATTATAAAGAGTTTTCAACATTTTTAGCGAATGAAGATTATTGTTGGTTGTATAGGTTCTTAAAATAAAAGATTACAAAAATCTTTGTAAGTAGTTTCATTAGTTAAATCTTTATTATTATATTGTTCGAATGCTTTGTGTAATTTGAATGGTATTTTTTTACCTAATATTTTATTATTATTAAAAAGTGCTTTAATTATATCAATAATACTAGGTGGAAAATATCTAAGATCAATAATATGAACGTGTCTCATAGGAATATCAATATTCACAATAGGAATATTAAGTTGTCCATTTGTATATTGTATTTCAATTGCAAAATCATTAGGTAAATTATTAATAATTAATTTAATATCTTTACGTGTTTTACATAATATTGGACGTTTAATAGATGGATACATTAATTTCATTTTTTCAAATATTTCAGTTTTTTGTTCTTCGGTAAAAGGTTCTCTATTATATGGATTTGCAAAAGGTTGGTTAGGATCATTAGTTTTAACAGAATTATGCCACATTTTAAAAAGATCTTTGACATAAAAAGCATATGTTTTTTTGTTAGAAAATACTTTAATAACGTGTTTTAATTTTGTAGAATCCATATCAACCCAATTATCACCTGATATAAGATCATCTTCATTTATGACTTTAGGTTCTGTATGTAATAAGTATTGAATATATTGATCTTTTTTATCACTTGAACTAGATCTTGGTGAAGGTGTTTTAGAAAATGAAATGGATAAAGAACTAAATTCTTTTTTGACCTGGTTTTGTAATAAAAGATCTAATATTTGATTAGCATTAGCTATACATTCTGTTATATATGGTATATGAGAGTTATATTGTAAAATAATTTCAAGAATAATTTTAAGAGAAATATTACGTTCTTCAATATTATTATTGTTAAAAACAAAATCTTTAAAATATTCAACAGGTTTGCGATTGATAACACCTTTGATATGATTATTAGCATTTTGTTGATCAGGATCTAAATAATAACTTTCGGTATATGTAAGATTAAACATTGCAAACATATCTAAAGAATCTTTATCCCATTGAAGTGGATTATATCCAGGAATAATTTCTCTAATATGTTTTAAAATATTATTATATTGTATAACATTAGGGTTTGTTGGATTTTTTTTAATATATTTTGTAAGAGTTTTAATAGCATCAGTATATGTAGCGTTTGGAACATAAGCATTAATAATATTTTTATCAAATGGTAATTTAAACAATTGGGGAATATTGTTAAAAATAACTGTAGGGGAACTGCTAGAACTAGATTGTGATACTACTTGATGTTGTTCTTTGCATTTTTCTTTAATACTATTAATAGTTGAATGTGATGTTAAGTATTTTCCTGTAGTTTGATTTTTAACACGTGTAATTGTTCCTTTTTTAAATTGTTTATATTCTTTTAAAAATTCTATACATTGTTCTTTAGTATAGGTGCTCATTTATTTATAAATATTATAATAAATCTAAATTATTAACAATATCTAAATGTTTTAACCAATAATTAATTGATTTTAAATCATCTTTGAATATGGAATGTAATAATTTAGGTAAAAATGTAGTTTTTAATGTAGAATATTGAGATTTAAGATCTTTAGGATCAATATTTTTGAAAGATCTTAAATCATCTATGTTTAATACTTCTGTGAGTGATTCTAAGAGTGGTTTATCTTTATCTAATTGTAAAGCAATTTCGTAAAACTTTTCAATTAAATCGCAAAAATATTTAATTTCCGTGGAATCATTAGAACCGTGTTTAGCACGTAATTCTAAAGTGCAAGAATCACCTGTAGAGAGTTTATATAAATTAAGAATAGAATATCTGTTAATATATTGAAATGAATCAATGGTATATGAGTTTTTATTGTGTAAATGTGAGAATCTATAATTAGCTTTATTTTGATAAATGTGCATTAATAAAATTAATTTATCTTTGAATAATAAATTTTTATAAGGAATACAGAAAGTTCTAGGACTATTTGATGGGCTTGAAATGTAATCTTCGGGATTTATTTTACTTAATTTATCAATTTTTCTTTGAATAGCATCAATTTTTTTAATTAATTGTTTAGGAGTTTCAAGCAATGATCTTAATTGTTGATTTTGTGACTCTAATAATTCTTCTATACGTAGTTGTTCTTCAATTGTAAGATAATCTTTTGTATCAGTATAAGATGATGTTTCAAAACTGACAGGTATATTAAAAAATTCGTTTATTGTTAAGTTATCTAGAGATTTAATACTGGAATCAAGTGTTTGTAAAGGTCTGCAGTAATGTGATGTTCTTCTGTTAGGTAAGCAAATTAAATAAATAAAGTTTTGAAGAATATAAAAAACATAAGTTATTTGAAAAATTATGTAAGGATTAGTAATACCTAATTTTTTATCTTTAATACTAAAATGAATATGATTTGATGTTTGTATAGCGTGAAAAGGTGTTAATTTAAGTTTTTTTTGTAAAGAATTCATTAATAAATCTACACCTATTTTAACTTGTTCAGAGCTAGAAAACACAGAAGAAACAAATTCAGTATAAGGAACGTGGTTATCGGGTATTAATTTTCCTTTAAGTTGTTTTTTAATAGTTTTATAAATATTTGAATAATTAGAATGTTTAACTGCAAGGCTTGTATCTTCATCATAAAACCAATTAATTTTAGATTTACAGTTAGGTAATATTAAAGGATTTGTATCATCATTTCGTAATTTATCAAATAAAGAAAAAGAATGATAATGATTATTTTTACAAATGATATGCGAAATGATTAAAATAATAACATAAGTATCATTTGCAGTTAATTTAGTATTAGTAAATTTTTGTGAATTTACATTTTTAGAAAATGGAGTATCATAAACATAACTGAAAGGATTTACTCTTTTAATTTGTTTATAAATATGATTGAGTAGTTCTTGAATAGTATGACAATTATTTGCAATAATTTCATTGTAAATGAGTGTATAAAGATTTTTATCTAATTTAATAAAAAGTTCCATTTCAATACCAAATGTGAGTTTAGACATTTGTTTAATAAAAATAAATTAAATTAGTGTATTTGGTGTATGTTTAATGTTGTTTTTAGTATGCTTTGGATTTTTTGATAGAATCTTTAGTGGATTTGGGGTTTTTAATTGATTCTTTAGTTGGTTTGGGATCTTTAGTCAGGTTTTTAGTAGGTTTGGGATTTTTAGTTGGGTTTTTAGTTGGGTTTTTAGTGAGTTTAGGATCTTTAATTGATTGTTTAGTATGTTTAGGATCTTTAGTGGGTTTAGTTTCTTTAATTGATTCTTTAGTATGTTTAGGATCTTTAGTGGGTTTAGTTTCTTTAATTGATTCTTTAGTATGTTTAGGATCTTTAGTATGCTTGAGTTTTATATTTTGTTTTAGTGTATCTTGTTCTTGTTTAAGAACATTAAACTTTTCAACGAGTTTATCAATATTTTTAATATATTTGTCTTTTTTATTAGGATTTGCTTTCATTTCAGTTTTGTAATCTTTAATTTGTTCTTTAATTTTTAAAAGTTTATCAGTAAATGTTTGTAATATAATTTTATGTTTAAGATTATCAATTTGTATTAAATATTTATTTAATTTAGTATTTTTATATTTATCTTTAATAATTTTGATTTGTTCTTTAATTAGTTGCATTTTGTTTATTGATCCTCCTGTATGGTCTGGTCCTTGTTTAAGTTTCTTGGGTCCTTCTTTAAATTTTGCGGGTCCTTCTTTAAATTTTTCGATTGCTGCGTGTGTGAACAGAGCAGTTTCAAGAGAGCTTTTTGCACCAACTGATCTAGCAGATTCAAAAGGTGATTGAACGTTCGGTACTGCTGAGCGGTATTTTTTATATGCAACGACGGGAGAGCTAGAAGTTGCATTTAATCTTTCATCTTCTTTTAGTGTGGAATGATTAGCCGAACTAAGTGATTCAAGGGCTCTTTTAGAAGGGTAACTCCTGCTCGAAAATAAGTGTCCCAATACCTCATAGGATTTCGTCGAGTCCTCAAGCTGAACTACATCGCCAACTGTATTGTTACTTGGTACTGCTGATACTGTAAGTACAGCATCATGATCTTCTGGATATTTTTCACGACATACAATAGAGTTAGAGGCTGAATGGTCTAATGTCTGTGTCTCCATCTCTTGCAATGCTTGTTTAAAGTTTTCACGTTCTTCTTCAGTTAAAGACTCTTTAGCAATTTGGCGTTGATAAAAAGCATTTAATTGTTGATTGCGTAGTTTGTTCTCCACCCAACAAAGCCCATATTCACCATCATAAATTCTTTCTGGTTCAGTGTTTGGATCATCTGAATGAAAAGTTGAAGTGTTTGGATGTACTAATGACACGACGAGTTTCCATGATTTACCTTCTTTTCCTGATTTGGTCATAGTTCTAAGTGGAGTTTTATAAAAATAACTACAGGCTTTTCTTTGCTCTGGACTGACGTTGGTTCTGTCAAAAAACCTAACCAGTTCAGTGTCATTTAATAATATGTCCTCCATAGACTGTTTCGGATTATTATCCCATTTTACAGGGAAATTAAAATCACCTAATGCACGAAAAACTTTAGCATAAGATGAACGCATATAAAAGTTACTAGAAGGATCACCAAGAAGTGTTGGCAAAACTACAAATGCAAAGTACATAAAGTCATCTTTTGATGCAGATATACCCGCACTTCCTTCACCTCGACAATTAAAATGCACATTTGATACTATTAAATTATTCATTGTTGATTCACTACCATCCGATTCTTTATATTTATAAACAGGATGAAAAAATAATACTGTTTTCATGGTGCGTAACCTACATATACAAACACGTGAAGCATCGAAATCAAGGGTATGCATTTTATGGTTATATTCAAGTTGTGGATTAAGAACCATACCATAACACTTTGGTAATTGAGAGTCCGTGCTGCTTGAGCTGTCATAATATGTATAACATCCCAATATATAATTACCATTATTTAATAAACGACAAATAATTTTATGGTTTTTATTATGTACGTCTCTTTCAATAAAAGGTATACCACACGCTCCTCCCCAACCAGTATAAGCTTTCCAAAAGCTTGTGTTAATTCTAATATTATCTTCTGGTTGATGTAAAGTTATATATTTTATGCTATAATCTGGATTGCCAGATACCGTCGACTTCAACTCATCGATGTCTTGCGGCAAATTAAGCTCGGGATTATATTTTCCCAGCTTAGTGGGGTCTTTTGTAGGTCCTAACCAACGACACGAACGCTGAAACTCTATAACTTCGTGATCGGGCAACATACCCTTCTTACGTGTAACTTTATTCGCTAAGAAGTGGGCGTTCATTTCCTGAAGACATACAATAGCTGTGATGCGTTTAATAGCAGTATAACTAGGTATTCTGTCGTAGTTGTAGCTACTGGCATTAAGCCCAAAACATAAATATGCAATAGCTTCACGTTCTGCTTGAAATCTTGGAAATATAAGATTGTTTAAATTTGCGGTTAATAAACCAACCAAAAATGGTGCAGTTTTATCTCTCATTTTTTTATATTCAGCATCACTTTTAATATCAGCAGTTTTTAAATCTATCGTGGTCTTTCGTTGGACGACGACCCCCGCTACAGGGTTCCGGTTATAAATTTCCTCAGTAAGATTATATTGAAATGGCATATAATTTGGATCTTCTATGTTCGAAGCTGCTGCATCAATTTGTTCCTCCGGAAAGAATAATGGATAAAAACTGTATGCTGTTATTTGGTTTGAAAGTCCTTTTCCTGGATCATTACCTACAGCAGTAAATCCTTCGTACGGGTTAAAGTAATATGAGTTAAAACCGCTGGTTATCGCATTATATAATAAGGAAAATAATGACGGGTGTCCTGCTAGTAGTGTATTATCAAACAGTATATATATCCAACGAAAACCTGGATTTTCCTGTTCCTCACAATCATTATTAATATTCAAATTAAATAAAATTAATGCACTTTTACCGGGATGGGTAGAGGTATTACGTATAAATTGTATAACTTGAAATATATCATAATTTCTAAAACGGCGTTCTGTAGGTTTTTTTGCTCTTAAAGTTAAATAATCAAATTTTTTCAACAACATAGCTTTGTTTCGATGTCTATTTACAACGCTTATATTAGCAGTAGTTAACTGGCTTTGTCTTTCTATAAACTTGTCTAAATAAACACTTTGATCATATGGAAATGGCTTATATTTTGGATCTTTTATGTTCGAAGCTGCTTCATCAATTTGTTTTTTCGAAAAGAATAATGGATAAAAACGGTATGCTGTTATTTGGTTTGAAAGTCCTTTTTCTGGATCATTAACTACAGCAAAAAATCCTTCGTACGGGTTAAAGTAATATGAGTTAAAACCGCTGGTTATCGCATTATTTAATAAGGAAAATAATGACGGGTGTCTTGCTAGTAGTGTATCATCAAACAGTATATATATCCAACGAAAACCTGGATTTTCCTGTTCCTCACAATCATTATTAATATTCAAATTAAATAAAATTAATGCACTTTTACCGGGATGGGTAGAGGTATTACGTATAAATTGTATAACTTGAAATATATCATAATTTCTAAAACGGCGTTCTGTAGGGTTTTTTGCTCTTATTAAAGTTAAATAATCAAATTGTTTCAACAACATAGTTTTGTTTGGATTGCTATTTACAACGCTTATATTAGCAGTAGTTAAGTGGTCTTGTCTAGCTATAAACTTGTTTAAATAAACACTTTGATCATATTCGGCTAAAGTTGTCATTTACTATATAATTAGATTAAATTAATTTATAACAATAGACAAAAAATAATGAAAAAGTTTTTGTTTAAATATTTGATACAGACTGAATTTAAGATCTTGATCTAATATTATTTTAAAAAATAATCTGTAGAAAGGATCTAAAGTTATTAAAATAATATACAGAAAGGTATTAAGATCTTGATGTAATATTTGAAAAATATGAATAAAAAAGGTAAGAATAAGAGTAAAATAAGATACCGGTAATGTAAAAGTCAATATTCTGGATCTAATTACATATAATACCCTATACGTGTAAAAAATTTCATAGAAATGTAGATTTGAATAATTTTTAATTTTTGAATAAAGATGAAAAATTATTGTAAAAATAAGAATAATAATGTAAATAATTTGAAATAAAATAATGATTTAAGATGACCCGATAAGCTAAATTGTAAAAGATGAAAAAGCTAACACAATGTAAAACTCAATATTCTGAATTGAAATAGAATGTAAGGCAACGTAAAATATTTTTCATAGAAATGAAGAATTGAATAATTTTAATTTTTGAAATTTCTTAATGTAATATACATAAAATAATGATTTAAGATCATACAGATAACTAAATTGTAAAAGATAACAAAAAGATGAAACTATAATGGTGTAAATGAATGTAAGATATATTATTAAAGATTTCAATAAAAAAATTATGAATACCATAAAAAAATAAAGTTTATTATTAATATTAGAAAAATCGTTAGCATTTTTAATATGTTGTTTGAATTTGTAATTAATATTGGTAGATTGTCCAACATAAGCAATATTAGTGTTGTCTTAAAAAAACTAATTTATAAATAGTAGCAAGAATAATATTTTTAGACATAATAAATATAAAATCATTTTTAAGATGCAAAATAATTTTGATAGAAATGAAGAATTGAAATATTTTTATTTTTTTGAAATTATTAAGATTTCTTAACATAAAATAATGGTTTAAGATCACCCAGATAACTAAATTATAAAAAATAAACAAAAAGATGAAATTAAAATGATGTAAGATAAAACTAAGATCAATTAAGATCAATTAAGATGAACTTAAGATCAACTTGATGTAAATAAATATATAAAATAGAAAATAACCTAACTCAATGTAAAACGTAATATTGTTAGCCAAAAAATTCAATGTAAGGCAACGAAAAATAATTTTGATAGAAATGAAGAATTGAATAATTTTTATTTTTGATTTTGAAATTAAGATTTCTTAATGTAAAATAATAGTTTAAGATCACCCAGATAACTAAATTATAAAAAATAAACAAAAGATGCAACTAAAATGATGTAAAGCAATTTGAGATATATTATAAAAAGTTTTAATAACTTCAATATAAAAATTATGAATACCATAAAGGTTCATAAAAAAGTAAAGTTTATTATCAATATTAGAAAAATCGTTAGCATTTTTAATATGTTGTTTGAATCTAGAATTAATATTGGTAGATTGTCCAACATAAGCAATATTAGTGTTATGTTTAAAAACTAATTTATAAATAGTAGCAAGAATAATATTTTTAGACATAATAAATATAAAATCATTTTTAAGATATAATAAAATAAATTGTAAATAAAAGATGTAAAAATATATAAAATTGAAAACCGAAAAAATTAAGTGAGCGTAAAAAAATTTTGATATAATTGAATAATTATAATTTTTGATATTTAAAATAAAAAAATCTAAATGTAATATAGATAATAAAATAGTAAAAGATGATAGAGAGTAAAAGCAAAAGAATAAGAGTAAAATGATATAAATGTAAAATAAAGTGAAAGATGTAAATGTAAAAGTTTATGTAGTTAATGAAAAAAATAAAAGTGAGTGTAAAAAAATTTTGATATAATTGAATAATTATAATTTTTAAAATTGAAATAAAAGATGTAAAAATATTGTAATATAAAAAATGATAAAAAAAATAAATAAAGTATAAAATGTCTAAAAAGAAAGAAATGTCTGTTGAAGAGTGTTTAGAATATACGAAAAAAATAAAGGAACAAAATAGATTAAGACAGCAAAGATTTATAGAGAGGAAGAAAGCAAATGGAGAATATGAAGAATATAATGAAGCAAGAACTGAATATAAAAAAAATTATAGAAATAAGAAAAAGGAAGATAATAAAGAGGAAGTAAAAGAAGAATATAATTTAAAAACATTGAAAGAGTTGAAAGAGATAGTAAAATCGAAAGGTGTAAAAAATATATCAAAAATGAATAAGAATGATCTAATTGAAATACTAATAAAAATATAAAAAAGAATATAATATAAATGAGAATAGTATATATTTTATTATTGATGTTAGGTATAGAGGATCCTGTATATATATAATGGACTTGCAAAGATATTGAGGATTTAGTATATCTATAATGGACTTGCAAAGATATTGAGGATCCTGTATATCTATAATGGACTTGCAAAGATATTGAGGATTTAGTATATCTACAATGGACTTGCAAAGATATTGAGGATTTAGTATATCTACAATGGACTTGCAAAGATATTGAGGATTTAGTATATCTACAATGGACTTGCAAAGATATTGAGGATTTAGTATATCTACAATGGACTTGCAAAGATATTGAGGATTTAGTATATCTACAATGGACTTG
>Ga0255766_10000984_pt1 | contig 26196 bp, 25 predicted proteins | sample 071ome_23_FD_179966 | JGI IMG/M metagenome (GOLD analysis project Ga0255766, IMG submission 179966) | Coastal salt marsh microbial communities from the Groves Creek Marsh, Skidaway Island, Georgia - 071403BT metaG (version 2) | ecosystem: Environmental > Aquatic > Marine > Intertidal zone >...
ATCAGAATACCATTTAATACCTAGTATTATTAATTTGCTATCCGAGGTAGCTCAATTGGCAGAGCAGCGGACTGTTAATCCGTTGGTTGTGGGTTCAAGTCCCACCCTCGGAGCTATACAATTTTATTTTCACTATAATTAGAAATGAATGGAGGAAAAATGGATTTAGTAGCGATAGTAAAAGAAAGAGCTGAGGGGAAAGACCTAAGTGTATTAGGTGGATCTGTAAAGTTTGTTGTTGATGAAAATGTAGTCTTGATTGATGGAAATAGCGGTGAAATTTCATCAGATGATAATGAAGCTACATGCACTATTTCAACAGATGCCGATACTATGCAATCAATAATGGATGGTTCATCAAGTCCACAAGCTGCTTTTATGACTGGTAAATTAAAAGTTGCTGGTGATATGAGTATTGCGCTTAAAGTTCAATCTGTAATTTCTTAAATATTTAGGGCCTGTAGCTCAGTTGGTTAGAGCAACGGACTCATAATCCGTCGGTCGTAGGTTCGAGTCCTGCCAGGCCCACTTGAAAACTAAATACTTTTTTTCCGTAAGCGGCAGTTTATTTTTCTTATCTTTTTTAATTCCTCCAGGATATTACAAATTTTTAATATTCGATTTGTCTGAAATTTTAATTATTTCGTGTCTAGTTGTGAACATCTTGATTTTATTATATGAAAAATTAATAAATAAAGTTTTAACCTTTTCTAGGCAAACATTATGGAAGTCTATTTTTATATATTTATTTATTTTATTTTTTATTACTCGTGGTGACTCATTTATTTTGAGACTAATTTTCTTTACAACTGTTGGATATTCTATATATTTAATTTTTAAATTGTCTCCTGAATTTTATTCAGAATATTTTTTGTTTCCTTCAATGCTAGTTGTTATCGTTAACTTTTTTATATCGATATTTAAAATATCGTTTGTTAACAATACGCTTGGTTGGATAAATTATTTTTATGATGAACCAAATTTTTTTCAAATGGGAAGACTTAGTGGTTTACAAGGTTCTGGACCAAATGTAGCTGGAGCATTATTTGCTTTTTTAGCAATAATTTATTTATCGTATTTTTTAAAAACTAATAAAAAATTTTATTTGATTTTTTCATTACTCTCTTTATATTTGGTATTTATTTCATTTTCGAGAGGTTCTTATTTCGCTTTAGTGGGTATTTTAATTTTGTTTGTAGTTTTAAAAGAATTTTCGTGGAAAAAATTTATTTATAGTTTTCTATTTGTAATTCTCTCAAGTACAGGATTTATCTATTTTGGAAATTCTGAAATTATTTTGAAAGAAAGTGATAGAACGTATCTAACAAATATTGCTCTTCAAAATATCGAAGCATTTAATGGATTGGGAGGTGGAAATTATGTACGTGAAATTTATAAGAATTATTTACTTTCTATAGATCCAGAAATATTGGAAGAATCTCTGAATATAAAGCTTAATAAAGTTCAACTAGGAATTACTCCTGATAATTTACGTGATTCAAATATTGATTTTTATATTGGTACTTCTGGATCAGGTTATGAAATATTACAAAATAGTTTTATTATTGACGAATGTGAATACGATAGAAGAACATGTCAATACCAAAGACTTACCAAAGAAATATTATCTAAATTTACCTCTGTCCTAATGGAAGAAACACTGGTTAATTCCAAAGATTATATTAATAATTCTGATTGTCTTGACGATTCAGTTTTTATCTCAAGAGGAGAATTTGGCTGCTTTGTTAAATCTCTCAAGAGCCCCCTATTCACTTATGATTATAAGGTTTATGAATATACCGATGTAGAGGATGACAAAATAAATAATGATTTAAGTTTCCTTAAATTTAATTACATGTTTCCTGAATGTGAGGTCTCTGCAACTTTTGGTTGTCCTGATAGGGAAATGGCTATAGGTGAATTGTCTGTTTTGATAGAAAGTATAGTCTACGAAAAAGAAATTCTACCAATTGAAAACTTTGAAATTTACTGTAATGAATGTTCATATAAAAACGTATATGGATTTATCAAGTTTGAATTTGATAAGGTACAAGGATTTTTACCAAGGAGTATTTTTACTTTCTCAACATCTGAAGATGGAGTTAATTGGCAAACTGTTGGCTCTGAAAGAACAACAGGAAATATTCTAGAATTAAATAAAAATACCGCATATCTAGAAATAGGAGGTCATTCGGACGGACAATCTTTTGGAAATACTTTTTTAGATGCAGAAATAATAAGTATAAAAATTAAAGATAAAGACTCAACCAAAATTGTAAAATTTAACGAAACTAATTTGAATAAAGATTATTTTGTCTTCAAACCAAATTCTTATGAATTGTATACCTCAAAAATTACTTTTCTTGATGATGGGTTGAAATTATTTAGACCAAATAAATACTGGTTAGCAATTGAAAATACATATGATTTTGAAGATAATTTTGAAATTATTATAGAACTTGTTTTCCCTGAAGTGCCATGGGAACGACAAACACTAATTTCAAACACATCTTCTGGAAAAAATGAACATCAGTCATGGAAACTTGACATAGATGATGGTCGATTTTTTTTCCAATGGGCTGATAAAGATGGCTCAATGAAAGACAATTATATAGTAGGTGATAAAAGTCTTAGAAGCGGAATACTTTCTCAAAAAAATGGTATATTAATCAACAAAAACTCCCCAATTGTAGATCCTTCAAACCTTAGTCAGTTAACAACTGCTCACAATGGATACCTGACATTTTCAGTAGAATTTGGATTATTTTGGTCACTCATTTTTTATGCTATTATCTTATTTTCAATTATCTATATATTTCAAAACATTAATCAAAGCCAATCAAACTTAATTATGTTTCTTTCTTTGATAATTTTTATTATTACGAACCTTACAAACGACATGATCTATTCTCCAGATATATATCTATTGTTTATTTTCTGTTTAGCAAATACTTATTCGTTAATTAACGATTCAGAAACAAGAAAATCATAAAAATTACTAGTTAAAACTAAAACTTGTGCACCGTTTTGAGTAGTATAATTTTCAGTTGGAACGGTAAGTTTTTTAATATTTTCAAAATCTAAATTACGATAATTCCAAAGAATTCTAGCAGCTTGATTAGTTGTAAGATTCTCATCAACAATAAAAGCATTTTCTAATGCATTAATAAATTTAAATAATGAATTTAAATTACCAAAACCCTTAACTTCATTCAAAAGTTTTGAGACAATATACTGTTCTTTTTTAATTCTTGTTAAATCACTAACGCCAGTCATTTTTTGCCAGTCTGAGTTATCATTTCCATTTTCATCAACAATCTTTTCCCCGACTAAAACTTCAGTATTTCTTGACACGACCCAGTTCAATGCAATTTCACCATTAACGGTTTGGCAACCTTTTTGAAGCTCAAACGAGTATCCTTCTCTCTGTGTTTTGTCAACACATATTTCAATTCCATTAAAACTATTTATAATTTCCTCAAATCCTTCAAAATTAAATTTTGCAAAATGTTCTACTTTTAATCCAGTTAGATTAAGTATTACCGCAGATAAGTTTTCTGGAGCATTCCCGCATTCATTACTTTTATAAGCACTATTGATTCTCTCAAGACTGCCTGTACAAGAATTCTCAATCAACAAGTCTCTTGGAAGCGATACGAGACTTATTTGATTATATTTGTCAATTAAGCCTAAAATTAAAACATCAGCTCTCTCACCACCTACATTTCCTCTTGATGCAGAAGAACTGTTTGACCGTTTGTCAGAGCCAATAATAAGGTATGTAGTGAATAAATCATCAATTCTTTTGGAAGTATTGTATTTTATTACGTCGAGTTTTTCTATTTCTATTTCTTCTATTGATGTTTCTTGGTTTCCCCCTTTGTCAATTTCATTATCTGGATTAGAAATAGATGTTGTTGTAGTTTCACCCTTAGAGATATTTTCAATGTTTTCTGAACTAAAATCTTGTGTTTCAAAATTTGGAATTAAATTATAACTTATAATTGCTAAGGTTACTAAAGACAATCCTGTAAAAATTTGTAATTTATTAATTTTCATAATCAAATTTAAACTATAATGATTTAGTTTTTTAAATGGGACAATATGAAAAAAAATTTTACTGTTATTGCTGCTGGTGGATTAGGAACACGGTTAAAAAATTATAAAAATAACAAATATACTAAAGTTCTAATACCTATTGGGCTTACATCAATGATTTCTCAACAAATTAAGCAACTAAAAAATTGGGGACATGACAACATAGTCATTGTTACCAATCCAGAATACGATAAACTAATAAAAGAAGATGTTAAAGGAAATTTCCCAAATGAAAACATTGAATTTGTAATTCAGAATGAACAATTAGGAATAGCTCACGCATTAAAGCAGGCTGAACCAGTTATTGATGAGGGTTCTCAAATTTCATTCATTTTAGGAGATAATTTTTTTGGAGTTAATCCTTTTGCAAATAATAAATCAATTTACTCAGATAATTCAGCAGCTTTGGTTTTAAAAAAAGTAAATAACCCAGAAGATTTTGGTGTTGCGGTACTTAAAAATAGTAAAATTGTAGATTTAATTGAAAAACCCAATAAATTTATATCAGAATATGCTGTGTTGGGTTTTTATAAATACGAATATGAGTGTTTTGAAATTATTGATAGTCTCAAAAAGTCTGACAGGGGAGAGTACGAGATTACAGATCTAAATAAAAAGTATTTAAACCTTGGTAAAGTAAATTACAATATAATTGACTCTTGGTGGATTGATGCAGGTACTCCAGAAAGAATTGAAGAGTTATCACAAAAGCTAATTTAATGGTTCTAATTTTTGGAAATAAAAAAATAAATAAGAAATAAATACTATATAAGATAAAAAAGCTATATTAGCGAAAGTATCAAAGATAATTGTTGCTCCGATTAATAAAAATACAATTATATTTAAACCAATAAATAAATAAAGTATTCTTCTTACCGATAAACCTTTTTTTAGCAATCTATGAGAAATATGGTCTGTACCTCCTGTTGCTGGAGAAATATTGTTTTTTATTCTATGATAAAATACTGTTAGAAAATCTAAAATTGGTATTGTAAAAAATAAAAAAACTGGTGCAATTGAGTTGTAAAGTTGTAAATCTGAAGTTGGGTTCCAATTGAATAGTATGCTGATAAAACCAAATACAAATCCAATGAATAAACTGCCAGAATCACCCATATATATTTTTGCAGGTGGGTAATTAAATAAAATGAATCCAAATATTGAAGCAAAGAGAACAAAACTAATATCTGCTAGGTAATTTTGATTAGAAACAAAAGAAAGCACTGTAATTGCCAAACAAATAAAGCTACAGTTTATAGCTGCAAATCCATCCATGTTATCTATAAAATTTATCGAGTTCATTAAAGTTATTACCCAAAAAATTGTAAAGATGAAGTTAACTAGACCTCCAAAATCAATACCTAGAAATATTTCTAAATTTATTTTTTGATCAAGAATATAAATTGGCAAACTCACAAAAATTAATTGAAAAAATAATTTTAGTTTCCAATTCAGGTTAAAGAAATCATCTAATACGCCTAATAATGAAATTGCTAAAGCAAAAATTGATATATTTACAATTTCAGGATCTGCTTCTCCGAGAAGTCTTACTGAAATAAAAAAGCTTATTGCCATTGCTACACCACCAAGTGGGAGAATATTGAAATCGTTTAAACGCTTTTGAGTATTTTCAGATCTTGCAAAATTTGATATATATTTAATTAATAGATAACACAATATTACCGAAATTAAAAAAGAAGATATAGAAGCTACATAAACCGATACTTGAAAGTCATTAAATAAATTCATAATATAATTCTTTAAACTTGTCTGATATTGCTTTTACTGAATAATTTTCTTCAATAACCTGAGCAGCGTATTCATGGTTTAGTGTGTATTCTCCATTTACATAATTGTTAATTCCATCAATATATAAATCAATATTGTTATCCTTAATTAAAAGGCCGTACTTTGTTTTACTAATAATTTCATTCATTCCTGGGATATCATTTACTATGCAAAAAAGACCTGAATATATGCTTTCTAACAATACTCGTGAAAACCCTTCATGGTAGCTGGGCTGAATTAAAATATCATAATCATGTAAATTTTCTTGTACATCTATCTCTCCAAGATAATTTATATTGGGGTTATTTTTTAATTCTTCGAATTCTTTAAGGTTAAGACTACTTTTATTACCAAAATCTGGTTTTCCTGCAATGTGAAAACTAATATTTTTATTTTCTTTCATACCATCGGCAATAGCTAAATATTCATCAATACCTTTTTCCCTCATTAACCTTCCAACAAAAATAATTTTATTTTTTTTGACCTGGTCTTCTTTTTGTTTAAATACTTCAGTGTTTAAACCACTACCTTCAATAATTCTTGCATTATTTTTATAATTTGAGTATCTTAAAAAATCTGAATAGTTAGTTTTATTCTGAAAAATTATCGTATCAACTTCCTTGTTTATTTTATATTTTATAAATGGTTTAATTAAACCTCTTAATATATTTCCAAGAAGAGTATTACCAAATAAATAACCCAGGCCTGTTATAGAGACTATTACTTTAAATTTCTTTTTTAAAAAAAAGGTTGAAAATATGAATAAAAATAAAGATTTAATAGTAAATATATGTATTAAAGAATTTGATTCAATATTTTTTAATAATTTTCTTAAGTTAAGAATTCCACCAATGTCCAAAAGCTTTTTGTTATTTATTTGCCAGTCAATAAAATCTTGATACGTTCGATTAATTTCAGATTTGTTATCTCCAAGAGGACAAATGGAAGTGATATTAAAATACCCTTTCAAATAATTGACCATATCTGCTCTTGATCTTTGCAGTATCCAATCTGAGTGAGCAATAAAATAAATCACTAACATTATTATAAAGTTATTGAAAGGTTATCATCAAATTATGAACATTGTTGTAATTGGTGTTGGTTATGTAGGTTTAGTTTCAGGATTATGTCTAGCAAAATTAAAACATAACGTTCAATTTTTAGACATTGATGAATCAAAAATAAGTTCTTTAAAAAAACACCATCCACCTTTTTTTGAACCTGAGTTAGAAGATTATTTAAACAACAAAGAAATTTTAGGCAATGTTAACTTTTTTAGTGACTATAAAAGTATAGCTTGGGACAATGTAGACATTGTAATGGTTTGTGTTCAAACTCCATCACTTGAAAGCAATCAGATAGACACAAGTTTTGTTAAACAAGTCTTTATGTCTATAGAAAATTATATAAATGACAACACAGTAGTTTGTATCAAGTCAACCATACATCCAGAAGCTCTTAAAAAGATTATTGCGGATTTAAGTTTTGATGAGAGTAGGATTGTTTTTAATCCAGAATTTTTGAGAGAAGGATCCGCTTTCACTGACTTTTTTCAACCTGACAGAATAGTCATTGGCTCCACTGACAAAGAAAATGCAAAAAAAGTTGGATTATTATATAACGATTTAGATACAAAAATTTTGTTTACAGATCCTGTAAGTTCACAATTAATTAAGTATCTTTCTAATGCATATCTACCTTTAAGATTGTCTTTCGTAAATGAGGCTTCTCAAATTATTAGTGCAATGGGTGGCAACCTAAAAGAAACTCTGAAAGGCATAGGGATGGATACTAGAATTGGACAAAAATATTTCAGACCTTCGCCAGGCTGGGGGGGCTCTTGTTTCCCAAAAGATGTTGCTGAGATTAATTCAATTATAAAGTCTAATAATTTAAATTTACCTTTAATTTCAAATATAAAAGAATCTAATTACAACCATCAAGAATGGTTTGCAGAATACTTGATAAATCTAAAAAATGAAAAAATATTTGAAAATATATTTTTAATAGGACTTGCATTTAAAGATAACACAGATGACTTAAGGCATTCACCTACAATTTCAATATATAAAATTCTTGACTCAAAAAGCCAATCAGTGCATATATTTGATTTAGATAATTTCGAATATAATGAATCAGAAATTAAACAAAACTTTCTTGAAAAGTCTTTGATTGTTGAAATGTATCCTATTGGAAGCAGTCTTCAATCTAAAGTTGAGGAAGAATTGAAAGTTATAAATGAATTTTCATATATTAAGTTTTGGGAGTAAAAAATTAATTATTTAATAACAGGAGGCGCTGGTTTTATTGGTTCAAATCTAATTGAAAAAATCATTATTGAAGCAGACAAAGTTATAGTAATTGATAATTTAATCACAGGAGATGCAAAAAACATTGCTAAATTCCAAAAAGAAGAAAATTTTAAATATATTGAACATGACATCCAAGAGAGCATATATCTTGATGAAAAAATTGATTATGTTGTTCACCTTGCAAGCTGTGCAAGTCCTAAAGCTTATGCTAAATATCCAATTAACACCTTAAAGTCTGGAAGCATTGGGACTATAAATGCACTTGGTATAAGTAAGCGACACAATGCAAAATTTTTTCTAGCATCAACTTCTGAAATTTATGGAGATCCAGAAGTAAGTCCACAAAGTGAAAACTACTGGGGAAATGTAAACACATTAGGTCCTAGGAGTATGTATGATGAATCGAAACGTTTTGCTGAATCAGCAGTACACGCTTATGTTCAAACTCATGGGATTACAGGTAATATTGCAAGAATTTTTAATACTTATGGCCCCAATATGAAAATAAATGATGGCAGGGTAGTAACAAACTTTATCTATCAGGCTTTACATGGAAATGATATTACAATTTATGGAACAGGTGAACAAACACGATCTTTTTCATATATAGAAGATACAGTTAATGGAATTATAAAAATAATGACAAATTCTAATTCAGATGTTTTTAACGTAGGTAATGATAATGAAATATCTATAAAATTCTTAGCTGAAAAGATACTTGAACTAACTAATTCAAACTCCAAGATAATTTATAAAGATTTACCGAAAGACGATCCAAAACAAAGAAAACCTGATTTAACTAAAATTAAAAATAAATTTGATTACGAACCAATGTTTTCGTTGGAAGAAGGATTAAAGATTACAATAAATTGGGTTCAAAAAAATTATAAATAATTTTTTAATCTTTGATTTAATGTTGACAAAGAGTGCATTTCAAGTTTTGTTTCTAGATTATTAAAGTATGTCGATGTTTCTTCAATAGACATTTGACTAAGATTATTCAACTTATACGTCAAATCTTCAACATCTTGAAATTTAAAAAAATCATCATTAAAAAATAAATTAAAATCTTCATTTCTATAAAAATTAATTATTTGAGAGGAAAGCGTCTCTAAAACAGATTTATCAAAAAATCCGTTTTGAGCACAATTAAAATGAATATCATAATTTTTTAATAATTCTGGCAATTTACGATATTCAACTTTTCCAAGGAAATTTACATTATCTTGTGGATATGCTTTTTTTAATTCATTAAGATAAATTTCATCTTTTTCATTTAACGTACCTCCGACAATATCTAATTTAGATTCTTTGAATTTTGAATTTAGAAATGATTCAATTGCAATTTCTAAGTTTTTTGATCTAGAAATTCTTGATAAAATTAAAAAATTTTCATATTTTAATTTTTCCTTTTTGTTCGTAAAATTTTTTAAATCAATAGCATGTCCAATGACATTGACTTTGTGAGAGTTAAAAGGAAAAGAATTTCTTGAGGCAGTAACTATACTTTCTGAAGCTAACATGCTTAAAAATAAAATTATTTTTTTTACTCCAAATTTAGGACCCGGATGCGTGAACCATAAAGTAGTTTTAATTTTACTTTTACTTAATAGAAAATATCCTATCACAATTGATATTGGTGACATATGAGAGAAGCATCGTTCGTAAGTATTACTTTTTAGTAAGTGTTTTAATGTTTTATAAAAATAAATATATTTGTACAATCTTCTACTATTTTTTCTTGGTCCATAAATATTTACTGAATTTGAAAAGATAGTATCAGAATCTTTTCTTAATGTAATTACGTCCACATGTTCATATTCCTCTGAAATTTTTTCAATCCATTTAATTGCAAAACCTAAGGATGTATCATTTTCATCAACTGCAAGATTGAAGTAAAGTAATTTTTTATTCATATACTTTCTCTTCTATTTTCTTCCAATTTTCAGTAAACCTATTTTCTCCAGATAATTTACTACTAAGAGTTATCGCTTTTTCTCCTAAGTTTCTTTGTATATCAACATGATTTAAGAGATAATGAAGTTTTTCTTGAAAGTCTCTTGAGTCATTTAATTTATATAAAATTGTTCCACCATATTTACCAAAGGGATCTCTTATTCCTTGAATATTGCTTGCGAGACTTGGCGTTCCACATAAACCACTTTCAATTAAAACTCTGGGTAACCCCTCATAGTTACTTGCCATGAGTAACAATCTAGAAGATGAATAAATTTTTGATAAATCTTCAGGCAGTTGACTATCTAAAAATTGTATGTAATCGATATTATTTTTATTAATATAATCATTGCACTCATTAAAGTATTCTAGATTCTGTATTTCTCCAACTATTAGAAACTTTTCTTTCAAATTATATTTTTTACTGTATTCATGAAAATTTTTTATAAGAAATAGCACACCTTTTCTAGGAATAATATTTCCTACGTATATTAGGCCTTCTCTCTTATTCTCCATAGATTTATAAATTGTGTAATCAACCCAAGCAGGAAATGTTAAAAAATCTTTATTATATTTAGCACTCAATGTTTTAGTATATTTCTCTTCTACCCCCCGAATAAAATCACAGTTTTTATATGTGTAGTGCGATAAAGACTTTAAAAAAATTTTTATCATGAATTTAAATTTAAAAACTCTTTGATTTAATAAAAGGTTAAGAAAGTCTCCATGGTGCTCGATTACAATTTTAAAATCATGTTTATATATTTTTTTTAAAATAGTTGGAAGAAGTGCAGCAATGGGATCTTTTGCAGAAATAATATCTATATTTTTTTCTTCACAAAAGTTTTTCAAATGTTTGAAATTTAAAAAATAAAACTTTAGATATTTTGAAATTAAGGTGTTTGGTCTTCTAATATAGTCAATTGTTACATAATCGTGTTCTATCCTTTTGTTTTCATCTCCGTAAGTCATTACGAACGTAGAAAAATTCTTTGATAATTCTTTGAATTTTAGAACATTTGAACTATTTAAGCTCTCTCCATAATTTGTCGTCCCATAAAATAGTAAATTTTTCATTATTGAAACACCTTAAGATATTCTTGAAAATTTTTACTTTCATCAAATTTATTCTGCAACAAATATTTTGCATTTATAATTTTTTCATCTCTCAATTCTTTCTTGTTAATACTTTTTACAATAAGTTGGTATAAATTTTCTGAACTTGGTTTTTTCCCATCAATTAAGTCTAAAATTAACCCATTTTTTCCGTCTTCAAGAATTTCATTAGAACCACCTATTGGGGTAGATATAACTAATAATTTGTAATTCATAGCTTCTAATAAAACATGAGGTAAACCTTCATATCCCGATGCTTGTATATAAATGTGTGAATTTTTGTAGTATTCTTTAAGTTCAAAAGAATTTTTTTGTCCAGTTAAGGTAATGTAATTTTCTAAATTTAAATTTAAAACTTGTTCATTTAGTTCATCATGTAAATCTCCACTTCCAACTATAAATAAGTGAAATTCCATATCAGCTTGTCTTAACAAATGCATTGCTTCAATTATTATGTCTATATTTTTCCATGGCGCTAATCTGCCAACTGTGATTAAATTAATGACATTTTTATCTTTATTAATTTTTTCATCAATATCAGAGATAGATGTACCATTGTAAATAACTTTCAATTTTTCATTGTCTACACCCCAAGATTCCACAACTTTACTCAAATGTATAGAGGGTGTGATTACAAGGTCTGCTTTAGTAGCAGTCCAACCTCTTGAAAATTTAGCTATTTCAATGTGGAGATTGTGAGAGTTTTGTTGAAATTCATCGAAAGAATCTTCAATAATTCCTCTATTTCTTCCTCTTTCCCAAGCCCAATCACCTACAATTTTTCTAATTATTTTTTTTCTTAAAAACAAATTAGCTACATATGATTCCATTGGAAGGCCATTTACAAAAATATATTTCGCTCCGAAACTATTTCTGATTATTGTATAAATAGTTTTTATCCATCTAATAATTAAATTTTGACGTCTAATTATTCTTACTACTTTGTAATTGAGCTCATCCTCAATTTTCTCATCACTTAAACAAACTACAATAACTTCATATCCATTTTCATTAAGAATATTTGCTATTTTTGGAACAAAACTTGCTGGACCTCCAATATCTGGAGGAAATATCCCAACAGTTATTAGTACTTTCAAAGACTTATTTGCTTATAATCAATTATTTCTTTTATCATTTCAGGGATACTCATGCTTGGCTTATACCCAGTAGCTTTTACAACTTTTTCTATTGATGGAGTTCTTCTCATTGGGTCTTCAAATTTATCTCCATAAACTTCTTTATGAGGTTTATAAATTATTTCTGAATTTGAATTTGTTTCTTGGATGATTAAATCTGCAAGATTTTTTATAGATATTTCTTCTGTTTGACCTATGTTAAATATTTCTCCATACAACTCTTTTTCAGCTAGCAAGCAGAAATAATTAACAACATCATTAACCCAAGTAAATGATCTAGTTTGATCACCCTTTCCGTGTATGATGATTGGTTCATCTCTTAACGCCGCTTCAATAAATTTTGGAACAACCATTCCATATTTTGACAACTGATTTGTACCAATAATATTAAAAAGTCTTACAATTATTGGTTTGAGATTTCCATCATTATATTCTGATAAAGCTAAAAACTCATCAATCAACTTAGAAGCTGCATACGACCATCTCAATTTTGTTGGTGGTCCAATTAAGCTTTTTGATTCTTCTGTCCATACTAAATCTTCTGACACACCATATACTTCTGATGTTGAAGTAATGAGTATGGGTACATTCTTATTTTTACAAGACTCAATTACCTTATGTGTTCCTTCAATATTTGTTAATAGTGCTTTGCTTACATTTTCCATAATGTATTGAACACCTACACCTGCTGCTAAATGGAAGCAAAAATCAACACCCTCCAATAAAGAATCAAGATTATCGCAATCTTCAACTCTCTTATCTACTAAGTAAACTTTATTTGTATCTAAATATGTTTTAATATTTTCTAATTTTCCAGTTGAAAGATCATCAATTACGCATATATTTTCTGTTCCCTGAGAAAGAAGCTTTTTAATCAAGTTAGAGCCAATAAATCCAGCTCCACCAGTTATTACTACTTTGTTTAAATTATTTTTCATAATCGTATTTAAATTTTATATCTTTAAGAATCTTAGAATATTCTATGTACCACTCAACAGTTTGTCTTATACCATCTTCAATATTTGTAGTTGGTTCCCAGCTTAACAAATGTTTAGAAAGATCTAGGCTTGGAAGAACAACATCAACATCTTTGTAAGCTCTTTCCTGATAAGATATTCTTGCTTTTTTTTCTAAATTATTTTCAATTATTTTTATTACATCATTTAAAGACCAAGTTTGATTTGATCCAAAATTAAATATTCCAGGTTCATTAAAACTTAATAGCTTGTTTAAACCATCAACAATATCTGTAATGAAAGTAAATGATCTTCTTTGATTACCATCTCCATATAGAATTAAATCTTCATCATTAAATATCCAGTGAATGAATCTCAAAATAGACATATCAGGTCGACCGAATGGTCCATAAACTGTGAAAAATCTAGGAATTTGAACTATTGTGTCTGTTTTTTCAAGTATATTTTTCGCTAATGTTTCTCCAAAATATTTTGTAGATGCATAAACTGACGGTGGTTGAGTTAATTCATCCTGATTTTCAACTGCTAGCTTACTACCAGTGTCTCCATATATGGATGAAGTAGATGCAAGTATAAATCTAGGAATTTCAAATTCTTTGACCTTTAGACTCAAATTACTTGTACCAAGAGTATTGTCTATCAAATATTTTTCAGGGTCAGCAAAACTTTGTCTAACTCCTGCTCTTGCACCAAGATGAACAATAGCTGTGCAATTGTTAAAAATTTCGTTATTTTCAACAAGATCACTTTCTTTTGAAAAATTTATATTTTTAAATTCGAAATTAGCTAAGTTTGTAAGTTTATCCAATCTTAATTTTTTTAAATTGTTGTCATATGCATTGTTTAAAGAATCAATACCAATAATTTTGTAAGTATCGCTTAATGAATTAATTAAATTAAAACCTATAAAGCCACAAGAGCCAGTGACAATTATTTTTTTCACTATCAAATTCTAACTCCTTTAAAGATTACTATTGGAAATATTATTTGATATTTCATATTTCTATTATTATTTAATATATGCTTAAATTTATTGGTCATGCAGGTTTCATGTATTCCACAAATAATGAAATTTTATTGATGGATCCATGGATGTCTAAAAAAGGTGCATTTGATTCTTCATGGTATCAATTTCCATCAAATCATTCTTTAGGAGATGAAATAAGGGAAGAGATTGAATCAACTTCAAAGGAAGTATATATCTATATTAGTCATGAACATAAGGATCATTTTGATGTTGATTACTTAAAAACTTTAAATTTATCCAAAGTTAATTTTATTACGCCTAAATTTAGAAGAGATCATGTAGCATCAGTTTTAGAAAAGTTAAATCCAAAATCTGTCACAACACCTATTGACTCGGAAGTTTTAAAAATTGGAAAAATGGAAATTAGATTATTTCTAGATGATCAAGAAATTGTAAGGGACTCTGCTATTGGGTTGATAGATTTTGATAATGATTTTACGTTTTTAAATTTAAATGATTGTAAAGTTTATGACCGAGTTGATGAGCTAAAATCTATTTTCAAAAAGTTTGACGTATTTACTTGTCAGTTTTCTGGCGCTGTTTTTCACCCTGTTTGTTATGATTATCCAGAAAAAAAATATAAGGAAATTTCTGAGTCAAAAGTTAATGGCAAATTTAGCTCTGTTAAGAACTTAATTTCAAAATTTCAACCAAACCTGTATGTTCCTGCTGCAGGACCTCCAGTCTTTTTAGACCCCAATTTAATATCGATAAATTATGAAGAAGTAAATATATTTTCATCTCCATTTAAATTTAAAAATTATTTGTTACAAGAGTTACCAGATCTTAATGTAGAGGTTCCAGTTCCGGGTTCATCATTTTTAAAAATTGAAAATGAAATGGGTATTGAGCATCCGATAGTAAACCCTGAATCTTTATTTGATAAGGATACTATTGAAAGCTATGCAAATGAATACAGTTATATTTTTGAAGAAAGGGAAGACCAAAAAAAGAATTATGAACCTAAAGACGTTCAAACTAGATTGTATGATGAATTAAATTCAAAATTAATAAATTTCAAAATTGAACAAAAAATGGATGTTTGTATGGAATTTAGTTTAAATGAAATTAAAGATAGCTCTATAGTTATTAATTTTGAAAATAAGTCTATAAGTATAGAAAATAAAAGAAGTGTTGATTCATCTTCCTCATATGAAATCAGTTGTTCTGTAGGTGATATAGGAAGGTTATTAGATGGATATTTAAATTGGGAAGATTTTATGCTTTCTTTTAGACACAAACTTAAAAGAACTCCAGATGTTTATCAAGTAGCGATCAACGGTTTCTTAACAATGGAAAAAGAGGATGTTCCTGACTTTGTTGATAATTTGATGAGTCTTCAAAATCAAAGAGAAAGAATTACCGTCGAAGCTGGTGGAGTTCTTTATTCAATCGATAAATATTGTCCTCACCAAAGAAGTGACTTAACAACACATCAGATAGAAGATGACAGGTATTTAATTTGTCCAAAACATAGATGGACTTTTGATCTTGAAAACGATGGGAATGCTATAGGTGTTGATGCAACTATCAATGCAGTTGATCTTGACGGTGATGGTTCTTAAATAAATTGTCTAGTTCTAAAACTACTCATTTAGTAATAATTCCAACTTATAACGAAAAAGAAAATATTTATGATTTTATTAATGAACTATGTAATTTTGATATATCAATTCTGATTGTTGATGATAACTCTCCAGATGGAACGGGCGAAATTGTAAAAAAACTTTCAACCGTAAGTGATCAAGTTAATCTATTAAGCAGAAAATCAAAGCAAGGTCTTGGTTCTGCATACAGGGATGGATTTAAATGGGGGATTGAAAAACAATACAAATATTTTATACAGATGGATGCTGACTATTCACATCGTTTTGAAGATTTAAATCATTTATTAGCTGAATCACACTTTCAAGATGTTGTAATCGGTAGCAGATATATCAGTGGTGGAGGTAGTGTAGGCTGGGATATGAAAAGAAAATTACTCTCTATAGGTGCAAATAAAATTTCACGTATTGTTTTAAAATCTAATATTAATGATATGACAAGTGGTTTTAGATGTTATTCTCTACATGCAATTTCTTTGATTAATTTTCAAAACACTAAGTCTGATGGCTATTCTTTTCAAATAGAAATGAGTCTCAAATCAATTGAAAATAAATTATCAATTAAAGAAGTTCCAATTATTTTCAACGAGAGAAGGCTTGGTAAGTCAAAAATGTCTAAAAGAATAGTTCTTGAAGCTTTGTTGTTTTTGGCTAATAATGGAGTTAAAAGATGGCTAAATATAAAAATCAGTTAATTAAGTTACAGTTTTTTGTAATCTTTTTGATTCCGCTTACACCACACATAAAAATTACAAATTTTTTACAATTAGATGATTTGCCAGTTTTATTATTTTTAATTTTATTTTTTGTAAATATATATATAAAAAACATCCAGAAATTTTATTTTAAAGAAGTCATTCCTTTAATTATTTTTATTTTATATATTTCAATTCAAAATTTTATTTTTAATAATTCAATAATTTTCAGTGATAGTGTTAGGTATATTTTTTATTTATTATTAATAATTTCAATATTAAATTTAAAAGATTTACGTTTACTAGATTATAATTTTAATTTTTTAATGGTAGGTTTCAGTTTGTTTTCAGTTTTACTTTTCCTTTTTGAAATCAATTTAGGGGTAGATTCTTACGAGTATTGGAAAATTGGATTTAATCAAAATGAATGGATATTTACAAATGGTAGAATGAATGGTTTTCAAGCTGGTGGTCCAAATGCTTTTGGAGGCTTGATCGCTATTTTGACAATTTACTGTGCAACTTCAAATCACTCAAATTTAAAATATTTCTATATCTTTATTGGTATTTTTGGTTGTTTTTTAACGTACAGTAGAGCTGCATTGATAGTTTTGGTTTTCTTTCTACTATTTCATACAATATTTAAAAAAGATTACAAAGGCATTTTAGTTATATTAATCCCACTTTTAATAACATTAAATTTCGGATTAATTGAAAGATTTACTTCTGAAACAGAAACACAAGGAGTAGAAGACAGAATACAAATGCAACAAACAAGTATTGCTGATATTTCATCAAGAGGTTTTTATGAAAATCTATTTGGATATGGACATGGAAATTTTGGTATTGTAAGAAATGAAATTAAGCCAATTTCTGAATTCTCAGATAGTGTTAGACCAACTGGTCCTCACAACTCTTTTATATTTCTATTGTTAGATTATGGTGTTGTTGGTTTTTTAATTTTTCTCTTTATTTTTATAACTCCATTTATGTATTTTCTAAAAAATTTAAAATTAAACATAATAGATCCAGACTATTTATTTATTGGCGCATTTGTAGGCCTTTCTTTAACAGGAGATTTTATACAAAATCATTCAATTTCAGTCTTATTTTTTCTAATTTTAGGAAAATTGTATTCTAGGATTGTTAATAAAGAATAATATGAAAGTACTTCACGTCGTTCCAACCTTAAAAAAAGATGGTGCTGAAGTTCAATTGTCGGAGATATTTAAAAATTTTAACAATATAGAAGTTGAACTATTCACATTTGATAAGTATGAATATGGAGATTCTATTGTTAAAAATTTAGGAAACATAGTTTTACACCATAATAGTTCAATCATGTCTATCATTTTTTTGCATAAATTAATTAAAGAGAACAATTACAATATTATTCATTCCCACTTACCCAAATCAGATCTAATAATAGGATTTCTTAAATTTTTTAATAATAATATAAATCATGTTGTCTCAGTACATGCACAATATGGTACAAGAGATAAAGAAAACAAGTTTAAATATTTTTTCTCAAATAAAATATGGAAAATATTATTAAATCGCTCTGTTGGTGTTATCGCAATATCAAAAAAAATTAAAAGTTGGTTAATTGAAGAAATAGGGATTAAACCAGAAAAAATTACAACTATACATTATGGAATAGAGATAAAAAAAAGAAATATAAAGAATAGTAATAACAATTCTATTGGGATGGCTGCAAGAATACTTCCATGGAAAGGTTGGGATAAGGTAATAGAAACTTCGCATTATCTTAAAGAATTGGGTGTTGATTTTACAATAAAACTTGCAGGTTCTGATGATGAAGATTATTTGAAGACAATCAAAAAATTAGTTATAGAATTTGATTTAGAAGATAATGTAAAAATTTATGATCACTTTACAAATATTGAAGAGTTTTTTGAAGAAATAGATATCTTTTTATTTTTATCATCTTCAGAGGGCTTTGGCCTTGTTGTTTTAGAAGCTATTGAAAATAATGTTGCAGTCATTTGTTCGGATATAAGCCCACTCAATGAATTTGTATTGAATACATCAGGAGTTTTAGTAGATAGGGAAAAAACAAAAGATATCGCAAATCTAATAGCAAAATTATTAGCAAATGAGTCAATGCTTGAAGAAATAAAAATTAAGCAAAGAAAGTATATTAAAGAAAATTTTACTATAAAACAGTCTGCAGAGAATATTGAAAAATTTTATATAAGTGCAATTAATGTTTAGATAACATTTAATATTAAGTTGTGAATATTTTAGTTGTTGGTGGAGCTGGCTATGTCGGAGGTGGCATAGTTGATAAACTAAAACAAACACACACTGTAACAGTTTATGATTCTTTAATCTATGAAGAATCATATCGTAAAGACGTCAATTTTGTTTACGGCGATATAAGAAATCACGATAAGTTATTACCATTATTAAAAGATAACGATGCAGTGATTTGGTTAGCTGCATTAGTGGGAGATGGTGCATGCTCTATTAATCCTGAGCTAACTTTTGAAATTAATTCAGAATCTGTGAAATTTTTAGCAAATAATTTTGATAAAAGAATTATTTTTCTATCAACTTGTTCTGTTTACGGAGCTCAAGAAGGATTATTGGATGAGTCATCATCAATTAATCCATTATCTGAATATGCTTCTTCAAAAGTTCAAGCTGAAGAGTATTTAAGTGATTCAAATGCAATAATTTTTAGACTTGGTACATTGTTTGGGATTAGTGATGAGTTTTCCAGAATTCGCCTTGATCTAGTTGTAAATATTTTAGTAACAAAAGCTCTAACAGAAGGAAAACTTACAGTATTTGGTGGGGAGCAATGGAGACCTCTTTTGCATGTTGTAGATGTAGCAAATGCAATAGCTCACACAATTGAATCAGATATAACTGGTATTTTCAATTTACATTATAAAAATTTTAAAATTGTTGATATAGCCAAAGCAATAATCGAAAAAGTGCCTTCAGCAAGTATCGAAACTACTCCAATGAAATTTCAAGATGCAAGAAATTATCAAGTAAGCAGTGAAAAGTTATATAAAGAATCTGGATTTAAAGCATCGACAAATCTTGCTAAAGGAATTGAAGAAGTTTATGATTTAATTTCCAATAACAGAATAAAAAATGTACAGCATAATAGATACTCAAATCAAAATTTTCTAGAAGAGTACGGAATTTCATAATGGAATCTTATGAGGAACCCTTTATTTATTCCAAAGAAGAATCCCAAGATTTTAGAGGCTCACTAGAATACTACAATTCACTTGATCTTGATAAATATAAAAGGTTTTATATTGTAAATAATCCTCAAATAGGAACAGTAAGAGCATGGCATGGACATAAAATTGAATCAAAGCTTGTCAAAGTGATTAAAGGCAACTTTTGTATATTTACAATCAAAATTGATAATTGGGATAATCCGTCCAAAGACCTTATTCCAAGTAAGTACGAAATAAACGAAAATTCAGGAATACTTTACATACCGCCGGGATATGCCAACGGAGCAATTAATACAGAAGCAAACAGTCAAGTAATGTATTTTTCTTCAATGCATGTTGATGACTCAAAAAAAGATGACCATAGATTTGAATCAAAATTCTGGAATCCTTGGAAAGAATATTCACCGGAAATATATGAATAACAACAGAATCTTAATTTTAGGCTCTAATGGAATGTTAGGGAAAATGGTATCTCTTTATTTGTCTTCAACTAAAGAATTTGACATAACAGTAACTGCTCGAAATACAAATCAATTTCTTGAAAGTAATTTTGAGGGTAAATATTTGATTTTTGATGCAGTTAATGACAATTTAGATCAGGTATTAAAAAAACTAGACCAATACAGTTATATCATTAATTGCATTGGTATGATTAAGCCAAAAATTGATGAGAAAGAAAATACTTCAATATATGATACTGTATTCATCAATTCATATTTGCCATTAAATTTACAAAAAATTTCCTTAGAGAAAAATATTAAATATATACAAATTGGAACTGATTGCGTATTTTCCGGTGAGAGCGGTAATTATTTTGAAAATTCATTTATGGATGCAAATGACTTATATGGAAAATCAAAAATTGTTGGTGAGATAGAATCCAATAATAAGCACATAATTAGATCAAGCATAATTGGTCCCGAATACGGAAATGGTTTTTCACTTATGAACTGGTTTCTAAAAAACAATGAAAATGAAGTTTTTGGTTTTAAAAATCATGAATGGAATGGTGTGACCACTCTTAACTTTGCAAAAGTCATTGAGGGAATGATAAAAAACAATAAATTTAAATTTAAAACACATCATTTAATTCCAAAAAATACTATCTCAAAAGCTATGCTTTTAGAAGAATTAAAGAAAAATTTTAAAAAAGATATCAAAATTGAACATATAAATTCGAAAAATGTGATAAATCGAACTTTGTTAACCAACAATAATCAATTAAATGAAGATCTGTGGAAATTAGCAGGGTATAGTAATGTTCCAACAATAGAAGAAAATATAGAAGAACTAGCAAATTCAAAATATGTACATAGAATAATTAATTAGTATGAAAGATATTGCAATTGTATTGGGTATAAGGCCTGATGTGATTAGGGCTAGTAAAATTTTAAAATTATTAGAAAATCAAAATCAAATTAATTATGATTTTCTTTGGTCAGGACAACATTATTCAGAAAATATGAAAGATGTTTTTTTTAACCAACTAAATGTACCAAAACCTGACTTTGAATTCAATGTAGATAAATCCAATGATTCAACGATCGTATCCTCTACAATAAAAAATTTATATACCCATTTTGAAACAAATAAATATAAAGCAGTCGTTTTTCTCGGAGATACCAATACAGTTATGGGGTCAATTTCAGCCGCACAGCACAATATTCCAGTTGTACATATTGAAGGCTGTATGAGATCTTATGATTGGAGAATGCCCGAAGAGAAGTATAGAACTGTGATTGATCATTTATCAGACAGAATATATGCATATTTAGACAGTTACAAATTACAAGGTTTAAACGAGGGCATTAGTGAAAATGTTATAAAAGTAACTGGCAACCCAATTGTAGATATAATAAATGAAAATTCTCTACTTTTTGAATCTGGTGCGCAATACTTGGATGATAAAGTTGTTAATTTATCAAATGATAATTTTGTTCTTGCAACATGTCACAGAAGAGAGAATATATTAAATAACGATAGTTTTAAAAATATTACTTCATTGTTAAATTCTATAGATGACAGACATGTTATTTTTCCCATGGGTTACAAAACTCAAGAAATTCTTAAAAATTCTGATATATCGCTTAATAAAAATATAGAAATAATTGACCCAATTGGATATCTTGAATTTATGCATTTATTAAAGAAATCAGATTTTGTTGCTACAGATTCTGGGACAGTAGTTGAAGAAGCTTGCATCTTAAATGTTCCATCTATTCAAATGAGATACTCTACGGAAAGACCTGAAGTTTACGACGTAAAAGCATCTATTAAATTTGATCCTACAGTTAACTATGCAAATATAAGTGAGACCATTGATGATGTTAGCAAGATAAAAAGAGGCTGGAAAAATCCATTCGGTGAAGGAAATTCATCTGAGATTATTGTTAATGATTTAATAGAATTAAGTAATTCAGATACTTTTAGGAGACACATGCCTTCAGATTATCCTTTTGACACAAGTAGGTCATTTAAGGAATGAATCGAGTATTATTCCATTCTCTGACAATTCCTCCAGACCAAGTCTCAACAGGAAAATTAGTTGCAGACATTGCATCAAAGTTTAAAGAAAAAAAATTAGATATTGAAATTTTAGCTTCTACACCCCAATACAGATTTGACTCAAAAAAATTATCTGATGAGGGTCTTAAGAAAATTGGAAAAAATAAATATATATCAAACTATAAAGATGTAAAAATCACTCACTTGTCTTCATCCAAAAGGTCTTTCAGTAGAGTAAAAAGATTTAGTCAATGGATTAATTATCATTTCAAATCAATTATTTACTTAATTAGAAATAGAAATAATTTTGATACTATTTTTATATTCAGCTATCCACCCACTATGAATTTAATTGCTATATTTACCAAAAAATTACTTAAGAAAAAAACAATTTATTCAATTTGGGAGCTCTATCCCGAAATTGCACAAAAATTAAATGAGTTAAATTCAAACTTCTTACTTAATATATTTAAAAAAGTGGATAATTTTTGCCTGTGTATAATTGACGAAATAGTAGTTAATTCTGATGAAATGAAGCAGTATCTTATTGACTCACGAAAAATTGAATCTAAAAAAATAACTGTTATTTATCATTTTGCAAATGAAAAAGAAACACCAAAATGCCCAAAAATTATTAAAGAAATAATGTATGCAGGCAATCTCGGAACGCCTCAAAATGTTGAATCTTTTTTAGATTTATTTTCTAAATCAGAAAAACAATATAAATTAACAATTTATGGTAGCGGTAGTCAATTTGAATCTATTCTCAGCAGAGAGTCTATGAATGTAAGTGTTAATGCTTTTGTTTCAAGGGATGAATTATTACAAAAAACTAATCATATACCTTTTGCTTTAGTTTCGTTATCTCCAAAAATAACTGTAGAAGGATTTCCAGGTAAAACATTTGACTACCTTAAAATGAACAAAATCTTAATTGGATTTTCAAATCCAAAATCTAGTCTTGCAAAATTTATTGAGAAATATAAGTTAGGCATCAATATTTCACCAAATGAAGACAATTTAGATTCAAAATTGCAAATATTAGAAGATAAAGAATTTATTGATCAAATATATAAAAATATTAGTGAAATAAATAATAAATTTTCAAATGTCGATACAATTACCGATCAGTACATCAAACTAATTTAACTTGCCCCTTTCCTTTTAACCACAGAGGCAATAGTTTTAAATATTATAGATAAATCATTTATTGTTTTATTAGAGTCAATATATTTTAGGTCCCAATAAAGTCTTTCTTGAAGACTTAAATCTAGCCTGCCTTGAACTTGTGCTAACCCAGTAATGCCTGGCAAAACAGAATTTCTTTTTTTGTTATATTTACCATATAACTCTGATTCATAATCCACCAAAGGTCTAGGACCCACTAAGGACATATCTCCGATTATTACATTTAGTACATTAGGGAGCTCGTCTAATGATGTTTTTCTTAAAAAACGACCAATAACTGTTATTCGATCATCATTCTCAATTCTTATTGGTTCAAGTGGAGAATTATTTGGTTCAATTGACTTTCCTTTAGCTAAGTCAAGATAGTGTGATTTATGAAAATCTTCTTCGGCAGTAGTTTCCATTGTCCTAAATTTGTACATTTTAAATAATTTATTGTTTTTCCCAACTCTATTTTGTACAAAAAATATTGGCCTGCCTTGTTTTAAGAGTAAAGTTAAAGAAATTAGTATTGCAAAAATTAATATAAATGGGCTAAAAATAGACACTATTGCTAAATCAATTAATCTTTTCAACATTATTCTTATCATAAACTATATAAATTATTGTTAATCAATTAAATAAATTCAACATTAAAGTTAAATTGATGTGTGGAATAGCTGGAATTTTAAACTTTGACCAGTCAAAGATTAATCCAGAATTAGCAAATGGAATAAAAAAATCTCTAGAACATAGAGGTCCTGACTTTTCTAAGGTAGATTATATCAATGAAAATGTTGCTTTAATTCATACTCGTTTATCAATAATAGATCTGGATCAGCGTTCAAATCAACCAATGCACTCAAAAGACAAAAGATTTTCAATAGTGTTCAATGGTGAAATTTATAACTTCAGAGAAATTCGTAAAACACTTGAAGAAAAAGGTGTGCGTTTTATTACAGATGGAGATACTGAAGTTTTACTCGAGGGATTTGTCCATTATGGAAGCAAAATCCTCGATTTACTAAGAGGCCAATTTGCCTTTGCAATTTATGACTCTCTAAAAGGGTCATTTTTTTTAGCTAGAGATAGAGTAGGTATAAAACCTCTGTATTTTTCACTTTTAGATGATGTGTTTATATTTAGTTCTGAATTAAAAGCTATTGAAATGTCTGGAATAATTCCTTTCAACGCTGATTATGATTCATATATCTCATACTTAAGACACTTGTCAGTTCCAAGTTGTAATACAGGAAACAAAAATATTTCAAAATTAGAACCAGGTCAGTACTTGGTCATTAATAAAGAAAAAAGTATTCTAAAAAATCAATATTGGGATCCGTTTTCTTTTGAAGTTGATCATTCAATTACTGAAAATGAAGCAATACTAAAAATCGAAGAATTACTATTTGAATCTGTTGAGTACAGAAAAGTTAGTGATGTTGAGGTTGGCTTATTTTTATCTGGTGGCTTAGATTCCTCTTTGATCGGTAAGATTATGAATAAAGATACAAATTCAGATGTTAAGAGTTTCAATATTGATTATCAAGAACATTTTCAAGGATATGAAGGAGAAGTAGATGAGGCAAGGTTTGCTGCTTCTCATATAGGTGTAAATCTAATTGAAGACAAAATACAATATTCAGATTTTAAAGAGATAATTGATAATTACTCTTTCTATCAAGATGATTTAATTGGGGATGAAGTTGGCATTCCGTTATATTTTTTAGGTAAATCAGCAAAAGATAATGGAATCAAGGTTGTGCAGGTAGGTGAAGGGGCAGATGAGCTATTTTATGGATATGACCATTGGATCAGATTTATGAAGCTAAATAATTTCTTGAGGCCAATAACAAAATCTCGATCAAATAGTTTTAACTTCAAAAATCACAGAGGAAACATGCTTTCAAATATATTACTTAACAGAACTTCTTTTGCAGGAGGTGTGTTAGGGTTTAATCTACCAGAAATAAATAATCTATTATTTGAAGGGATTACTCAAGATTATGAATTAATACATTTTGTTGACAATAAGTGGGATGAATATTTTTCAAATAAAAACTCATATTTATCAAAATGGATGACACTTATAGATTTACAAATTAGATTACCTGAATTACTTTTGATGAGAATGGATAAGCTAGTAATGCAATCCTCTATTGAAGCTAGAGTACCATTTCTTGACCACAAATTGATAGAATTTGTTCTTTCCGTTCCTGAGAGTATTATTTTTGATAAAAATAATACAAAGCCTTTGCTTAAAAAAGTTGCATCAAAGCATATTTCCAAAGAGATATTTAATAGAAAGAAGCAAGGCTTTAGAGCACCAGTAGGTGAGTGGATTAAGAAAGATGAAAATTATTTCTATGAAGCTATAAAAGAATTCAATTCAACTACTGGCTTATTTGATCAAAAGTATTTAAATAAAGTTATTTCAGGTCAAGATTTTCAAAAAAAATGGTACTTGGCTAATTTAGCAAAATGGCATTTGAGTAGGAGATCAAGTTGATAAAAAATTGGAAAAAAAATACTTTTTACATATCTGTTATGCAATTAACCCTACTTATTGTTAATTTTTTCTTAATAACGAT
>Ga0255766_10000986_pt1 | contig 26181 bp, 23 predicted proteins | sample 071ome_23_FD_179966 | JGI IMG/M metagenome (GOLD analysis project Ga0255766, IMG submission 179966) | Coastal salt marsh microbial communities from the Groves Creek Marsh, Skidaway Island, Georgia - 071403BT metaG (version 2) | ecosystem: Environmental > Aquatic > Marine > Intertidal zone >...
AAATTGAAAGAGATCTACCATAGGATGCTGCTGTTCTAATCTCTCGCTGAAGTCTTGGTACTGTTTCAAGATTGTGATTAAATACATCTGGATTAGCATTTAGGATGTTGTCAATTGCTTCCCTATCACCTTTAAAATCAGGAACTAGAACTTCTACACTACATTGATTATTGATTACTTTTGTTTTTCTAATTGTTTCAGCAAAAAACTCTGAACCCCCATCTTTTAAATCATCTCTGTTAACTGACGTTATTACCGCATGTGAAAGTTTCATTATGTTTACACTTTCTGCAACTCTTGTTGGTTCGTCCCAATCTAGTTCTCCAGGTTTACCAGTTTTAACATCACAAAACCCACAAGCCCTAGTACATACTTCACCCATAATCATGAACGTTGCAGTACCACTTGACCAACACTCATAAATGTTTGGACAAGAAGCTTCTTCACATACTGTATTGAGTCTTTTTTCTTTAATTAAGTTTTTTAAAGAAATGTAATCTTGACCTAAATTAGCTTTTACTTTCATCCATTCAGGTCGAGAAGGTTCGTTAGGAAGTACGCCTTTAATAGCTATAGGTATAGATTTTCTACTTGGGCTGAAAACACCTTGTTCTAACATTGAATCAATATCAAATGTTTTTGAGGCATTTAATTGTTTAGGAGTAAATTGTGAAAATTGCTCACTTATATTTAGATATTTAAATTCATCTTTGAACTTACTTACCAATGTCTCTGTAACATTCTTAAAAGTTATATTTTCATTAAATTGATAAATTGAAGTCATTTTTTCTGTATCTGAACCACATGGATTAATTAAAGAATAACCATCTAAATTATCAAAAATATTTAATGAGAAACCATGGTAGGTAGTCCATTTACTCACCTTAATTCCAATCGATGCTATTTTACCTTTTTCAGTCCACACTCCTGTGTCGTCCTCTTTAGTAAAAGCTTCAATCTCATAATCTTTTAGAGTTTTTATTATGACATTCTCTAGAGATCTAACGTAAGGAAGAATTTTTTTAGGGTCTGAAAGTCTTATAATTGGGTACCCTATTAATTGACCTTCACCATGAAAAGTGATATCCCCACCTCTATCTGTTTCAAAATACTCAATACCAAGTTCTTTTAATTTATCTGATGAAACTAGTAGATTGTTTAAATCTCCTGATCTTCCGATAGTTATGACTTTTTCATGTTCTAACAATAATAAATAATCATCATTGGATGATTCAATAGCTACCGATTGATGGAATCCTTTTTGTAAATCGTAAGCTTCAGAATAAGGTAGTTTACCTAACCATCTTACGTTTAACTTCCTCAAGATAATTCCTGAGTCCAATCAGTTAACTCTAATTTATCTTTTATAAAATTAAGAAATAGCAAGGCAATAGAACCATCAAATACTCTATGGTCCCAAGTTAAGCTCAAAACTCCAGTATGTCTAATTGCAATAGAATCAGAGCCATCACTATTTGTAATTACAACAGCTCTTTTTTTGACTGATTCAGTAGAAAGAATTGCGACATTAGGTTGGTTAATAATAGGTGAAGTTATAAAAGAATTAAAAGAACCATTATTTGATATAGTGAATGTGCTTCCAGAAACATCTTCTAACCCAAATTTTCCACTTCTTAACAATGTAGAAGTTTCAGATATTTTCTTTGCAACTCCTTTTAAGTTATAAGAATCTGCATCTTTTATAGTTCCAACTAACAAACCTTCTTGATTTAAATCGACTGCAATACCTAAATTAATATGTTTGTGTAAAGTATGAGTTCCAGCATCTAAGTCGAAAGAACTATTTACAGTTGGAAATTCTTTCAATGCAGAAATAGTTGCAAGTGAAATAAAAGGTAAGTAAGTTAAAGAAAATCCATTGTCTTCCTTAAATTTTGACTTAAATTTACTTCGAGATATTTCTAAACTTTCATAATCTACTTCTACTGATGTCATTACATGCGCTGATATTTGTTTTGAGAGCACCATGTTTTGCGCTATTCGTTTTCTCAATCTAGATATTTCACCAGAATCAATTTTTGAAACGTTAGATTCAGATTTCTGTACTACTTCTTTTTCTTCAATTTTTGTATCTTTTTTATCATTTTTTTCAACAATATTTTTATTTTGACTGATGTAAGATTCAAGATCTTTTCTAGTTATTCTGCCATCTTTACCGGTACCAGTAACTAACGCTAGATCTAAATTATTTTCACTTGCAAGTCTTCTAACTATAGGTGAAAGGTTTTTATTTTGATTATTTTTAATAACATCTAAATCTTTTTTTTGAAGTTCCTCTTTTGCAAAAGAATTCATTTCAATTTGAGCCGAATCTTCAATATTAGATTGGTCATTTTTATTTTCTTCTATCTCGGAATCACCATTTAACTCTAGAAGGCCAGCTCCAACCTCAACTGTCTCGCCTTCTTCAACTAATAAATTAGTAACTTTACCTGCAAATGGGGATGGAACTTCTGTATCAACTTTGTCGGTAGATATTTCTAATATTGGATCATCTTCTCTTACTTGATCCCCAACTTTAACTAACCACCTCAAAACCGTTCCTTCAGTAACAGTTTCACCTAATTGAGGCATTGTAACAATCTGACTCATTGTTTTATTGTAATCCTTTTATTGCAGTTACTACTCTGGCTGCATTTGGAATAAATGCATCTTCCAATACTGGAGCAAAAGGAATATGCGTATTAGGTGGGGTTATCTTGAGTATTGGATTATCTAGATTCCAAAAACCTTTCTCAGCAACTAAAGATGAAATTTCAGAAGCTACTGAAGAAAATGGAACATCTTCTTGGAGAATGCATAAATTAGAAGTCTTTTCAACTGACTTTAAAATAATTTCCTCATCTAAAGGAACAATTGTTCTTAAGTCAATTATTTCCACAGAAATATTATCTGCTTCTAAAGCAAGTGCGGCTTCCTGAGCAACTGAAACCATGCCTGACCAAGTTACAATTGTGAAATCTGAACCTTCCTTGACAACAGCACCTTTACCAATCTCAACTTCATACAAACCAAGCGGAACTTCCATTTTTAGATCTGGTTTTCGATAAAGTTTTTTGTGTTCTAAATACATAACTGGATTTGGATCATATGTGGCTGCAACAAGTAATCCTTTAGCATCGTATGGGTTTGATGGTGCAACTATTTTTATTCCAGGATGGTGTGCTAGCAGTGATTCGGGGCTTATCGAATGAAACGGACCAGACCTAGTACCAGCACCCGTTGGTCCTCTAACAACCATTGAAACTGATTTTCCTGCTTTCCAATAATATTTTGCTGCTTCAGTTGTAATTTGATCTAAAGCTGGGTAAACAAAATCATAAAATTGTAATTCAACTATTGGCTTCTTTCCAGCCAAAGCTGCTCCGACTGCAGCACCTGTAAAGGCACCTTCGGAAATTGCTGTATCTAAAATCCTATCTGATCCATATTTTGTATGTAAACCTTTTGTTGCTTTAAATGCACCTTCAAATTCACCAATATCTTCTCCCATCATGAATACATCTTTATCATTTTCAAGCAACTCATCTAATCCATTAGTAATTGCTTCAATAAGATTCATGGTTTTCGATTCACTGCTTTTTGAATTCTTTACCTCTGAATTTCTAGTAGCAAATATATCTAAAATTTCATTCTCGGGTTTTGGATCATCTTGAGCTTTAGCCCATTCAAGAGTTTCTCTTATTTCAATTTCTAATTCTTCAGTGAGTTTTGCAAAGTCATCTTCAGAAAACAAACCTTCTTCGATTAATGCGGTCTCAAATCTACTAATAGGGTCGCGTTTCATCCAAAAGTCTCTGACTTCTTCTGTTACATATTCGGCTGGGTCATGTCCAGCATGTCCATAATGTCTAAATGTAACTAATTCAACAAGTGTTGGGCCATTGCCATTTCTGGCATGCTCACAGGCATCATGAATAGTATTAATTACTTCATAAATATCATTTCCATCAATTATTTTTGAAGGAATGCCATACCCTGAAGCTCTATCAGCTACATTAGGCGTTCCAAATTCAGTTTCGTTTGGAGATGAATAAGCAAATTGATTATTTTGGACAGTGAAAACTATTGGAAGATTCGAAACACCTGCCATATTTATACTTTCATGCCAAGTTCCTGTAGCAGTTGCTCCTTCACCGCAATTAGCTACAGCAACTATACCTGAGTTATCTAACTTTGATGCGAGTGCCCAACCAACTGCAACTGGAGCAGAGTCTGGCAATGGTGATACAACCATTAAAGTTCCTTTATCAACAACACCAAAATGGCTATTACCATCTCTTCCCTTAGACGGCCCATCGTGTTTACCAAAGAAATTAAGTGCAATTTCTTTTAAAGTTACACCTTTCTTAATTTGAACACCTAAATCTCTATGTGTTCCACCAAAAATGTCTTTCTCGTCCATTCCTGCAGCAATACCTGCCATAGATGCTTCTTGCCCAATTCCTGGATACACAGCTCCACTTAGTTGTCCGCCTTTATAAAGCTTTAATAATCTTTCCTCTAGCTGCCTTTGAGTTTTCATAGACTTATAAATATCCCAAAGTTGTTCTCTAGTTAGTTTGGAAGAATATCCACTTCTAGTAATTTTTTCAATTTCCATAATTAATGCAATCCCTTTCCACTTAAACTTAACAGTGACTCTCCAATAGATTCACTAAGTGTTGGGTGTGCATGAATAAACTCACTTGCTTCACTTGGCAATGCTTCCCAACCAACCATATACATTAACTCATGAATCATTTCACCTGCTGCTGGTCCACAGACACTAGCACCGATAATTGAACCTGCTTCTTCTGCGTAAACTCTAACAACTCCTTGATTTTGATTTTGAATCAATGCTCTTCCGACACCAGCAAAACTGTGTTGTGATTGTGTAATTGCAATATTCTGTTCTTTTGCTTTTTCAGCATTGATTCCAACTTCTGCTAACTCAGGTCTTGTATAAACAACAAAAGGAATAGCAGAATAATTAATTGGTTTTTTTTCTCCAGTTGCAATAAACGTAATTGCACTTATAGCCTCAGCAAATGCCACATGAGCTAATTGAGGAGTTCCTGCTACTATGTCACCAATTGCAAAAATATTGTCTTGAGTAGTTTGATATGTTTCTAAATTAACTTCAACATAACCTTTGTTTACAGAAATACCTAATTCTTCAAGCCCAATATTTTCAGTTAATGGAGATCTTCCTACTGCAATTAAAACAGTTTCAAAATCTTGTTTTTCTTTATCTGAAAATTCTACTGTTTTACCATTAATTGAATTAATCGAAGTTCCAAGCTTAAACTGTATCCCCCGTTTTGATAGTTGTTTTCTTAATTCACCAGATGTTCTTTTATCTAAGCCTGGAAGAATTTCACTATCTAGTTCAACAACAATAACTTCAGAACCAAGATCATTCAACAGACTTGCAAACTCACAACCAATTGCTCCAGCACCAACAACACATACTTTTTTTGGAGGTTCTTCCCAGTTTAAAGCTGTGTCAGAAGTGATAATAAATTTTTCGTCGACTTCAATATTTGGAACACTCCTTGGCTTTGAACCTGTTGCAATAAGTATGAAATCTGAATTCAACTCAACTTCGGAACCATCAGTTTTTTTTACTAATACAGTATTAGAATCTCTTAGAGTACCCCAACCTTCAACAACTTCTATCTTTTTAGATTTAAGAAGCATTCCAATACCTCCAACTAATTTATTAACAGTATCAAAACGCTTCTTAGCAGTTTCAGCCCAATTTATTTTTTTATCTTTTATTTCAATTCCATATTCATTTGATGTGTCAATTTCGTGATTCAATTCAGCAACATGTAGCCAATACTTTGCGGGTATACAACCTCGATTAAGACAAGTTCCACCTAATGTGTCAGACTCAACTAAAGTTACATCTAAATCAAAGTTGCTTGAGTAAAGAGCTGCAGCATAACCCGCAGGACCTCCACCAATAATGGTTAATTTCTTCAAATTACCTCTTTCCAGATAGGATCTCTACCTAAGCGAGATAACAACTACTTTTTTTTTGGGGTATCCATCCAAAAAGATTATCGTTATTTTCAACTACTAATTTACTAAACTTTAGCAAAAGTTCAAAATCAAGTTTATTCCTATTTAAATTACAATGTAACTATGCAAACTAGACATCTCATAATGGCATCACTTATTACAGGATTACTAATATTAGTTTCTTTTGGTGTTTGGTTAGCTACTTCATAATATGAATAGTTTCAATCTTGGTAATGGAATTCATCATATTCCTATGAGCTTACCTTGGTCTTCACCTGGATTTGTAAATATTTATTTAATCGAAGACAAAAATGGTTATGTGATGATTGATTGTGGGGTTGAGGGTAAAGAGTATTATCAACTGCTTATCGAGCAATTATCTAATTTGAAAATAAATATACAAGATATAAGTTTATTAATTGGAACTCACATGCATTCTGATCATATTGGTTTATCAACTCGTATTAGAGAGCAAGGAGTTAAATTTGCTCTCTATAAAAACTCAAAAGACTTTATAAATCATTACAACGATTGGAAAATAAGATTTAGAGAACTAATTGTTCTAGCTGAAAAACAAGGAGCTCCAAAGAGTTTCATAAAAGATTTAAATGAGATAGATACCCCAATTTATGCAGGAAAAATAACTGAGCCTGATCTTCTATTAGAAGAAGGTGCAGTTCCTGAAGTAGATAGAAAACTTTATACATTATTTACTCCCGGACATGACATCACTGAAATATCAATTCATGACTCAAGCTCTAAAGTAATTTTTTCAGGAGATCACATTTTGCCTAAAATAACACCTTTCATTCCAACAACAAATGAAGATGATGACATGCTTGGAAAGTACGGAGAATCACTTGATAAAGTATTTAATATCAATCATTCTATCATTGCACCTGGACATGGAGGTTTAATAACTAGTCCATATGAAAGAATTGAACAAATGAAACTCCATCATCAGAGAAGGACTGAAAAAATATTAGAAATATTAAAAGCCTCAAAAAAAAGTGGCTGGGAGATACTCGAAGAACTTTTTCCAAGAAATCTTGATCCATTAAATTTAAGATTGGCTTTTCAAGAAACTATGGCACATATTTTGTATCTTAAAAAAAATAATAAAATTAATTTTGATCTAGTAAATTCAGTGCAAATTTGGGAAAAACTAAGTTAAAGAATAACCTCTGTTTAAAGCTTCTTCTAAAGTATCAGGTCCAAATGCTTGAATCAAATTTTTAGAAATATAATCTACATTATCTAATTTTTTTTGGAGTCCTGCAAATTGATCGTTGTCATCACAGTCGTAAACTTTCATATTTGACCTAAGGCCAACAAATCTATTTTTTTCAAAACGTTTTAATCTATTCAACTTATAAACTTAATAATTTTGCAATGCTGTCTCTAGCTGTTTTAGGAGTACCAAATAATAGTGAATCAGACTTAGCTTTCTTAAAATACAGATGAGCAGGATGCTCCCAGGTAAAACCAATTCCTCCATGAACCTGTATATTGTCACCTGCAATTTTATTAAATACTTCTGAACAGTACGATTTAGCCAGCATGGCACTCATTTCTACTTCAACTTTATCAGTATCGTCAGCTCTTATTGCACTATATGCGACGGATTTAGCACTTTCTAATTGAACTAACATATTTGCACATATGTGCTGAACTGCTTGAAATGAACCAATTGGCCTCCCAAATTGTAATCTTTCTTTTGCATAATTTGTAGCCATGTCTAAACAAGCTTGAGAAGCTCCAACCTGTTCCATTGCTAAATAGCCTATTGAAGTATTTATGACCGTTTTCCAAAGTTCTAAATCATCTTCAGAATTTGTAAGAAAATTTTCTTCTGAAAAAACAACATCTGAAAAATTGACATCACACATTGGTCTAGTTTGATCTAAAGATGGGGTTATATCAATTGAGATACCTTGAACTTTAGACTCTATGACAATAAATTTAAAACTTCCATTGAACTCAGCTAGTACAATCAAATAATCACTTGTGTCTGCAAACATTGCGTATTTTTTTGAACCATTCAAAACAAAACTATTATCTTTAGCTTCAGCTTTAGTTTTTAAATTTTCAGTGTTTACTTCGTAGTTGTTATTTTCGTAAACTGCAAAAGTTCCTATTTTTTCTCCTGTAATTATGCTTTGTAAAAATTTATCTTTAATTTCATTACGAGAATTTAGAATTAAGTTTTTAAAAACTACACCAGAAGAAAATATTGGAACTATCGGCATATAATATCCAACAACCTCAGATAGGATTGCTGTATCAGTTCTAGAAAAACCTAAACCGCCATCTTCTTCTGAGACATCTAGAGCTAACCAACCTTGTTCAGAAATAAGTTTCCAAATTTTTTTATCTAATCTACAATTTTCATCAACTTTTTTGATTGTATTTAAAAGTTCAATATTTTCTTTTAATAATTTAGTTGCATTTTCTTTAATTTCTATTTGAGTATCTGTGAGAGTAAACTGCATTATTTAATTTTAATTTTAATTTTTTATTTCGCTAATGATATTCAAGTTGTTTTAAAAAATAATTATCATACATAATATGTTAGAAATTAAAAATTTACATGTTTCTGTTGATAATGTTGAAATCTTAAAAGGTGTGTCTTTAAAAATTAATGCTGGAGAAGTGCACGCAATTATGGGTCCTAATGGATCAGGTAAATCAACTTTAGCAAATGTAATTATGGGAAACCCAGTTTATGAGGTTACTAATGGAAATATTCTTTTCCAAGGTGAAGATATAACTGATGAACCTGTCGATAATAGAGCAAAAAAAGGATTATTCTTAGCATTCCAATATCCTGAATCTATCCCTGGTGTAACAATTGTGAATATGCTTAAAACAGCATTAACTAATATTGAAAATACTGAATTTACAACACTTGAGCTTAGATTAAAAGTAGCCGATGCTATGGAACAGCTTGGTCTCTCTCCAGACTTTGCTGACAGATATTTAAACGAAGGCTTTTCTGGTGGTGAACGTAAAAGAAACGAAATACTTCAATTAGCTGTCTTAAACCCTAAACTTGCTGTGTTGGATGAAACAGATTCTGGTTTAGACGTTGATGGATTAAGGGTGGTTGGCGAAGGTGTGAGTAAGCTCAAAAGTAAAGATAAAGGATATTTAGTAGTAACCCATTACCAAAGGTTACTAGACTATATAACTCCTGACTTTGTTCATGTTTTTGTTGATGGAAAAATTGTTGATTCTGGTGGATTAGAACTATCAAAAAAACTTGAAGAACAAGGTTATGAATCATATTTATGATTAATTCTGTTGAGTTAAAAAACGATTTTCCTATTTTTAAAAGAGTTATAAATGGTAAATCACTTACATATCTAGATTCTGGAGCAACTTCACAAAAACCAATTCAAGTATTATCTAAAATGAACGAAATATATGAACAATTTAACGCAAATGTTCATAGAGGTACTTATCAATTATCTTCAGAAACAACTACTTTGTATGAGAATGTTAGAACTAAATTTAAAAATTTTTTAAATGCATATTCATCAGAGGAAATTATTTTTACAAAAGGTTGTACTGAAGGTTTTAACTTATTGGCACAAAGTTTAACTAAACAATTTAATCAAGGTGACGAAATTCTGCTAACTGAAATCGAACACCACGCAAATATAATCCCATGGCAAATGGCTGCTCAAGAAAAAGGCTTAAAATTAAAATTTGCAAATATCGATAAAAATTTTAATTTAGACTTAGAGCATTTTGAATCACTATTATCAGAAAAAACAAAAATAGTTTCTATTGTTGGTGAGTCAAATATCTCTGGGATGTTAACTGATATTCTTTCACTAACAAACATGGTGAGAGAGAAAACAAACGCGTATATTATTTTAGATGGTGCTCAATTAGTTCCTCACAGATCAGTAGATGTGCAGAAGCTTGGAATTGATTTTTTATGTGTTTCTGGTCATAAAATGCTTGGACCGACTGGTATAGGAATTGTTTGGGGTAAAAAGGAACTTCTTGAAGAAATGGAACCTGTTTTTGGTGGAGGCGACATGATAGAAGAGGTTAACTTTGATAGTGCAACTTGGGCACCTGTTCCACACAAATTTGAACCAGGAACTCCTCCATATGTTGAAGCTATTGGTTTAGGTGAAGCAGTAGATTATTTGACTAATCTAGGAATGGAAAATGTTCAAAAACATTCTGATGAGCTTAGAGGATATGCTCTAGAAAAATTAAATTCAATTAATGAACTAAACATAATACATTCCAAAGCAGAAAAATCAGGTTGTACATTCTCAATGTATGTTGATGGTGTCCACGCTTCAGATATTTCGTTGATGCTTGATACTTATGGTGTTGCTGTTAGATCAGGTCATCATTGTGTTCAGCCTTTCCATAAAAAGCTTGGTATTGACGCAACTTTTAGAGCAACTGGATACATATATAATACAAATGATGATTTTGACGTTTTAGTCAATGCAATTGAAGCAAGTTTAAAAATATTAAAATAATATGAGTATTGAAGAAAAAGTCTTAAATTATAAAAAAATACTCTCTTTATTTCCAAATACACAGGAAAAGTATCAATATTTAATTGAGCAGGCTAAAGAAAATACAAATTTTCCTAAAGAATTAAGAATTGATGAATTTAAAGTTAATGGTTGTCAAAGTCAAGTTTGGTTGGTACCAGAAGAGAAAAATGAAAAATTATATTTTATAAGTGACTCTGATGCTCTAATTGCAAAGGGTCTTGTAACACTAATCTCAAGTATTTATTCAGATGAATCAGCTGAGGAAATTTATAATTCAAAAATTGACTTAATGCAAGAATTTGAGCTTGGAGCGATTTTAAGTCCTGCCAGAAGAAATGGTGCATTCAGCATGTTAAAAAGCATAAAGAATTACGCTGAAAAGTTAAGAAACTGAACCATCTTCCCACCAATTTTCATGTGGAAAAAAAATCCAAACATTATTTGAATCTTTTGCCATATCTTTGGCAAAATAGTGTGGCTTAAACTCACTTTCATTATTCCACCATAGTGCTGAGAATCTAACATCACATTCATGATTGATATTATCTTTTATATAAGAAGATAATCTCACGAAAGTCTCTCCACTATCACAAATATCATCAACTATTAAAACTTTTGAATCCTGAGCTTTAGGTAAGTAATTTTCCCAGTGAGGAAAGTCTCTTGTTGAAGCATGAACTGGTTTAAATGGAATACCTAATTTATGAGACATCATTACCCCAGGTATTAAACCTCCTCGGCTTACACCCACAATAACATCTGGAGTAAAATTATCTTTTTCAATTTTATTGCAAATTTCTAGAGTATCTTCAACTTGCTCTTTCCATGTGTAAATTAACTTTTCCATTTGTTAAATTCTAACTTTTTTAGTACTTATTCTCTTTGAAAAAATTATTAATTTATGCTTTGAAATACTTAGGTATTTAGACTCTGTTCTATAATTAAATTTATGAAAAGGAGGTAAGGATGCGAAGAAGTTGGGCGGTAGGCCTAATTATTATCAGTATTCTTACTATGGCATGTGGTGGAGCCACATCCGTAGATGATTACAAAGCTGCATTTGTGTATGTAGGTCCAGCAGACGATGGTGGATGGTCACAAGCACATGATGTAGGTAGACAATTTCTTGTAGAACAAACTGGAATTGAAACAGCTTATACAGAGCTAGTTCCGGAAGATGCTACAGAATTCAGAACAGTTGCCGAAGCATACATTGAACAAGGTTACAACATTATTGTTGGTACAACTTTTGGCTACCTTGATGCTATGGCTGAAATGGCTGAGGAATATCCTGATGTAATATTTTTACATTGTTCAGGATATCTAAAAAACGATTCAAACTTTGGTAATTATTTTGGGAAAATGTATCAACCAAGATATTTATCTGGTTTGGCAGCAGGTGCACTAACAGAATCTAATAAGATTGGGTATGTTGCTGCATTTCCAATTCCAGAAGTTATTAGAGGGATCAATGCTTTTGCCACTGGTGTGAAAGAAGTAAACCCGAATGCAACTGTCGAGGTTGTATGGACATTTACTTGGTTTGGACCTGAAGCAGAAACTCAAGCTGCAAACGCACTTCTAGAAACTGGTGCAGATGTTTTAGCACAACATCAAGATTCACCATCAACAGGTATAGCTGCTGAAGCTGCTGGAGCAAAATGGATATCTTATAACACAGCCTATGGAAAGGATGCTGCCCCTGGAGCCTTCGTAACAGCACCTGTCTGGAACTGGGGTCCATATTATGTTGAAGTTATTGAATCAGTAGTAAATGGAGAATTCACACCAGAAGCATACTGGGGTGGAATGGAAACTGGGTTAGTTTCTTTATATGAACTAACTTCAGATGTTCCTTCAGAAACAGTAAGTTTGATCTCTCAAAGAACTGATGAGATTATATCTGGTTCTTTTGATCCTCCAATAGTTGAAGATTCCTTTATCGACAACGTAATTGGAACTGTTAATCCATAGTTTTATTTTTTCATACACTCCGGATCACCGGAGTGTATGAAATATATTCAATGAATAAATATCTCTTACAAGTTAATAATATTTCTAAAAAATTTGGAAATGTTCAGGCTTTAAATAAAGTGAACTTTTCTCTAGAGGAAGGAGTAGTATACGGGCTACTTGGAGAAAATGGAGCTGGTAAGTCAACTTTGATGAATATTTTATCTGGTATATATATGCCAGATAGTGGAAGTATCAGAATTAAAGACAATTTAATTAAAAAACTGAATCCTGAAATTGCATCAAATAACGGTATAGGTATGGTGCACCAAGAATTCAGATTAATTGAAAGCTTCACCATAAAAGAAAATCTTATAATTTCAAAATCAAACAAGTTTCAAAATAATTTTGAACAAACCTATAAAAAATACTCAGAGATTTTTGCATTAAATTTAAAGTCTTCAAAATACATTTCTGAACTATCAGTTGGGGAAAAGCAAAAAGTTGAGATTATGAAATTATTATTTAACAACAGTTCAATAATGTTGCTAGATGAGCCTACTGCTGTTTTAACCCCACAGGAAACCCAACAATTAAAAATCTCGTTAGAAACATTATCTAAATCTGAAAAAAAAACAATTGTGCTTATAACTCATAAATTAAAAGAGATAAGAGAGTTTACAGAAAAAATTTATATTCTGAAAAACGGCAATATGGTTGCTGAAAATATTAATACTAATGAAACAAAAGATATCGAATTAATTCAACTTATGATGGGTGAGGTTAACAGGAGTGAGATTAAAAAAGATAATATAAAAGGTAAAGCAAAACTAGAAGTTAAAGAAGTTAGCCTTTATTCAAATCAAAACTTAGAAATTTTAAATAATATCTCCTTAGAAATTAAAAGTGGAGAAATTTTAGGGGTTGCAGGAGTCTCTGGTAACGGTCAAGTTGAACTTGCAAATGTAATTTGTGGATTAGTAAAGGATTACAAAGGATCTATTTTTATTTCAGACAAAGACGTTTCAAAAAAAGGTGTTAAAACGAGGAAAAAACTAAAACTTTCATATATTCCAGAAAATAGACTGGGTATTGGATTAGCACCAGGAGTTTCTGTTTTAGATAATTCAGCTATAAAAGAATACTTTAAAGCAAAGTACGGCCCACATTTGTCCTCTAAAAAATTAAAAACTTATCTTAGTAATTTAATTAATCAATTTGCTATTAAAGCTCCAGATGAAAAAGCAGAAATATCGACACTTTCTGGTGGTAACATGCAAAAACTTCTAATGGGCAGAGAATTAATTTCAAACCCAGATGTAATTGTAGCCTCTCAACCAACTCGCGGCTTAGATTTCAATGCAGTGGAAGGTATCCATAAATTACTAGTAGAACAAAGAAATCAAGGTTCTTCAATAATGTTATTCTCGGAAGATATTGACGAATTATTTAAATTGAGCGACAGAATTATAGTCATGTTTGAAGGAGCAATCATAAAGGAATTTTCATTAGAAGAATTTTCTACAGACAAATTAGGTCTTGCTATGGCAGGTATTAATGAATAATTACATTCTTACAAAAAAGTTAAAAACTAATGAATTATCAACTTTTTATTCTTTTTTATTTGGTCTTATAATTGCATTTTTAATAGGTTCAATAATACTTTTTTTGCAATCCAAAAACCCTTTAGAAGTGTTTTCTTTAATGATCAAACTTTCTGTTGGTAGCTTAAATAGTTTGAGTAATTCATTAAATAAGGCTATTCCTCTAATTCTGGCGGGTTTAGGAATCTCAATTATTAATTCTGTAAAGCTTTGGAACATTGGCGCAGAAGGACAAATATTTATGGGTGCTTTAGCACTTAATTTAGTTTATATAAATGTAACAATTGGCAATTCAAACTTATTTATTTTTATTCTTCTCATTTCAGGATTTTTAGGAGGTTCTTTTTGTATATTACTTCCAGCATTGGCAAAAACATTGTTTGGAGTAAATGAAATTATTACAACTCTATTAACTAACTACATAGTTTTTGGATTAACTATTTACTTAGTTAACGGAGTTTGGAAAGATCCTAATTCATTAAACTTTCCTGCTGCAGCATATGTTGATAAGTCAGTTTATTTACCTATCGTTACTAGTAAATTGAGTTCCGGATTCCTAATTTGTATCTTGTTCACTTTTATAGCTTATTATTTAAAAGAAAAATCCGTCTTTGGGTATGAATTAAGAATTGCTGGTGGTTCAGAATTAACAGCTTTGTATGCTGGAATTAAATCAAAACAAGTTGCTTTTATAGCAATGTTGATTGGTGGTGGATTTGCAGGATTAGCAGGAGCAATTGAACTTTTAAGTCAGACTCATCGTGTTTCTACAGGGCTATCTCAAGGATTTGGATACACAGCAATTATTGTTGCAGCTATTACAGGAATGCGTCCAATAGGAATATTTCTTGTTGGAATACTTTTTGGTGCATTAACAATAGGTGGATCAGTTATTCAGACAATTGGAGTTAGTTCTTATTTAGCAGAAATTATTCAAGCATCAACACTTTTCGGAGCTTTAATTATCCAGTTTTTCTTCAACTATGAAATTAAAAAGGTTGAAAATGTTTGACGTTCAGTTTTTAGGATTACTTAATGCAACTTTACAAGCTGCAACTTTGTTATTTATTGCTGCACTTGGTGAATTAATAACTGAAAAAGCAGGAATTTTAAATCTTGGAGTTGAAGGAATGATTTCAATAGGTGCAGTAACAGGTTTCATTACTGCAATTAACACTGAAAATATTTTATTAGCTGCAATTGTCGGAGTACTAAGTGCCTCAATATTTTCATCGATACATGGGTTTATTACTGTTATTTTAAAACAAGATCAAACTGTATCCGGTTTAATCTTAACAATTCTAGGAATTTCACTTTCTTCAATGATTGGTAAATCTTATGTTGGAAAAAAACTAGAAGTAAAAATATATAAATTTGGAGGAGCTAACGAACCTTCCTCTATTTTAGAAGTCTTACTCTCTCAAAATTTAATTTTCTATCTCTCGATAATACTTTTAATAATTGTTTCATTTATATTTAATAAAACATTATTTGGTAAAAGAATTGAAGCTATTGGCGAAGATTTAAAAGCTTCTAATTCAATGGGTTTAAATATAAATAAAACACAATTTATTGCAACTTGTGTAGGTGGTGCTTTTGCTGGGTTATCTGGAATTTTTCTTACTCTCAGTTACGTTCCATATTGGACAGACAGTATGACTGGTGGTAGAGGCTGGATAGCCTTAGCATTAGTAATTTTTGGTGGATGGAAACCTTTAAGAACTGCATTCGGAGCTTTATTATTTGGTTTTCTTGAAGCTTTAGGACCTCGATTGCAGACATATGGTTTTGAAATTAGTCCATATTTAATAAAAATTACTCCTTATGTAATTACCATTATCGTTTTAGTGGTCCTGACCATAATTAAAAAAGGAAATACTGGGGCACCAAAAAATATTGGCATACCATTCTTTAAAGAAAATCGTTAAAATAAAAATTTTTTAAAATTTTTTGCTATTATAAGTAAGACTTTAATTGATGTCAGTGAGCATCAGAAGGATAAAAATGGAAATTGAAAAACTTCTTTTTCGGTTAAGCAAAGAAATTGTTGAAACCAACCTCGATAATCCGCTAATTCTCGGAATTCCAAATAGAGGTGATATTTTAGCAAATAGGTTATCTGCAAATTTATCTGGTTTTGGTTATCAACATGACCTTGAAAAAATAAACTATCACCCATTTCGTGACGATTTAGAGCATGAAGTAGAAAAAACTAAATTGTTTTACTCTCCAACTAATAGAAATGTTATTTTAGTTGATGATGTTATTTACACCGGTAGAACAATTAGAGCATCAATTGAAGCAGTAATATTTTCTGGAAGACCAAAATCGATATCATTATTATGTTTAGTTGATAGAGGACATAGAGAACTACCGCTAATTCCAAAATTCGTTGGGAAAAATATACCCACGCAAGAAAATGAATATGTCTCCGTACTACTTAGTGAGATTGATCAAATTGACAGAATTGATATCAAGAAGTGAATCATCTACTAGATTTTGAAAATATTGATGTTGTAAAATTAGAAAAACTATTAGATCAAATATTAAATATCAATCAAAATAATTTACAACCTCTTAATTTTTCTACTTTGTTGAAGTTTGATGAAAGTTCAACTCGAACTAGATTATCTTTTTCAGCAGCTGCGCAAAAACTCGGCATTAATGTTTTAGAAACTTCTAACTCTATCTCAGCGAAGTCTAAAGGCGAGAGTTTAAAACATGAAATAGAAACTTACAAAGGAATAGGTATAGATGTCTTAGTAATTAGAACAAGAGAAAACAATATCGATGATTACAAGATGATAAAAGACTTAAGTGTTATCAGTGCTGGGTTTGGAACTATATCTCATCCAACACAAGCATTGCTTGATGTTGCAACATTATTAAAATTTAATCTTTTAAATAAAGAGATTCCTATTACGTATATTGGTGACTTGAAACATTCAAGAGTTTTTAATTCAGGAAAAAAACTGCTCAACAAACTTGGCTATAAAGTTGGTGTTTTTACTAACGAGCAATTAATGCCTGAAAATTTAGAGGGATTACATATATTTTCAAATTGGAATGAAGTTATTGAGTCCTCCAATTCAATTGAACTACTCCGTATTCAAAAAGAAAGAATAGAAAATTTAAATGATTTTGATTTTAAATCTTATATCAGTCAGTATCAATTGACTTCAAAAATTTTAAAAAAAGCAAAAAAAGAGTTAGCAATTCTGCATCCAATGCCTATCAATGTTGATATTGAAATCTCTAATGAAGCATCTGAAAATCCAAGGTTTATATATAAAGAACAATTAAAACTTACAGTCCCAACTCGAATAGCTGCATTTCGTTATGCATTAGGTTTAGAGTGATTACAACACCTTCTTTTATTGATCTTCATACGCATACAAGATATCCAGATTTAAATAATTTTCAATACCAAGAAATTGAAAATTCTGCAAAGTTTGGAGGCTATTCAGACCTATTAGCTATGGCAAATTCTGAAGTTGCAATAGATAATCTTGATAACTTGTCTACTGCAAAAGAGATTGATGATAAATTAAATTTAAGAATACATAGAGTAGCTTCACTATCTAAATCATTAAATGGAGAGGAGCTTGTTGACTTTAAAAAATTTGTAAATGTAGGAATTAGAATTTTCTCAGATGATGGTAAGTCACTAATAAACGATGATCTTGCAGAACAAGCATTTAAAACATTAGCTCAACTTGATAGTGGAATTTTTCAACATTGTGAATTAAATTGCCATTCAAACCCTGGTGATGTAGCACCTCCAAATTTCAACTCTGAACTTATTGAAATTTATGAAGAAGAAGAGCTCAGTATCCTTGAAAGAGATTTAAAACTAGTGGAAAAATACAACACTAGATATCATGCTCAACATATCTCTACAAAAAAAAGTGTTGAAATAATTTCAAAAGCGAAGAAAATAGGCTTACCGGTCACAGCAGAAGTTAGCCCTCATCACTTATTACTTAATAATGAAACTATAGATTTTTTTGATGGAACATATAAAATGTATCCTCCTATTAGAAATGAATCAGATAGGATTGCACTTGTTCAAGGGCTTAAAGATGGAGTAATTGATGTCATTGCAACTGACCATGCACCACATGCAACAGAAGCAAAAAAGATAAGTTTTAAAAAAGCAGCAAGAGGTGTTGTTGGTTTAGAGTCTGCTTTCCCAGTTTTATATTCTTCTGGAATATTTTCTCTTGATGAATTAATAAATTATTTACATTTCAATCCTAAAAAAATACTTAAAGAACTTGGTTATAAAGTTACAATACCAAACAAAATATCTTGGGTTACAACAGAATCAATTTTTAAAACTAAATCTTCATATAAGAATTCTGCTTTTGAAAATAGAAAAGTATTAATACAAAACGAGTTATTAAATGTATAAGAAAACACTGTTAGTAAATGCACAAGGAAATGAGTTTTATGGTTGGTCAGAAAATGACTTACTACCAACTACAGGTGAACTTATCTTTAATACTGCTATGTCCGGTTTTGTAGAAATTTTAAGTGATCCTTCTTATATAAATCAAATTGTATCCTTCACATCTGCACACATTGGAAACTATGGACTATCATCTGAAGACTTTGAGTCTAGTAGCCCTAAAATAGCTGCAGCAATTGGAAATTCCTTTACGACTACACCATCTTCTTGGAGAAACGAAAAATCTTTAACTAACTGGTTAAAAGAATACGAGATACCTTATAGCGGTGGTTTTGATGTTCGGGCAATAACCAAACACATCAGAAGCAATGGCTCTCAAATGTTTGCATTAGGAACTGAAAATTATAGAGACGAACTGATTAATAAATTAAAGTCAGCTAAAAATATAATTGGTGATGATTCTGCCCTTACAGCTGGAAATTTAATAAATAAAACTAATAATACTCAAGGAAAAGTTGGAATAATTGATTTAGGTGCAAAACAAAGCATAGTAAATGTATTAGAAAATCGTAATTTTCAAGTTGTAATTATCAAACCTCAAGCTAGTTCTCAAGAAATAAAAAACATGAATTTAAAAGGATTGCTCATATCAAATGGTCCAGGAGACCCAAGATCTCTAATTGGGGTAATTAACACAGTAAAAGAGCTAATTGGATCACTCCCTATTTTTGGTATTTGCTTAGGTCACCAAATATTAGGTTTAGCTTGTGGATTAAAAGTTGAAAAGTTAGATTTTGGTCATCATGGATCAAATCATCCAGTAAAAATACAAGGCATAAACAAAGCATTAATTACATCTCAAAATCACGGATTTGCAGTTCAGAATATAAGTGGAAAAGTTGAACATAACAGTTTTGGTCAAATCGAGTCTTATGCAACAAATTTAAATGACGGAAGTAATGAAGGTTTAAGCATTTGGGATTCAATGGCTTATTCAGTTCAATTTCATCCAGAGTCTGGTCCTGGAACTTCAGATGGTTTACAGATATTTGATCCATTTATTGAACTTATGGAAAATTATTATGCCCAAAAATAAAGGTATTAAAAGTATTTTAATAATCGGTTCAGGGCCAATAGTAATTGGTCAAGCATGTGAATTTGACTATTCGGGATCTCAGGCTGCAAAAGTTCTGAAGAACGAAGGTTATAAGGTGATTTTAGTTAACTCCAATCCTGCAACAATTATGACTGATCCAGAATTAGCTGATGCCACATATATAGAACCGTTAACATTTGATTTTTTAAAGAAAATTATTGAGATCGAAAAACCAGATGCACTACTTCCAACACTTGGAGGTCAGACGGCTTTGAATTTAGCTATTCAACTCCATGAAAAAAAAGTATTAGAAAAAAATAATGTTTTGATGCTTGGTGCATCAGCAGAATCTATTGAAATTGCTGAAAATAGATGGAAATTCAAAGAGTCAATGGAAAAAGTTGGCATAAAGACTTTAAATGCAAATTATGTAGGAACACTTGTAGAAGGTATAGAAGTGGCCTCGAAAATGGAGTATCCACTTATGCTAAGGCCATCTTATATATTAGGTGGTGGAGGTACGGGTATAGTTAAAGACGAGACGGAATTAATTCAGAAACTTAAAGAAGCTTTTAAAGCCTCTCCTACACAAGAAGTACTAATCGAAGAGTCTGTGTATGGATGGAAAGAATATGAGCTTGAAGTAATGAGAGATTCGGATGGTAATGGAGTAATTGTATGTGGTATTGAAAATTTTGACCCAATGGGGATACATACAGGTGACTCTATTACCGTAGCTCCAATTCAAACATTATCAGATAAAGAATACCAATCTATGAGAAATGAAGCTCTTTTATGTCTAGATACAATTGGAATAGCTACCGGTGGGAGCAATGTTCAATTTGCAGTTAATCCTAAAAATGGGGACAGACGAATAATTGAAATGAATCCAAGAGTCTCACGTTCTTCAGCTCTAGCCTCTAAAGCAACTGGTTTTCCAATTGCAAAATTTGCAGCACTATTAGCAGTTGGATATAGTTTGACGGAACTTAAGAATGACATAACTCAATCAACTCCGGCTAGCTTTGAACCTGTCCAGGATTATGTAGTAGTAAAAATTCCAAGATTCGATTTTCCAAAATTTCCATCAACTGATGATAAATTAGGCACATCAATGCAAAGTATTGGTGAGGTTATGTCAATTGCGTCAACATTTACAGAAAGTTTAACTAAAGCTATAAGATCTTTAGAAATTGGCAAAACAGGAATTAGAAATATTGATAATAGATTTATAAATCTTTCAAAAATTCATTTAGAGGAAGAAATTAAAACACCAAGACCAAGAAGAATTTTTGCAATTTTAGAAGCTATTAGAAGAAACTGGTCAATTGAACATATTTCAAATCTTTCATATGTGGATCCTTGGTTTTTACAAGAGATTGAAAAAAGTTTTAATGTAACTCCAGAAACTACACCTTCATCAATATTAAAGATGTTAGGTTGGACAGAGGATGATCTCGAAACCAAAGATCAAAAGTTAGAGCTAGAAGCAAATAGAGTATATAAATTGGTTGATACATGTTCAGCAGAATTTAATTCTAAAACTCCCTATCTTTACTCAACAAGTGGTGTTGAAAATGATGATATAGCTACAGAAAACAAAAAAGTAATAATTATTGGTTCTGGCCCGAACAGAATTGGACAAGGAATTGAGTTTGATTATTGCTGTGTTCATGGAGTTGAATCTTTAAAAGAAAATAATTATGAAGCAATTATGATTAACTCAAACCCTGAAACGGTCTCTACAGACTATGATACGGCTAATAAATTATATTTTGAACCGCTTTCTTGGAACGAAGTTAAGTCAGTTTTAGATAAAGAAAAACCAAATTCTGTAATTATTCAACTTGGAGGACAAACCCCTTTAAAACTTGCAAGAAATATAGTCAAAGCAGGATATACCATTGCTGGTTCAACCTTAGAAGTTATCGAATCAACCGAAGATAGAGATTTATTTCAAAAACTCTGTAATACATTAAATATAAATCAACCTCAATCTGAAATAGCAACTAATGCAGATGCATTATCTAAAGCTGTACAAAATATTGGATATCCTGTTTTATTACGTCCAAGTTATGTTTTAGGTGGAAGGGCAATGAGAGTTGTTCAAAATGATAGGGAGCTTAACAACTATCTTAAAGTTCTGTCTACAACTGATGATGATGGGAACCCGTTTAATCTAGGGCCAATTCTTGTTGATGAGTATTTAACAGATACAGTTGAAATTGATGTCGATTTAATTTCTGATGGTACTGAAGTTTTTATTGCAGGAATTTTAGAACATCTTGAACTAGCAGGTGTACATAGTGGGGATTCAACTGCTGTACTTCCGCCATTTAGTATTAGCGATTCACTTGTAGAAGAAATAAAAGAAAAAAGTACTAAATTAGCAATATCACTAAAAGTTAAAGGACTGCTGAATATTCAATTTGCAATAAAAGAAGGTGTGATTTATATTCTTGAAGCAAATCCAAGAGCTTCAAGAACAATGCCTTTTGTTGCAAAAGTAACTTCTAATCAAATAATCAAAGCGGGGACATTAACGATGCTTGGACATTCTATTAATGAAATTAAAGAAAATACAAATTACCTTTCTGGAAAAACTAAAAAAATTGCAATAAAAAAAGCAATTTTCCCCTGGTCAAGATTTCCTGCTGAAGACACAATGCTTGGACCAGAAATGAAAGCAACGGGTGAAGTTTTAGGTATTGGAAAAACTTTTGGTACAGCTTTAAATAAAGCATATGCTGCTTCAGGAGTTGAAATTGGGAAAAAACAGAAAGGAGTTTTTATAACATTAAGTGACGATCAGAAGCAAAACTTTGTAGAGACTGCTAGACAGTTTGAAAAATTAGGTTTTAAGATTTATACGACCGAAGGAACTGGTAGTTATCTTAATTCATTTGGAATTTCTTCAACAATAGTTGAAAGAGCAAATAAAGAAAAACCCACTTCTTTAACAATAATAGAAGATGAGTTAATCTCATTAGTCATTAATACACCAACATATGCAAATGAATACTCCGATGGATGGAAAATAAGAAGATTATCACACAGTACAGGAGTAGCAGTTGTTTCTTCCGTAAGAGAAGCTGAAGCTTTTATTTTTGCTTTTACAGAAAAGGAAGGTGTTTTAAATGACTTGGAGGCGATACAAAATGTTAGTTAAACCAATTTTCTTTGCTTTAGACGGAAAAACTTTAGAAGAGTTTAGTTTTTATCTAGAAAAATTAAAAGGTAAGATTTATGGAGTTAAAGTTGGCTTAGAGTTGTTTATTTCTGAAGGGCCAGTTGTTGTAGAGCAACTAAAACAAAACGGTTGGAAAGTATTTTTAGATTTAAAATTACACGATATAACAAATACTGTAAAAGAAGCAACAATTAGTGCTAGCAACTTAGGAGTTGATTATTTGACTATACATATTGCTTCAGGTTCGGAAGCATTGATTGAAGCAAATCAAAATAAATCAGGAAGTTTACAAATTTTAGGTGTTAGCTCTGCTTTAACTAGTAAGAAAATGGACAATAATTTAAACGCTAAGGTTATTTCAGAATTCTTAACAGCAAGTGAATGTAAAATTGATGGAGTTATTTGTCCACCATCAGAACTGAAAAAAACATCTGAACTATTTAATTTATTAGTTACTCCAGGTATTCGCTTTGAAACTGATAGTTCAAATGATCAAAAAAATATTGCAACACCAAAAGAAGCAATTGAAAAAGGTGCTACGTATTTAGTTATGGGCAGATCAATTAAAAATAATTTGAATTATTTTTTAAACGATTTTGAATTATGATTAAATTTATTTCTGCTCCTTTTGGAAACTATATTAAAACTAAAGAAACTATTTCTGTTACTGGAAGCTGGACTGTACAAAAAAGAAATGGCAGAATCAAACAAATTGTAAAAACATTAAGATATACAAAACGAGGTTGGGTAAATAAGATTGGTCTAAGAAATCCAGGACTAGAGTATGGCTTAAAACACCATAAAGATAATGAGGTTATGTCATTAGCTGGAATAAATCCCAATGATTGGAATATTTTCTGTGAGCAAATACCTTCTAATTTTGATTTGGAAATAAATTTATCATGTCCAAATATTGAATCACATGAAACTTCAGGAATTGAAAATTTTGAAAGTGAAAATAGAAAATGGTTTATTGGAAAGATTTCACCTTTAACAACTAATGAAGAACTTGATGAATATATTGAAAAATTTAAATTTAAACAAATTCATGCGTGCAATACATTACCTATTGATAGAGGTGGTTTGAGTGGTAGAGAGCTAATACCATATACTGAGAAATTTATTAAATATTTAAAAAAACACTACCCCTCAATTGAGATTATTGCAGGTGGTGGGATACAATCAAAAAAAGATATTGAAAACTATTTAAACCTTGGTGCTGATCATATCAGCTTAGGTACAATTTGTTTTAACCCACTAAACTTAGGAAAGCTATTATGAGTTTATTCATCAGAGAAGATTTCATATCACATGCTGGCCTTCCTTTAACTTGGAAAGTTGAATGTGATGCGTTAACGGAAGCAGATTATATTGCTCTCGCCAAAATTGTAAGTGAAAAAATTAAATTTAGAGATGTTATTGGAATTCCTAGAGGAGGTATTCCATTTGAAAAAGCATTAAAACCTTACGCTACATTATCTAAATCTGATCCATTACTCATTTGTGATGATGTTTATACGACTGGAACATCAATGAGGGAAGTTTATGAGGATGGTGCAATTGGAATTGTTGTGTTTGCAAGAAATAAAATTTCAGATGATTGGGTTAAAGCAATCTGGACTTTGTCGATTTAATTTTCTATTTTTTTAATTCTTCTGGAATACTTTTCATCCATTAAAAGACTTGATGACAAGAAACTTTGAACAATTTTTACAGCAGTTTCCTTGTCAACATTTTTGGATCCTAGGCACAAAACATTTGCATTATTGTGCTCAACACTTTGTTTAGCTGTTGCAACATCAACAACATTAGCAGCACGTATACCTTTAAATTTGTTTGCAGCAATACTCATACCAACCCCCGTACCACAAATTAACACTCCTTTGTAGTTTGAATTTTTTTGTATTAAAGAACAAACTTTTTCCGAGTAATCAGGAAAATCACAACTCTCATTACTGTCTGTACCTAGATCAACAATGTTAAATTCATCATTTAATTTTGAGATTAAAAATTCTTTGAGTTCAAATCCTGCATGGTCAGAACCAAAAACTAACTCTTTATCCATTTAAATTAGTTTGGTTACATCCAAAAGATTATCTATTTCTTCTTCAGAAAGTAATCTTTTTTCAAGCAGAACATCTTTAATTGTCTTATTTAGATTCATTGCTTCTTTGGCAACTTCAGCCGCTTTGTCATACCCAATTTGTGGAACTAAAGCAGTTACTAAAATTGAATTTTTTTGGACATTGTTTGCTAATTTTTCAGTATTAGGTGTTAAATCGCGTATTAATTTCTCCTCAAAAATATCTAAACTCGACCCTAGTAGATTTATGCTCTCAAGAATATTGTGAGCCATAATTGGAAGCATAGTGTTGAGTTCAAAATTACCACTTGAAGAAGCAAAAGCAATAGTTTGATCATTACCAATGATTTGTGCAGAAACTTGCATCATCATTTCTGGAATTACAGGGTTAACTTTCCCTGGCATTATTGAAGAACCAGGTTGTAATGCTGGTATGTTTAATTCATTTAAACCAGAAACTGGACCACTCCCCATCCATCTAATATCATTTGAAATTTTAAACATAGAAATAGCTAAAGCTCTTAATGCAGCAGATAGTTGTACAATTTCTTCTCTCGAGCCTTGTCTCGTAAAATGATTTTCTATTTCGGCAAAGTCAATTTGTAATGATTTACTAAGTGATTTGGCTACATCTGCACCAAAATTAGAAGGTGCATTAATTCCAGTACCAACTGCTGTACCTCCAATTGCAAGTTTTTTAACATTTTCTAGGGAATGCAAAATATCAGATTTTCTTTCAGATATTAAAGCTGCATAACCAGAAAATTCTTGTCCCAATGTCACGGGTGTTGCATCCATCAAATGTGTTTTTCCATTTTTGTATACTTCATTCCAAATTTGTCCTTTGTTTGCTAATGAAGAAATTAATTTATCTAAATTAGGTAAAAGTTTTTCATTAATATCTAAGACTGCAGCAATATTCGTTGCGGTAGGAATAACATCATTTGATGACTGACTCATATTTACATGGTCGTTAGGATGAATACTTACTTTAGAATTGGAGATTGCAAGCTTAGCAATAACTTCATTAGCATTCATATTTGTTGAAGTTCCAGATCCAGTTTGAAAAATATCAATTACAAAATCTTTATCATATTTACCACTAATAACTTCCTCCGCAGCTTTGACTATTGAATTAGCCATTTCTTGGTTTAAAAGTTGATTATCTAAATTTACTAATGCAGCAGCTTTTTTTATTTCTCCTAGCGCTCTAATAAAAGTTCTAGTAAATTTTAAATTTGAAATTGGGAAGTTTTCTACTGCTCTAGCAGTTGATGCCCCG
>Ga0255766_10000999_pt1 | contig 26013 bp, 23 predicted proteins | sample 071ome_23_FD_179966 | JGI IMG/M metagenome (GOLD analysis project Ga0255766, IMG submission 179966) | Coastal salt marsh microbial communities from the Groves Creek Marsh, Skidaway Island, Georgia - 071403BT metaG (version 2) | ecosystem: Environmental > Aquatic > Marine > Intertidal zone >...
GTCAAAAGGGAGATTTATCCGCTACTTTCATCGGTGTATTGACATTGACCAGCATCACTGTTGTTTCTGGATTATACGTGGATACTCCGCGTATCACCTCTGCCAAAGAGGCACAACACGATGGACAAGTTCTTCAATCTTCACAACAAATTGCCCCAGTGGTGCCCAAGTTGTATCCGGCAAATCTTGAGCCCTACATGCATGAACATATTTTGGGAAGAAAATTGGAGATCTATCCTTGGGTGGAGGAATCAGATTACCACAGGATTTCAAGAGATTTGTTGGAATGGCCAGCGATGCAGGTATTCTCTATCAGCCTCAGGGGAACCAATGGTGTCCTGGTTTCCAAAGAGTTTGCCAAAGCTTTCGGATTATCGATAGAGCAGGTTGCGGAGGTGAATCAGGTTCTGGCAGACGACTTTCATCAATTGAGTCTCCTCGAATTTTCAGGGCTCATCAAACAGGCAGAGAATCATCCACAGAACATTCAAACTGGAGGACTTGTGAAGAAGATTATGGAGGCGCATACTTTCGTTCGCTCGAGTTCCAGTGATCAAGAGAAAGTGGACGCCATTCGTGCAGACACCAAAACGAGAATGGAAACCATCATCGGCAAGGAACGGTCCGACATATTCTGGCAAGGATCCCTCCCTTTCAACATGCCTCTATTTAGCAAGTATTTTACCTTCCGCCTTGAAGATTTAGGAACACAACTTGAGATTGGTCTTCACCGAGCCTCAGGGAGGGGAAGCATGAATGGACGACCTCTTCCACACGAATGGGATCATTATGCTCCTGCCATGATGCAACCGATACTGTCCCGTTGGCGAAGTTTGGTCCGGGAAAGTCTGAACGATGATGATGAGCCTATTTTAATTTTTCATGATGAAGTGCCGGAGGATTATTCGGAATTGACCGCTTCTGGCGTCGTCTGGACGGATCACGCTTCCTTTGTGGATCTTCCGAAGTCCACGATCTCGACACTGGGTCTTTCTGGACTGGATATATTTCAACGGATTTCTCTGGATGCGATTGCTCTGGCTGGATTGACTGAAGAGGATGTAAATTTCGTTACGGCGCAGTACGGCGATTTTGAAAACCGGTTCCAGGCGTTGGAAAAATTACATTTCCACCCCATCGAACACCCGGAATACAACTATCAACTGGACTCGTTCCCTGAGGAAGCGGATAAGCTCAAGAGCCAATGGATGGATGTGCTGATTGAAACATTTGGCCAATTCAGGGGTAAAATGATCAACGACCTCATGCGGACCAGACTCTCATTTATTCAGCAAGAACAACTACGGATGAAAGAGCTCGAAAAGGATCCTTCAAATGAATTGTTGTTATTGAGGCCCATGCTGCATCATCTCTGGGTGAATGAAGGTAATAAAACCTTTCGGGTAAAGTTCACAAAACTTGGCGACGATCGTTGTGAGTTGAAGTATGTGAATTCCAAGAATGTTCAAGGAAGTATGACCGGTTCGATCGATCGATTGCCACAACCCTTCAAGCATTTACTCTATCCGAAATTCGCCGCTCCTCCGGAGGGAGCATTCTGAAGCATCCGGGTTTTGGATCCATTCTATGTCTTCAAAGTATTGCATCATTCGTCGTCATGTGATGAAATACTACAGGGCAGCAAGGTTTAAACCATTAAGGCGAGACGAACATGCAGTCATTAGGACGATATACAAAGCCCGTCATCTGGGGAACGTTACTCGTTCTCGGATGCGTTTCATCGTTCCAGGCGGGCAAGAAGAAACCAAAACCCCAATACAAGGGCCAGAGTGTCAGCTACTGGTTGGATCATTTGCACAACCACGATTTTTACCAGCTACCGGATTTTGTGAATCAAGAAGCGTTGAACGCGCTACAAGCCATGGGCAGCGACGCGGTTCCTTATCTGACTTCGGCGCTCAAGGAGAGAACTTACCGGAAACGAAATGTCGTCGCCGAATTCTTTCGATCCACCGGCCAATCAAAGTACCTCAAGCCGTTCCGTAGCCTGCTTCCGCGTAACCGTAAAAGGCCCAGCGGCGACTATGATCTTATGCTGAAGGTGCTGGGGGATATGGGACCTGAGGCTTATGGGGCCATTCCTTTTTTGATCGAAGAAGTAGAACAACCTCAACACTTTCATATGGGTAATCGTGGTGAAGTTGCGGAAGCGCTCGAAAAAATCATTCCCGGAAGCGGATTCGAAAATGAAGCGATCGATGCCATCAAGGAATCAAAAAAACTGCCGCTTTTCATCGGGTCAATTGCCATGAAGCTGAATCAAAGCCTTCAGACAATCGAGAATTCTTTGGGCAAAGAGTGATCACCTCTCAGATTACGTGCATCCACGCATACCTGTCTCCTGTTTTCTTCGTGGTGAAAATTCATGGCTTATATCCCCCTGACAGCTCCAAAAAAAATGAAAGGATGTTTTCGGATAATCCCACGAGCGGGACTCGTGCCCATATTTCGACCTCTGGATATCTCCTGACCAAAGGACGTGGAACGCGGGAAGACTTCACCCTGCCGATCGCCTGCGGCATTTCCATTGTGCAAGTAATGGATTTCAAAAGCCACAAGGTCTGAAGTGGGTTCAAGACAGAGCTTGCCCCTCCAGGCTGCGCAGCAATGCTTCGGCGCACGCTTTCGCGAATGCTGGATCGTTGATTTCCGCATCTTGTTCGATCACGGGTATGTCGGAGCGAAGATGATCTTTGATGCCTTTGAACAATGCTTCGTCTGCAGCAGGATCATGGAAGGATTGTCCGGGTGCGCTGATCACGCTGATCGCTTTGAGTGGCAACAAGACCGTAACAGGAGCTGTGTAAGCATTGATCTTTTCAGCCAGAATCCGTCCGAGTTTTGCGCATTCTTCTGGATTCGTGCGCATCAGGGTGACTTGTGGATTGTGATGGTAAAACGTTCTGCCCGAGAATGTGGAAGGCACGGTCTCAGGTTCACCAAAATTAACCATATCCAGACAACCTGGAACCACAATCGCTGGTAGCTTAGCCTTGCCAGCAGCTTCGTGACGATGAGGGCCGGCGGACAATACTCCTCCCACGATCTCATCAGCCCACTCAGTTGCCGTGATGTCGAGCACGCCCGCCACCAAACCGCTTTCGATCAGCGATTCCATGCAACGGCCACCGGATCCGGTGGAATGAAACACCAGCACTTCATAGCCGGCCTGTTCCAGGATTTTCCTGGCTTCCTCGACACACTGAGTGGTGTTGCCGAACATGCTGGCCACGATGATGGGTTTGTCTTCGGTTGCATCTACTTTGGATTCCACCATCCCGCAGATGGCTCCCGCACCTCGAGTGAAAATCGTTCGTGAAATGCGATTGAGTCCCGACACATCCACGATGCTCGGCATCATGACAATGTCTTTGGTGCCGACATAATGTTCCGTGTTGCCGCTGGCCAAAGTGGAAATCATCAACTTGGGAAAACCCACCGGAAGCGCCCGCATGGCCGCGCTGGCAATGGCCGTCCCACCACCACCGCCCAGTGACACAACACCTTCAATGCGTCCTTCCTCAACCAATTGCCGCAACAACACGGGAGCGGCCTTGGCCATGGCTACCACGGATTCACCTCGATCCTGTTTGAGCAGCACCGCTTTCAAATCCACCGCACCGGCAGCAGCCACCTCTTCGCGTGTGATCTGGTGTTCCACCGTCGCGGGAACCCCCGTGCCGACGTCGATCATCAGAGTTTCATGACCGTGCTTGCGAATCTCTTGCGCGATGTAGGCATGCTCGGCGCCCTTGGTATCCAAGGTTCCGAGGACTGCGATGGTTGCCATGATTGGTAAGGGTAATGGAGATTTCAGTCAGGTTTCACCAAACGCTCAAGGCTTCTCTGAAACCCACTTCAAGGCATTCTTCAGGATTGTTTGATATGCCTCATGACTGTGCGACTGCCCATCATGACCCAAAGTAATTCCCACGACACGGGCTTTCGGATGTTTGATGATGAACACACTTGGGTAATGATCATTCTTAATCTTGGAATAGGCGGTCGCCAACACTTCAATACCCGGCCCCTTGGGATCGACCTTTTGATAATACAACTCATCCGTAATCTCAAATGTGGAAGGCACACCCTTCATTACCGGATGTCCTCCCTCGACCACATCCACTGTGAAGGCCCCCAAACGGTCATGACCACTCGCGCCGCCGCTTGCCAGATCGCGATTGAACTCCGGCCAATCTCTCCAGCTGTACCACAAAGCGGAATGCACGAGCAACATACCTTTGCCATCATTCAGATGTTGAACGATCGCATCCTTGGACGCCTGATCTTCGAATGGTTTGTTGTTGCTCAGATAAAGCACATCCACACCGGCGATCGTTTCCGTCATCCCGGACGTTTTCTCGGTGTAATCCACTTTGACATCGGAACTCTCCAGCAACTTTTTATCAGCCAGATTGAACCAACGTTGAAAATCGTGATAGGTGCCTCCCCCGACAATCAGTGTCTTTAAAGGATCAGCAGACGAAACGCAGCAAACAAGAACCAATGCGCAAATGGAAGCCCAACGATGGAGTATGTGTTTTTTCATAAATTAATTGAACCGGGTTACCCCGTATTGAAGTGAATCAGATTCACGCGGTCAAGCACCTCACGCTTCAAAATCAAATTTTCCAGCCGCGGGCGCCTTGAGGGATTTGAACTTACGAGTGAGCTGAGTGAGGGATTCCTCGACGGCCATGCGTTCCAGCGAACTGGCGCCCACAAAACCGAGCACATCCGAGTGCTTCATGATTTTATCGGCATCTTCGGGGGTATTGATCGGTCCGCCATGCGCCAGAAAGATCACATCCTTGCGATGCGGTCGCACGGCATCGATGATTTCTTTGCAACGCTGGATCGCAAAGTCCCAGGTCACCACGGCATTGGTGACCCCGATGGAACCACCCACTGTCGTGCCCACATGCACAATGATCGCATCCGCCCCAGCCTTGGCCATCTCCACCGCTTCTTCAGGTGTGGCGACATACACAACGGAAAACAAATCCATGCGCCGGGCCAGAGCGACCATTTCATATTCCTTCTTCACACTCATCCCGGTCTCCTCCAGCACACCCCGGAAATGACCGTCGACAATCGTGTGAGTGGGAAAGTTGTTCACCCCGGAAAAACCCATGTCCTTGACCTGAAGCAACCAATGCCACATCCGGCGACGCGGGTCCGTGGCATGCACACCACAAATCACCGGAACTTCCTCCACCACCGGCAACACCTCAAACTCCCCGATCTCCATTGCCACGGCATTGGCATCCCCATAAGCCATCAAACCACAGGTCGACCCATGTCCGGACATCCGATAACGACCGGAGTTGTAGATGATAATCAAATCACCCCCACCCTTCTCGATAAATTTGGCGGAAATCCCAGTCCCGGCGCCTGCGGCGATGATGGCATTTCCTTCCTTGATGGTTTCATGAAGTCGTTCGATGACTTCCTTGCGTGTGTAAGGATTCCCCTTACCGGTCCATGGATTAGGCATATTGAAGAGGATTAGATGTAATTCGTGTGTCCGAATGATTCATCCGGCCATCTTATTAGAGTTGTATCCTGTTTTTCAATCCTGTTAATCGGTATTGCCACCCTTATCTGAGAATAACGGAGGCAACTCACTGCCCAGCATCTCCTGCATCTGCATCTCCTTCTGAATAGTCTTGAGAAAGTTCAGCCTCCAGGGTTTCAATGCTCGGCAAACTGGAAGCCAGCTCTGAGGGAAGTGCCCGAGTAAGTTCATAGTCTGCCACACCGATCGGTTTGTGGATGTCTCGGAGGGCGTATTCTGCCAGGACTCGATCTTTGGTCTGGCAAAGGATCAGACCCAAGGTGGGTGCGTCCGATGAGTGGCGGAGTTTGTCATCCACAACCGAGCAGTAGAAGTTCATCTTCCCGGCATATTCCGGTTTGAATTCTCCTTTCTTCAGGTCCACAACAACGAAACAACGAAGTTGAAGGTGGTAGAAAAGTAAGTCGATATAGAATTCCCGATCGCTGATCTGTAAACGGTATTGCCGACCGACAAAGGAGAATCCCTGGCCAAGTTCGAGAAGGAACTTCTGGACGTGTTCCAGCAGGCCGGTCTCGAGTTCCCGCTCACGAAAGGGCTCTTCCAAGGTCAGGAAATCAAAAAGGTAGGGATCTTTTAACAACCCCTGGGCCAAACTGGCATGGGGTTCGGGTAGTGTGCGGTCGAAATTGGTGATAGCGGTCCCGGCACGTTGATGGGCTCGGTTTTTGATCTGGATTGTCAGAGTATCGCGGCTCCAGCCATTCTCTAGCGCTTGCCTGGCATACCAGATTCGAGTTGGAAGGTGCTTCAATTTCTGAAACAGAATGACATTGTGAGCCCAACCTAATTGGCAGATAGCTTGCTGGATGATATCGGCTTTTGCGAAACGTTCTTTGCGGGGATTTTGCTGTGCGTGTTTATGGGCAACGGTCCGTTGCCCGATTTGGTACGAGAGAGATGCATCCTGCAATGGGGCAACGGACCGTTGCCCCATTGCAAACACGTCCTGATATTCCTCGAAAAATTGAACCATCAACTTTAGGTTTCGATGCGAAAAACCCTTTTCTTCAGGTAGTTCGTTCTTCAGATCAATAGCCAACCTTGGAATGACACCAGCACCCCAACCTTCAACATCACGCCTGGAAGCAATCAGACGTCCGATATCCCAATAAAGAAACAGCATTTCGGCATTCGCCGAAAGCGCCGCTCGTCGCTGTGCCTTCCGGACACGTGTCTTAATGTCTGCCAACAGATCGCGGTAAAGGATGAGTTCGGTGTTTTTCATTCACTCTTCTTACAAACAAATCATGTTCACTTCACATATTTGTAAAGTTCTATTGGAACATATTTCGCGTATCTAGCGAAATCCCTGTCATTGGTGAGGATGGAAGTTTTCCAACGGATAGAGCAGGCACAAATCAAGAAGTCGGTATGAGTTCCCTGTATGCCTTTCCTTCTGCAAAGATTGTAACAAGAAGCGGCCATTTCAAAAATCGGCTCATCAATGACATGGCTGGGAAAAGCCCTCAACACTTCCTTGACTCGTTCAAATTGTTGCGAATTCTTTATTCCAGACAAGACTTCCTGCCTCACCGGCCCAATCATAACAACTTCGTCTTTGGTGATCAGTTTTTTTAAGGCAATGACACTACGCAACCTGCTGTTTTTCTTCCTGAATGCCTCTGACCAAACGTCAGAATCAACAATGACCATTACCTCCTCCTGGCTTTTTTGGGTTCATAATCATCAAAGTATTCCACCGTACCAAACAGATCGAGCACCTTCTGTTGCTCCCTGCGAACGATAAATTCCTTTAGAGCCTCATTCACGGTATCTTTTTTTGTTTTCTTTCCGCCTATTTTGAGAGCCTTATTCAAGAGATTGTCATCAATTGCCAGATTGGTTGCCATGTGTAAGAGCTTACACATATCAAACTTCTTGTCAATTGCCCCCCCCTATCACTTTGCAAGTGCGAGTAGTGCATTAAACCAAATGAAACAATATGATACACAATTTCTAAAATAAACGGTACCTTCCGGTCATGCGATCTCTTTTCACCAAACGAAAAGCTATTGTCCTACTCTGCCTCGCAGGCATTTCTCTAGCGAGTTGGTGGGCGGCGCAACCGCGCTACCAGGGAAAAAGCATGGAATGGTGGTTTGATCAATACCTGGAGGATTACACCGGCAGCAGTTACAACCACAGACTACCTTTATCGGAAAAACAAGGGGAAGCCATTCAAGCTTTCCGCGAATTTGGAGAAGCCGGAGTTTCATTTCTGGTGGGTGACATGAACCATCTGATTGAGAAGTTTGATAAAAACAAAATCATTTAGAAAATACTGAAAACCCTCCCATGGAACGAAAGCAGAGATTTTCGAAGAGAATGGATTCGACGTGGTGAAGCAGCGTTTGATTTGCTTGAAAAACTGGGCGTCCCATTCGAATGGGTTGCCAAATACGGAGCGGCAGAAGAACAAAACTCAACTCACAAGGAAGCATACCTATTTGAATTGGCTTTCCTCCACGCGGCTACCAACCGCCTGGATGAAGTCGTGCGCACCGTGTTGCCTTACATTCAGAAAGGAAATCCAAGAAATTACTTTTCCTGGCGCATCTTATCAAAAACGAACCTTCAGGCTCAGGCTGCCATACCCTACCTGCTGGAAAAACAAGACAACCTCGGACGGTTATCATACCAACTCATGGCAACATTGGCTCCGGACTCTGAGGAAATCCGCACACTGCTGGAAAAGAACATGCATTCCGAAACTCCACGCTTGGCGTTCCATGCCTCACTGGCCATCATGAATGTTGATGGAAACCAAGACCTGGCAGCCAGACAAATTCAATCTATCTTTGAAAAAGTTTTGACCATGCCGGACGGAGATCAACAGCTCCAGCGTAGCATATTGAGAACACTCATACTGTGGCCATACTCCATCGAAGCCTTAACGCCTGCCTTGATGGAACTTGGAAATAAGTCGGACATTTCCATGGAACAAATCACCGAAATCTTTATTGATCGTCAAACAGACATATCCCCACTCCTGCCGAGAATTCGGAAACAACTGAACAAACCCCTTTCTCCCACAAAATCCGGATTGGTAGAAGAAAAACGAATCCAGCTATGCCTTGCCTTGCTGAAACAAGATTTCAACGATGCAACCGCATGGAACCACCTCGATCAAACCATGAAGCAGTTAGGCGCAACCATCCCCGTCATGTGCACAGAAACAGCGCTCATCCAAACGCTGGCGCCACATTCTTCAAAGGCCCAGGACCTTTTGAACCGTTACTCAAGGGCAAACTATGACCTCCACCCTGGATACCTGGCCTACGCCCGAGCCCTCCTTAGAAAGTATGGATTGCCTCCGACCCAGGACAATGGATCACAAAACCCTTAATCCTGTCGACCACTTTGAACGAACCCGACAATAAAAGTGTCCAAATCCAACAACCACGTATGACAACCCTGACTTACATGGACATTGAAACCGCCCGGCACCGCCGCTTCTGGAAATGGGTGATGCTCCTCAGTTTGATTCCCGGCTTGGCATACCTGTTGGTGTTGGTGATGACATTTGGTTTCGGATTGGATCAACCCGGCAGGTGGATGATGGAAACATTTTCCATCATTCCATATGCCCTCAACGCTGCGATGGTCATCGGAGGCCCCATCATCAGCATCCAAGCGCACCTGATCCTCCAACTCCCACCCGCACGGAAAACAAACCTGACAGATAGCAGAGGTTTTTTCCTCTGGATTGTCACCATCCTCTGCATTTGCACGATGTTCCCAATCCCCTGGCTCCTGCTGGCTTTTATGGACTGATCTGGGGAGCATCGACAAATTTCTGAAGCAACAGAAAACAGGGCAACGCCGAGTGAGGTGGCAGCTCTTTCCAATGGACCTATTAAAAACGCAGACGCATATTCACCCCTATCACAGGTGTGGCTTCATAATCTCTTTCGGCTATTTCATTGCCTGATGCATCGTCGACACTTAACTCACCAGCGAATGTCAAGCCCGTGAAAACGTTGAACAGGATTTGAGGATTCACCCTATACATTGCGGCAAGGTACACAGAAGCATTGCGATCTTCACCAATTCCACCTGGCTGAGGTCCCTGCTGGTCCATGCGGAATCGAAAGCGTTCAAATCGTCCGGACATCGCCAGACTCCAAGACTCGTTCAAGGCATAGGAAAGGGTCAGACCCGGCCCCTGAGAAGCACCAAAACCACGTCCAGTTTGAAGGTTCCATTTTTCTGATATATCCCAGTCAATCACCACAACAGGGAACACGCTGGTGTTGTCTTCCAATTGCGACAAAATTCCAAAACCCGGTCCAAGCTTGAGTTTCGGATTGATTTGATAAGACAATCCGACAATGCCTCCTCCTGTCATATCCTGGTCGAAATCTTCGGTATCTTCTACCATCGTGCGAATGGTCGGGATGGCCATGAGTGTCCAGTCCTCTCCCAATCGTTTAAACATCGGCAAGGATATGCTGAGGAAATGAACCTGATCCCATGGATCGGATGGGGTCAAAAGATTGGCACCATCGAAATCATAGGCCCGTTGCTGAAATCCGATACTCAAAGCTGCTGTGTCGAACCGCCTGGTGCGGTAACCCAGGGATCCACTCATGGCAAAACGACTCAACCCGAATTCACCCCCACCCTGAATATCCGTCCTCATTTGATATCCGGCACCAGCTTCGAAGCCTGTGTACCAATTTGACTTGGATCTTGAAGAGACAGTCCCCCTAGGACTATCAGCTGCCATACGAGTCGTGGAAATCATGGTTAATGAGACGACCATGACCTGAATACAATGCCCGATGTTAGAAGGAATAATGCGCTTTATTGGTATGTTTAACATAGTTCAAAATGACATGCTCCACGATGTGACTCAATGCCTTTTCACTCAAAATGTCCACCTGCCGTTGGGACATTGGAAGATGCGGATTTCAATCCTTCCATATCGCGCAAAAATCAAGCTCTACATCGATCGTTTTCAAGGATCGTATCCATTCTGCGGGGTTAGGCCAGCCATCAGACATCACCACCAAAAAGGATGCTTCAAAAGGAGATTGACCAACTTGAAGGCGAAGGACATGATCTGGGTCCCAATAGGTCGCACCGGTAGATCAACTGGATAGATCATCTGACTTCGGATCAGAGGGTTGGGGGTTCGAATCCCTCCCGGTGTACCATGTTTTAACGTGTTCTTCCCATAGCATTCCATGCTATGTAAAGGACGTTGTGGCCCAAGATTCCGCCTCTCTTATGGAATGGAATGTTGAATATGCACATTGAGCTGATTCATCGCCCTTTGGAAAGTCTTCTAGGCCCTCTTCAGGCGACAATCTTTTCAGCTCAGAGGGGCTGCATAATTTCGCATTTTGGGGCTGTTTTTTAGTGCCCGCTGACGTACGTGACCACACTTTTAGAGATAGCCAAATGCCTGAATCGACGAGGCATTCCAATGGCACGTAACGGCAAATGGACCGCCACTGCTGTAAAGCGTGTCATTGCTGCTGCTGCTTGATCTTTGCTTTGGCCGACCTCCCCCACCGGAGTGTATGCCGTGTAATCTACACATGGCGAAAATGTTAGGTGCAGCAATTTTTACCACAAATGACAAAGCAAGCCTCTTGAGTTCTCACTAGTACTCGAGCCATCCCATTCACTGCCTCTATTTTTCTTCGGAATCCCTGTTTTTATTCCTTCACCCGGTAAAAGCGCTGCTCAGCGCCTTCATCTAGGTCGACCTCTGTCGTTCCATTCTCTCCTATAACAACGGTCCGCCACTTCGTCCATGGACCGTCAGCGGTGTCGGACACTTCGATAATAACAGATTGCCCAAATTCACCAGTGACTGTGACTGCTGGCACCATACGAAGGCTAACTTGAGTTGATGGGATATCAGGAGGAGCGTCGATGGTGATAATTGGCGCTGATGTGTATCCTCTGCCTGCGTTTATGACCTCAATCGAAACAACGTGCCAATCCTCCATGACAGCAACTGCCTCGGCACCTGAGCCACCACCGCCGATAATTGTGACAGCAGGGACCTCTGTGTAGCGCGCTCCCTGATTGGTAATTCGAACGTCGGTCAGAAAACCGTTGGAAAGAACAGGTGTTGCCCTCGCTCGGCGAGGATATGGATAGGGAAAGAAGCCTTCAGGATACAGGTTGCCTAATTCCAACCAATTTGCTTTTGAGCGGGAGTGGAATTTACTTGGGATGGTGATCGAGGTCAGGTTGCTGCACTTAGAGAAGGCCGCCTCCCCAATGCTGGTGACGCTATCAGGGATGGTGATAGAGGTCAGGCCGCCGCACCTACGGAAGGCATAACCCCCAATGCTGGTGACTCCCTCAGGGATGGTGATAGAGGTCAGGTTCCTGCAGTCACTGAAGGCATTAATCCCAATGCTGGTGACACTATCTGGGATGGTGATCGAGGTCAGGCTGCTGCTAGCGAAGGCCGCCTCCCCAATGCTGGTGACGCCATCTGGGATGGTGATTGAGATTAGGCTACTGCAGTCATGGAAGGTCCCCCCCCCAATGCTGGTGACACTATCTGGGATGGTGATTGAGGTCAGGCTGCTGCACTTAGAGAAGGCCGAATTCCCAATACTGGTGACGCTATCTGGGATGGTGATTGAGGTCAGTCTGTAGCAGTAAGAGAAGGCCTCATTCCCAATACTGGTGACAGGTAAACCCTCGATTTCAGCGGGGATGACCAGCTCGCCTGTAGTAACTTCGTTACAATCAGTAATCGTGACCTGACCATCAGAGATACTGTAAGTCAGGTCCCCGAGTGTTCAAGCACGGACGCTGCAGCTAAGAACTGAAAGAACCAACACCAACCAGATGAAATGCATTACGAGCTTTCTCATGATGGAGTGGTTTTACCACAGGCAAGTTGGTTTAATCAATCCCTGACCCTGTAGAATCGCTTGTGCGCCTGACCATCCAGATCAGTGATGGCAACACCTGATGCAGTGGCAGTGACATCCATCCAGAACCGCCACGGACCATCTGGGCTGTCTGCTACCTCGATAGTCTTCACAGAGCCTTCCTCACCCTGAACCATGATCACTGGTGCCATGCGTATGGAGGGTTGGATGGTAGGTGTTGTAGGAGGTTGAGTGTTGTTTGAGTGGGTTGTGTAACCGGAAGTTCCCCACAATTCGCGGGTCGCATCATCGCCTATCAGGGCTGCTCCGGTGCGTGAGTAAAATGCGGCTGGCACAACGATTGATTCTAAGCCATAGCACCCACTGAAGGCCCGACGCCCAATGCTGGTGACGCTCTCTGGGATGGTGATGGAGGTCAGGTTGATGCCCTCAGAGAAGGCGTCATCCCCAATACTGGTGACTCCCTCTGGGATAGCAACCGAGGTCAGGCTGCTGCAACCATAGAAGGCCCCATTCCCAATACTGGTGACGCTCTCTGGGATGGTGATGGAGGTCAGACTGCTGCATTCCAAGAACGCCCAATCCCCAATGCTGGTGACGCTCTCTGGGATGAGGTAAGCCATCCCTGATTTAGCCATTGGATATTGCAGCAGTTCTTTTCCGTCACTGGAAAAAAGAACACCAACCAAGGATTTGTATACTGGGTTGCCTAAAGCGACAGTAATCGAGGTCAGGCTGCTGCATTCCACGAACGCCCAATCCCCAATGCTGGTGACGCTCTCTGGGATGGTGATGGAGGTCAGACTGCTGCATCCCCAGAACGCCCCATCCCCAATGCTGGTGACGCTCTCTGGGATGGTGATGGAGGTCAGGTTGATGCACTCAGAGAAGGCGTCATCCCCAATACTGGTGACTCCCTCTGGGATAGCAACCGAGGTCAGGCTGCTGCAACCATAGAAGGCCCCATTCCCAATACTGGTGACGCTGTCAGGAATGGTTATCGAAGTCAGGCTGGAGCAACCATAGAAGGCCCCATCCCCAATGCTGGTGACAGGATAGCCTTCAATTTCAACGGGGATGGCCAACTCACCCTCAGCAGCCAAATCGCAATCGGTAATCGTCACCTGACCATCAGCGATCTCGTAGGTCAGGTCACCGATTGTGCCAGCACGGACGCTGGAGCTAAGGACTGAAAGAACCAACACCAACCAGATAGAATGCATTACGGGCTTTATCATGATGGCCGAGTGATACCATAGGTGGCATCGAGGATTCAACTATCAAAGCGGCGGCGTTAGTGGAACATCACTGCCCCACCGTCCAAACCATATCAAAAAAGTGGCCTTTTTTGGTTTCAGATTCGTCCGAAGGCGATTCAGGGATGTTTGTGTTACAGTAAACCATCACGTTAAGATGTTTATGAAAATTGAGACTGCTGAAATTCCCCCGCTACTAAACGAAAAAAAGTACTAGCATTCGAGACAGCCCATACACTGCCTTTATTTTTCCTTCGGAATCCCTGTTTTTGTAATACCCTACAGGGTAATGAACATCGACGATCAGCTTTACGACATCGTAGCTAGAGCCTGTCCGATATGGTCTGAAATTTCAAATTATATGCTGACGGGATAAAAATCCATTTCGATGTTGTCATCAGATTTCAGGTTTTAGCCACTATGGCATTGGTTTCTTCGGTTTTTCTCTGTTTTTCACTATAGAAGAACACCCTACCCAATATTTCAAAGTTCGTTGAACACTTACTTGCAATGTAGAGAGGGGGGACAAATTCGCGAGTATCCGATGGAGATTTGATCAGATGTTTAGTTGTGTCGTAATTTGATATGGGGCCACCCCGAAACTTATTTATAATAAATACGACATGATTTCTGTTTTAAATTAGCGAAAAAAAACAAAAAAAACCAATAAAAGTGTATTTATCAGGCTTTTTTTAAATTTACTCAAAACAAAAAAAATCAATTTTGCTTTGTTTAGTTGTGTTTTAACAGTGGTTCAGTTGCATTTTGTTTATATCTCGTTGTTATTTATTTATAAAACATTAAACAAATTGACAATTTATTAAAATTCTTTACTGCCAACCAAACCTTTCCAGAACTGTTTGATAGTTCAGGGAGTGCAGGACACCAGCTTTATAAAAGCGACTATTCTTGTAATACACGTTTCCATTCGGAAAGTGCTCTTGAAAGTATTGCTCAGCAGCTTCAACTGCCGAGTCAACATCAACAGCAATGTCCGTCTCCTCCATCATGAACTGATACTCGGCAGAGCTCAATTTGAACGGAACAGAAGATCCGACAACTTCATCTGGTAATGTTGGTTCTGATAATCCCAGCAGTCCGTAAAAGTGACGAGCTTCCAGCTGTTGTCGTGGAGCTGTGCGAACATTCATATTTTCACCTCCAACTTAGGATGAGTCCACATAGCTCTAGGAATGTTGTTACTACCTCTCAAGTTGCTGCGTTGATAAACATCAGTTTTCTTGCAAAGCCCACGACTTTGAGCAGATCGCAGAACTCTCGCCCAGTCCCTTGAGTCTGGCACTTTGTCGATTTGTTTTGCGTCAACCAGAAGTCGCAAGTGATCAGTTGAGAACATCGTCATCTGTTCAGCTAAGAACTTGATGACACCATCATATTTTGTAATCGGATACGATTGTTTCATAGTTTTTTGAATATTTGAAAGAGTCAGCGGCATCGTTACCGATGCGCTCAAACATCATTTGAATGGCGTCAGGTGAGCAGAGAACAATTTCTTCATCTATTTCTTTTCGCAGCCCTGTGAGGATCCAGCCATTGCGTAAGTAAAGTGCGAGAAGACGAATCATGGAGGGGGATTCTTCTCCGTGTGAATCCTTGATTTTGACTATTGCCTCACGCCAGTTGGAACCGTTGCGGGTTGATCGAACAGAGTATGGATTTATTCGCCGAGCCCAACCCCACAGCATGTAAATTCCATCATTGAAAAGCACATCAGCACAGTCATTGATGAATCTGAACATCCGCAGACCATTGCCTTGTCTTTCAACATTGTCTTGCACGATGTATTTGATGTGAGCATGACGTGATTTGATCGCAAACCTGTCGTTGTCTTCGAAAAAGCTAAAATCGCAGCAATAACCATCTGAAGCTTTCAACCTGTAGATGTCCACAAAGCGCACATGGTGATCAAAGCCTTGCCAGCTGTAATATTCTTCTCCTTTGACATGAAACATTTGGAGGTGCGGCTGACGTGATTTGATCAGATCAAGAATGTTCAAAATCTCCTGATGATAATTTGAGTGTGTTTGTTCCTCAAAATCATCCATTTCGTAGTGAAGGGAGATGTTCTCTTTAGCTTTCTCGTATTCTCGATCTTGAAGATATCTTTCTGCTTTTGTGCCACGAACGAGTTCCGACAGATCGTGGAACACGCCTAAAGAATGGCCAGCCAGACAATGTGACTTTGCGCCATGTCTGAGGTCCATCTGAGCCCTTAAAGCGGCAGCAGATATGAAGTCATGAGAGAACACCACATTGATTTACACATGAAATGACACAACTAACCCAAAAAGTTTTCATTTTTGCAAAAAAAAGAGGTACACCGTTTTGATGTCCCTCATTGACCACGATAAGTGGTGTTGTTGTGTTTGCTGAACAGGTTATTTGTTCAGCGTTGAATACATGGGCATGTGACCTTTTCGCTCCTTGTTCTAAATCCATATTAGTCGAATTTTGTTGGTGCTCCATTGAAGAGTGCTGGATTTGATCGCTTTTGCTCATGGGACCTCTGATTTTGGAGGCAAAGTTGTTTGACATGCAGATTATTCAGGTTTGCCGATTTAAAATGTGCAAAAAACACAGTAAAAAAGCTATTTCATATATATTATGCAGAACATTTGACACCTAGGGGTCTGTGTGAGTAACCTTCGAGATATTATTTAGTAAAAGATAAAAAGTCTTAGTATATTCAAAAAAATTTTTGCGAGGATGAGTGGCTTCAAACGACAAAATCAGACGACTCGGGGCGTTCTACTCTTCACGCTGGTTCTGGACGGTAAAAAGATCGATAGAGAATATATTATTAAAAAATTAAATAGCCGCAAAATTACTCATGTGCGGCGAACCCTGATGGATGATCCATCCACTCCTCTTGATCTGTCCCGAGAAGACCCTAAAAAGCTCGTCAACGTTGCTGATTGGCTGCATGCGATGAGAAAAGATGCCCCGAGCAACTACATCTGGTTGATTTATTTCATCACGATTTTTTGCAGCTACAGGTGGCCTGACCGTAAAAAGAAACGATACGAAGAGTTTGTGAACATTCCTGCGAGTGTTTGGGAAAGCCACATCACCGTTCGAGCTATTCCAATTATTCTCAACATTTTGCAAGCTGCTGAGGTTTTGATGAGGAACCACCGATATCTTTCTGCTGCAGCTGCCAAAAAGGTGAAAAAGGAACCATTCAGCAAAAGCTTGGCAATATTTCAGAGCCGGAATGTTCAGTATGCCAGTGTCACCAGTGTTTCATTGCCAGAGCTGGATACTATCAACGTCTTTCACAACGATGATTGGCTTAAAGCAAAAGCAGAACTTCCCATCACAGAAGATTTGAACACTTCTGAAGTGATCAAAACAAATCTTGGCAAGTTACGGCTTGATCCTGATGTGCTTGCAGATGTTGATGCATACGACTACAGAAAAGATCCGAAGATCGTTGATCAAGGTGCAGATCCGAACAGAGCCAAAGAATGGGACAAGAGGTTTTTGACCAACATTCTTTCTTTTGCCTCTCCAGACCTGAAGCGATCAGAAGTTGAGAGCTGGAATCTCACTTGCACATATCATGAACACACTGGGAGGTGTTACCATTCATTCTCAAACTTCCCGTCCAGATGGAGGCACAAACTGAAGGTAAAAGGCGCCCATCTTTGGAACATCGACGCTAGCGCTTGCCATCCATTTTTGATGATCAAGCTGTATGATGTTTCGCATCATCCACCATCAAAGGTTGCGCTTGAGCGGAAGAAGTACAAAAAGAGGTTTTCTCATAACTCAGACTTTTATCTGACCGTTGGAGCGCTTGGTGGTATTGAACGCACAACACCTGATCAGAGCGACATAGAATATCGCAATATGATCAAACAAGAGGTGCGGACATTCATGAATGCTAGAAATTCCGTCCAGCGAACAACCCAGCTGGATCGTGCTTACCGAAGAAAGTTTCCAGTGCTCGTCGAAACAATGGACAGGGTTAAAACGTCGCTAATGGTAGACAGAGATTCGAGCACATTCAAAAAGATGGAAGAGAGGGCAAGGAAAGCGAATTCAAAAGGATCAAACAAGGTTCATACATGGAAAGATTTTCTGTATCTGCAGATGTCTTATTTTACCAGTCTTTGGGAAGGTGAATTGATGATTAAGAAAGTTTGTCATCAATTGGCTCATGAACCTGTCATCATTGATCGCAAACCATACAAACCATTTTTCTTTCCGCTTCACGACGCCATCATCACGACGAGAAGCTTTGTGCGGCCGATCAAAAAGCTTTTAAAATCAACATTCGTCGACGAATGCGGGGCAACACCACCATTCAAAGAGGAGAAGCTAGCGAAAGACTGACCAGATCATTTATCAGCTGGTTTCAAGGGTGGGGGAGTATGGCAGATCAGTGAAAGGCAGGTAGCGCTTGTCTTGTACGGGCTCTGGTTCGCCAGTTTTTGGATTGAAAGTCACTTTGCCGATATTTGACTTATCTTGAGCAGCTCTAATTTTTTCCTGCTGTTCGTGGGATTCAAGCAACCTCATTTCCAGTTCATAACGCTTCGGGACGATATCAAAGTATGTCTTAGCTTTTGCTTGGTGGAGGGTTGTTGCATACCAATCCCAAAGCACTTTTGGATTGTCTCGGTGCCCCATTCGATATGCTGTGAGTGAAGCGTCTTCATAAAGCGCCAAGTGATTGCTGGCGAAAGTATGTCGATCAGAATTTTGTTCTCTCTCAATTCCAGTTTCTTTCCTGAATTTGTTGCGTAAGCGTTTGATTTCAGCAAGGAGGATAATCCTGAAGAATCAAAATCCAGCAACTACCGATCTGTTGCAACAGTTCATTCATTTGCGGCTCGCGGATTAAAACCGCATTAATGTCAGTAAACAACTCAAGTTCGGGTAAAGTGCAGAAGCGTGATCATCCGTGACATATGCTCCCTTTACCCAAAACAAACTGTTTGCCAAGGTGACGGATCAAGTATTCCCGAACCTCCCTGAGTTTCATAAGCATTTCCTTGTCAGTAGGATCAAATCCATATGTCAGAGCGAACTCTACGGCCTTGTAGATTTCATGATACTTAGCCTCTTTGCCTTTAACGTCAAAGCCCTTAGGCGGGCTCAAGACTTCGCCCTCATCCTCCCATATGAACATGCCTTCTTTTCCCAAGGCTTTCTTCCAATTGCCATCCCAATGGGGGCTTTCGGTATGCAATAATGCCTCATTTATGCTTGGTTCGTGGAACAAGAACCTCCCTTTACCTTTTTCCCCGTCCGGTAATTTCTGCTTACCAATGCTCCATTCTTCAAGCACGACACCATCTAAGTGTTCCGACTGCCACAAATTCAATTCAAGAGCTTTATCATAACCCTCAATCAAGCTCCTGCGGGGATACAAATTGAAGTATATCTCCGCATCTCCAGCGTCATCAAGGCAACCGTTATAGTCCTTTTTGAGGGTTTCAGGGCTATTACCACTAACCTCCGCGATTGCCCTTAAATCATGATTAAAATGATAAAATGCGTGAGCCTCAAATGCCTGCCGAAGAAGGTTTTGCCCTTTAGTTGCTGCAGAGCCGTGACTTTTGAGAAAATCCTCCACACGTTTCTTAATATCAGTTTGGATTACTTTGACAGCATGAGCTGAGGAAATGGTTGTTTGATCGTTTTTTCGTTTGACCTGCTTCAACCACTCAAAGGCAACAGCGGAGCCATAAACACACCGTCTTTGCTTTGTTTTGGCTTCTTTAGCGTGGTAAACGATAAGTCCTTGTTTCCTTTTAATCTGGGAGAAACGGACACGAGTTGATTCCTGAAGGCGTCCCCCGCAAAGCGCAGATAAAATCGCTCCGCCCAACAATGTATGTTTTTTATTGCTTAGACACAGGTCCAAGAACAGCCAAACTTCAAAAGCACGATAAAATGCCTTGGGCTCATCACCATGCTTATCTGGTAATTCTACGTTTTTTACTGGATTAACATTAGGATAGTTGTTCTTGGTTAAATGACCGAAAAATGCGGATAAATTACGTTTGTGAGCATACTGAGTAGCGATTGACCAATTCTTTTTACTGAACAGAAATTTTTTACAATCCTGCTGTGTAATTGCGCTGATTTGTTTGTTTTTAACAAATTTCCCGAACGGGCGTAGCGTGGTCATGATGGCCTCATTTACCCTCTTAGCTGGGTGCTTTTTGACCTCAATCCGCCATTTTTTGATGATATCAACTGCCTCGCTGAAAGATAACTTGCTACTGTTTGAGGGGTTATGCTCTAGATAGTATTCAACACATTGCCTCAAGGTAACTCCGGTACCGTCGAGCAATTTAAAGCACACATTTAGCTCAGCCTTATCAACAGCCGACATCGTGCTTAGCGTCGCGGCGTTCTCCTTCTCTAGTGCCTCGTTCCAATCACGTACCCATGTGTCTCGCTCAAGCTCCTCACCAACCATGAAGGCTTTGGTAATGTATTTGCCCGGTTTGCCGACAGGTTTGCCATATCTAACCACCCACTGTATCCTACCGTTTCGAGAATCGACCTGCCGGTAGTATGTGGCCTTGATCTTTATGAAGGTATTTTCTTCCGCCACAATTCAAAATGCTATGGTAAATGCTATGTTTCGTCAATGAATTTTGCATAACTAGATATACTTCTGTTTGTTATACGATTAGAAAGCATCTGACTTCGGATCAGAGGGTTGGGGGTTCGAATCCCTCCCGGTGTACCATAATGGCACTTCCTTTCCTGAATTCCATTTGGAGGCATGAACTGGATTTGGAAATGTTTGATCAGGAAATAAAATCGAGGCATGACTGATCTTGATTCAGTGGATGTTTGAAGATTTGCAATGTGCTGTCTTACCTGCGAAATTCGTCCCGTATGTCTTCCGCGATGCTCATATTAAATCTACCGCTGTTCATTGGGTATTTGTTAGGACTCATTGCTTTTGTCAGAGGGGTTGAAAATTTCCAATTCTGGATACTCCTATCAATGCTCTCTGTATGGTGGTCCAGGGGGGCAATCAATACGGCCAGTCAAGGAATAGCAACCGGAAAAATAAAGACCAAGACGGTGCAACTCACGATCCTAATGCATTGGGTCTTGTTGATCGCTCTTTACATTTTATGTGCTTTTTCCCTCAACAAAGAAGCGTGAAACGAAATCTCAAGATGGCTTCTACTTAGTGATAGGCCTTTCAAGCTACTCAAAGAGATCTTGCCAACTTTTAGCGTATAAGGATCTGTGCAAAAATTAGACCAAACGGCATGAGGCCCCATACTCAAAGAGCAATCAAGCATCCACTCCGCACGCCCTTACCCCTTAAACTCAGCCACCAAACCCTGGAGCGTCTGTCGGGCGTCGCCAAAGAGCATCCGTGAATTTTCTCGAAAGAAGAGGGCGTTGTCGATGCCGGCGAAGCCGGAGGCCATGGAGCGTTTCATGACGATCACGGTTCTGGCTTTGTGGGCTTCGATGATGGGCATGCCATGGATCGGGCTGATGGGGTCTTCCGCCGCCGCCGGGTTCACAATGTCATTGGCCCCGATGATCAGGCAGACGTCGACGGTTTCCATCACGGGGTTGATGGCTTCCATTTCCACCAGTTGTTCGTAAGGCACGTTGGCTTCGGCCAGCAGAACGTTCATGTGCCCGGGCATACGGCCTGCAACAGGGTGGATGGCGTATTGGATGTGGGCGCCGTTAGCTTCCAGGATTTCACCAAGTTCATGCACGGCATGCTGGGCCTGGGCCACAGCCATACCGTATCCGGGCACGACGGCGACGGATCGGGCGGCTTCCAATAGAATGAAGGTATCTTCAACTGAGATGGGTTTGACTTCGCCTTCGATTTGATCCTGTTTCTTTGATGCGGATGCCGAACCAAAGCCGCTGAACAATACATTGCCCAAGCTACGGTTCATGGCTTTGCACATGATCTGGGTGAGGATAATGCCGCTGGCTCCGACCAGGGATCCGGTCACCACCAGAACGTTGTTGCGTAACACAAAACCGGTCGCACAGGCTGCGAGTCCCGAGTAACTGTTCAACAAGGCGATAATGACAGGCATATCAGCGCCGCCGATCGGTATGGTGGTCAACACGCCCAACAGCAATGCCACTCCCAGGATCGCGTAGAAAAAGGTGGCGTTGGCTCCTCCCCCCAAACAGAAGGCAATGGCCACTCCAATCACCCCAAGGATCAGTAGAAGATTCAAGGGTTTCTGTCCGGGAAACAGGAAGGGGCGACCCGGAAGTTTGCCGCTGAGTTTTCCCCAGGCAATCAAGCTGCCGGTGAAGGTAAGCGCTCCGATGAATACAGAAATGAGTACCGTCGCATTTTGAAAACCTTCGGCGGAGGGCGATCGTCGATGGGCTTCCCATGCAACCAGCATGCTGGCCAGACCTCCGGATCCGTTGAACAGGGCCACCATTTCGGGCATCGACGTCATGGCAATCAATCGGGCGGCCAAGGCGCCGATCACCGAACCGGCCACCACACCGACGACGATCCATTGAAAATCCAGGATCCCTTTATTGAGCAAGGTCACAATGATCGCCAGCAGCATACCGGCTGATGAGAGTATGTTGCCGCGCCGGGCAGTTGCGGGCGAGCTGAGTTGTTTGATGCCAAAGATGAAGGCGCCCGCACTGAGCATGTAGGCTATGTCAATCCAATGATTCATTGCTTGTCATCCTTCTTCTTGAACATTTCCAACATGCGATCGGTGACCAGGTAGCCACCCACAACATTGATGGTCGCCGCTATGAGAGCGGCCAACCCCAGCCACCGACTCAATGAATCATCCGTACCTGAACCAGCGGCCAATAACGCACCGACTATGGCAATGCCGGAAATGGCGTTGGATCCGGACATCAAGGGCGTGTGCAATGTGGACGGCACTTTGGAGATGAGTTCAAATCCAAGTACGGCGGATAATAAAAAAACGAAGAAAAGGTAAATGAGTAGTGTTGTTTCCATAACAATATGGGTCAGGAATGGATGGATTTAAATTGTGGATGTACGATTTGACCTTCGTAGGCGATCAGGCAGGACTTCATGATATCGTCCTCAAGATCCCATTTCCAGGTCTTGGCTTCCTTGTCCCAGAATTCGGTGATGAGATGTACCAGATTGCTCGCGTACATTTGGCTGGCATGGAAGGCGACCCGACCGGGAAGTTTCGAAAAGCCGATCAATTTCACGCCTTTGATGTCGACGATTTCGTCCAATTTCACACCTTCGACATTGCCGCCGGTTTCCACCGCCAGGTCCACCACGACGGTTCCCGGTTCCAGGGCGTCGACGATGTCTTTGGTGACAATCTTCGGTGCAGGTTTACCGAAGACCTGAGCTGTGGTGATGACGATGTCGGCGTTGCGATAAAACTTAAGCATGGCTTCGCGCTGTTTGGCCAGCTGTTCATCGGTCAGGGCCTTGGCATAGCCCTGATCGGTCTGCCCTGTTTCACCCACATCGATCTGGGCAAAACGCGCTCCCAGGGATTCCACCTGTTCCCGCACCACCGGACGCGTATCGTAAGCAGTCACTTGAGCGCCAAGACGGCGCGCTGTGGCAATGGCCTGCAATCCAGCCACACCTACGCCAACAACCAACACCCGGCAGGGTTGAATGGTGCCGGCGGCGGTCATCATCATCGGGAAAGCTTTGGTGGTGTGATTGGCGGCAATCAATACAGCCACATATCCCGCCAGGTTGGCCTGCGACGTCAAGGCGTCCATACGCTGGGCACAGGTGATGCGTGGGATCATCTCCATGCCGATGGCATTGATTTTCCTTTGAGCCAGGATTCCAACCGGTGAAGATTTGTCGAAAGGATTCAAAAAACCAATGTGCAGGGAACCCGGCTGCATCTGTTCAATGTCTTCCTTTGCAGGTGGATGAAAACGCAACACAATATCGACGCTGGAAATTACCTGCTTGCGATCGGACTCCACACTCGCTCCGGCTTTTACATATTCTTCATCGGGAATACCACTCAAGGTGCCCAGTCCGGCTTCCACGATCACCTCAGCTCCCAGGGCAATCAACCTGGACACCGAATCCGGAACCATGGCGGTTCGTTGCTCTCCCGGTAATATTTCGGAAGGAATACCTATTTTCATAACATCAATAACCCACCTAGCACTCTCGAGGATCAAAGGCTATTGGCCAACCCAAATGTTGGTTTTGGTATTACATCTAAAACCTAAATATGATACGGATTTGGTAAACGACCCATGCTGAAGGAAATCCGGCTGACACCTCTCATCTTGAAAAGTTTGCAGTTAAAAGACTATTCCCAACGGACAAAAGTCTCCTGTTTAGGCTTCCCTTTAAAGTTTGATTTGCCACACTACGAGGCATTCCAAAACACGATCAAACTTTGTGAGGATGAAAAGTAATATGAAAGCCCATATGAATTCCCGAACCGTCGCTCTTGCCGGGGCATGGTTGGCAGCCTTGACTTTGTGCGGCACGTTGACCGCCGGATCACTTTCCCTGTTGGAAACGGCAAAGACCATCGAAATCCGTGACGGCGACCAAACCATGCTGGTTTACAACAAAGCCGCCGTTCCTCCTCCCGAAGGCAAAGACCCGGCCTACGCACGCAGCGGATTCATCCATCCGCTCAAGTCTCCATCCGGCGGTGTGGTGACCAGCATCCATGCCGACGATCACATTCATCATGTCGGACTCTGGCACGCCTGGGTGAAGACCGAGCACAAAGGTCGGCATTTTGATTTTTGGAATCTGGGCGATAAGACAGGCAAAGTACGATTCGTCAAAACCCTTTCAACTTTCAGTGAAGACGGTTCGGTCGGCTTCTCGGTTCAACAAGAGCAGGTCGGCATGACGGAAGAAGGATCCAAAGAGGAAGTGATTCTGAACGAGATCTTCACTGTTCAAGTTCAGAAAAAAGACGGCAGTTACCTGGTCGACTACGACACAGAACAGACCAACGTGACCGATGCCCCACTCGAACTCCCCGCCTATCGCTATGGCGGATGCATCGCCTATCGTGCTCCTTACCATTGGAACAAGGAAAACAGCAACTACCTGACCTCCGAGGGCAAAGACCGTAGCAACGGTCACACCACCCGCGGTCGTTGGTGCGCGATGTTTGGCCCCACCGATCATGGAGACGCCACGCTGGCCATTCTTTGCCACCCGGAAAACCGTGACGCCCCGCAGCGCATGCGTGTCTGGCCCGATGGAAAAGTGTTTTTCAACTATGTCCCCATCCAGGAAACCGGCTGGGCTCTCAAACCGAACGAACCTTCCACCATGCGTTATCGCGTGGTCATCTCCGACGGCAAAGCAAACCCCGATCATTTGAACGCTTTTTGGAATCAGTACTCCAAGGAATAACCCACCACCTACCATCAACCACCATGATCATGAAACCTTCAAAACAGTTTTTTCAATATGCATTGATCGCCTTCATTGCCACCTGTGTGACCGGCTCCGCAGAAACAGTAAAAGCCCGTTTGGCGGCGACTCCATACCACCTGGTGTACGAAAAATACGCGGACAACAACTGGGAATTGTTTGTATCCAAAGCCGACGGCACCGGTGAACGCAACCTCACCAACACCCCTGATCAACACGAACTTTACCCACAGGTATCACCCGATGGAAAACGCCTCTGCTTCGTCTCCGACAAGGGTTCCGGCCGCAGCACCGTCCGAAGTGTCTATGTGATGAACATCGACGGCTCGGATCGCAAGCTGGTGGCCAATGAAGCCCGTCAGCCATGTTGGACCCATACCAGCGATACCATCCTCTATTTACCCCAGGAATATTCCAAATGGAACGTGGTGGATTACTTCACAAAGGGATTGGTTTATTACAACGTCGAAACAGGTGCAAAACGTGAGCACCCCAATAGCGACAAACTCCATCACCTTTACAACCCCAGCATGTCACCGGACGGCAAATGGATTGTATCAACCGTCCATGCGGGCATGGGATACAAGCACGCCATCCTATTGATCGAAGCCGAAGGCACGGCCATTCACAGTCTGGAAATCCCAGGATGCCGACCCACCTTCAGTCCCAACGGCAAGTATGTTGCCTGGGGGCCCGGTGATCATGAAATTGCGGTGGGTGAAATCGATTGGCACGCCAAGCCACCCAAGATCAAAAAGAAATGGTTGTCGGTGAAAGACGAAGTCAACAAGGTTTACCACGTTGACTGGTCACCCAACAGCGCCTTCCTGAGCATCAGCCGGGGCGTCAAGAGTGACGGTGATTTGTCCAAGCCCGGCACCCACCAAT
>Ga0255766_10001009_pt1 | contig 25953 bp, 19 predicted proteins | sample 071ome_23_FD_179966 | JGI IMG/M metagenome (GOLD analysis project Ga0255766, IMG submission 179966) | Coastal salt marsh microbial communities from the Groves Creek Marsh, Skidaway Island, Georgia - 071403BT metaG (version 2) | ecosystem: Environmental > Aquatic > Marine > Intertidal zone >...
GAAGAGCGCACTGTGCACTTCACCGCTTAAGTCCTGAAAGGTGAGCACCAAACGGTCATCCACGCCCACTTCTAAACGCTTGGCCAATTCCTCACCCAAAACGATTTCATCGGCAGCGCCTTCTTCCAGGAAGCGGCCTTCGGTGATGTTTCGAGCGGACTTGAACAGGTTGGGCTCTACCTGCGGGTAAACGCCCAGCACCATGGCGGGGGCGGCCCCCGATCCACTTTGAATCATGGCTTGAACCACGAGGCGGGGAGCCACTTCGGTCACGGAGGTGTCGGAAGCTAGGTCCTCCAACACCGCGTCCAAGCGAGGGAGCAAGGCACTGGGCTCTTGGCTTTCTTCAAAAGGAACGGACTGGATGCGGCCGTGGCCCACGTTGTCGTCCAACAGGCTGACCGTGCGCGCATCGTTGAGGCCGGTAGCCCAGCCCATCATGAAGATGCCGGCCCAAACGCCTAGGGCCATGGAACCAATGACCACGGCGGAGCGCCAAGGGCTGCGCCAAATGTTGCGCCATGCCATGCGAATCGTACTCATATCAACGGTGAATGGCGGGGGATTTATACACGACGTACATCGGCCACAGACTAGCGATGAGCGTCAACACAAGGACAATGGATGCGTGGGTCCAGGTAATGGACCAGTCCATGGAGGGGGGGAGTACGGGCTCCCAACCCTGCTGCTCCATGGCCTGCGCAATTTCCCCTAGCAAACGCAAAGGGCGTACGTGGAAGTAGTAAACGACGCTTCGGCCCATCAGGGTGCCAACGGCCGCGCCCAAAAGACCCATGAGTAGGGCTTCGGTAAAGACCATGCCGGCGAGTACACGGCGCTTGACGCCCAAGGCGATTTGCATGGTGAATTCACGCTGGCGCTCGTTGGCCAACATGATCATGGTGCCCAGGAGACCAAAGGAAATAACCACATACAGAATCATCAGAATAACGATGCCGCCGGCGGAGTCGGCTTGGATGGCTTGTTGAAGTTCAGGCATGCGCTCCTCCCAAGAAGACCAGCTAGCGTAGTTCATGGGGTGGCTTTGGGAGAGTTCCGATGCCGCGCGGAGGGAGGCTGCGGGGTTTTTGGGGGTAATCATGATCGTTCCCCACATGCCGTAGGCGCCGCTGTAGGATTGGGCATCTTCGAGCCGAAGGACGGCCACGCGCTTTTCCAGTTCGGGGTTGCCTAATCGCAGGGTGCCCGCGACGATCATGAGGTCGGAGGCCATGGACCCTTGGTAGCCTTGACCCATGCCGACAAGGGTGTCGCCGATATGGGCATCGAGGGATTCGGCCAAGTAGCGACCCAGCCAAACCGGGTAGGGGCCGCCGTCAGAGGGAGTTTCAAAACTGCCTTCGATGAGGCGGGTAGCCCAATAATCGGCGTCTTCGCGGCTAAAGTCCACGCCGGTCCATTGGGCGACGGCGGATTCGGACTGTTTGCTGAGGAGGGTAAAACCGGCGAGGCGCGGGGTGGCGGAGGTGACGTTGGGGTCGGCTTGGACCGCGTCGAGCCATTCGGGATCCTCGGGAAGGGCGAGGTCTAAGTTCTGGGAGGGCCAGTACGCACTGTCGCTCACTTGAACATAGCCCGCCATACCGCCCACCACGGTGTCAATCATATGCCCGTAAATGCCCAGCTGCATGCTGCGGATCAGGATGGCAAAGAAGAGCGCAAAGGCCACAGCAGCGGCGGTGATGGCGCTTCGGCGGCGGTTACGGCCCAAATTGCGCCAGGCCATGCGCGTAGTTAGAGACATACAGCCAAGAGCATTAGAGGGAGTCAATCTTTTTCATGGTAGCTTCCGTAAACCAGCTGGCCTTTAAGTCAGGGCGCTTCCGCCACTCCAAGATGGTCAAAGTAGTGGTTTGGCTGCCGCCCTTGGCGGTAAAGCGGATTTGGTCCGGCATCAGCACACCGTCAAACCGTTGAAAGTGCAGGGCATCCATTTGCTGCGTGATCTCGCCTTTCTTGTCAAAGAAGACGAGCCGAACCCAGCTCCCATTCTGCACCCCAATGTAGGCGCCCACGTGGTCATGCGCCACCGGCGTGGAGGACTTGGGCACGCAGCGAATCACATGGCACTCGATACCGTTCACGGTCTTTTTTCCTTGATAACTGTGTGTGAAATCGGTGCTCAGGGAGGCAGCGCCCAATATGTTGTCAAACTGCGCATCGGTTCCCATCCAGCCCTGCATCAGCATGGAAGAGGGGAGCTTCATGACTTTCCCGGTACGGGGCGAGTAGGTCATGAGGGCCTTGTCGGCTTTCATGTAGACCATGCCGGCATCTCGCTCGGGAGCCACAATTTGTACCAGCGAATAGGCATTGCCCATGTTCCAGCTGCGCAGCTCCATTTCTCGCGTGTAGCGCGGGCGCTCTGCTTTCATCTTGATTCGGCTGTAGGCAGACTGCTGCACGGCGGCCGATTCCGCTTTGGCGAGCAGGGTACTGGGATTTTGGCCCGAAAGCACCAAGGGAAATAGAAAAAGCGGGAGGAGAAAGGCGATAATGCGGCGCATGGGACGTTAAAATTACGGCTCAATGCCTTAACCCAAGAGTGGCCAGAGGGTTCAGGCGGCGGAAGGGAATTTGGGCACTAATTTTGCAGGGTAAAACGGTGCAAGAACCGCACCGAAAATCCAAAAAGCACGTACTATGTACCCAGAAGATTTGATCGCCCCCATGCGCGCCGAGTTGACCGACGCAGGTTTCTCCGAAATCCGTGACGCCCAAGCCATGGAAAACGCCATTACCCACAATGCGGGAACCACGTTTGTAGTGATTAATTCGGTCTGTGGCTGTGCTGCCGGATCCGCACGTCCTGGCGCCCGCATGGCTGTGGCTAACGCGGCCAAGAAGCCCGATCACCTCGTGACGGCCTTTGCAGGCAACGACCGCGATTCCGTGAACAAGGCGCGCGAGCTCATGCTTCCTTTTCCTCCTTCTTCGCCCTGTATGGCCCTGTTCAAGGACGGCGAGTTGGTGCATATGATTGAGCGTCACCACATTGAGGGACGTCCTGCCGACATGCTCGCCAGCAACTTGATGGCGGCCTTTGAGGCGCACTGCTAAAAAGTGAGTAGCGGCAAGGGCCGCAGCATGGACTTATAGTATTTTTTACCATAGTGTATTTTATACACTTGTCCGGGTTTTCCTTTACATTAGAGGCAAAATACCCGAACTATGAATTGGAAACATACGCTAGGCTTCTGCCTTTCCTTTTTATTCTTAGCCACTTCGGTCTATGGCCAAGGTCGCGTTAGCGGTTCTGTCAAGGACGCTTCTGGCGCTGCTTTGCCCGGTGCTATTGTCTCTGTAGAAGGGGCAAGCGCGACCGCCATGACGGACAACAGTGGCCTGTACTCGTTGAATGTTGCCACCAATCAGGTGACGGTTACGGCTAGCATGATGGGCTACACTTCGGCCAGCCAAGCGGTAACCTTGAGCAATGGCGCAGCGGTGGCCAATTTCTCCTTGAAGGAGGAGGCGGTGACGCTCGACGACATCGTAGTCATTGGCTACGGTACCTCCAACCTTAAAGATTTGACCGGTTCCGTGGTCAGCGTGAAGACCAAGTCCTTCCAGAAGGGCTCCTTCTCGACGCCCGAAGCCTTGATTTTGGGTAAGACCCCCGGTGTGCGTATCACGTCCAATTCCGGTATGCCCGGCGCGGGAAGCCGCATCCGCATCCGTGGCGGTTCATCCTTGAATGCGAGCAACGATCCTTTGATTGTCATTGATGGGTTGCCTGCAGATGGCTTAGGCCTCCTGAACCCCGCGGACATCGAAAGCTTCACCATCTTGAAGGACGCTTCTGCCACCGCGATTTACGGATCGCGTGCAGCGAACGGCGTCATCTTGGTGACCACCAAAAAGGGCAAGGCCAACGCGCCTTTCCGTGCAGAAGTCACCGCAGTGACCTCCTTCCGCAACGTAACGAACCAAGTCGACGTTCTGTCCCCCGATCAGTTCCGCGAGGTGATTGGCCAGTACGGAACGTCTACCCAGCAAACGCGTTTGGCCACGGCGGATCCCACGCAGATGACCAACTGGCAGAATGAAATCTACCAGACGGGTACCGTAAATGAGTACAACGTGGCTTTGTCGGGCGGTTTGAATTTGCCCTACCGCTTGGGCTTGGGCATGTACCACGAGAAGGGCGTGTTGAAGCGTTCGGACCTCAAGCGCTACACGGCGACCTTGAATGCCAGCCCTTCCTTCTTGAACGGCAAGTTGAAAGCCAACACGAGCGCTAAGATTATTGCTTCTGAGAATTTTTACGCCAACCAAGGCGCCATTGGAACGGCGGTTTTCTTTGATCCCACACGACCTGTGTTTAGCGGTGATACCTCTTTATATGGCGGGTACTTTGAATGGACGATGCCCAACGGGGATCCTTCGGCACTCTCACCCCGAAACCCGGTGGGTTTGATCAATTTGCGCGACGACGTTGGCTACAACACCCGTGCGCTCGGCAACATCTTGTTTGACTACCAGGCCTCTGAATTCTTGCACCTCTTCATGAACGTGGGTGGAGAATTCTCCAACTCTCGCGGCGACATTTTTGTACCTGCCTATGCAGCCATGGCGTTTGCCAATGGGGGTTCTGTATACCACTACGAGTCGTCTCGCACCAACCGCTTGATTGAGTTGTACGGCAACTACAACAAGCAGCTCACCAACCGCGTGCATGCCGATTTGACGGGCGGATATTCGTTCCAGCACTGGAGCTCTTCTGCGCCCTCTTTCCCTAGCTTGAACGAGGCCGGCGACACCATCAGTCCAGCTAACCCCTTCCCCTCCTTCTCGGAGAATGCCTTGATGTCCTTCTACGGCCGTGGCAACTTTAACATCAGCAATAAGTACTTGGTTACGGCTACGTTGCGTTCGGACGCATCGTCACGTTTCTCCAAGGAAGCGCGCTGGGGTCTGTTCCCCTCGGCGGCATTGGCTTGGAACGTTTTGCAAGAAGACATCTTCGCGGGCCAAACGCTCTTCAGCAACTTGAAGGTGCGCTTGGGCTACGGTTTGACCGGTCAGCAAGATATCTACAACGATTACGGTTACATCCCTAACTACAGTTACGGCACAGCTACCGCGCAGTACCAGTTTGGCAACAACTGGGTGGACATCTTGCGCCCTGACGCCTACGACTACAACTTGCAGTGGGAGAAGACGGCTACGACCAACATCGCTGTGGACTACGGCTTCTTGAAGGGCCGCATCAACGGTAGCGTGGACGTCTACCGCAAGAACACCTACGACCTTTTGGGCGTGGTGCCCATCCCCGCGGGAACCAACTTCTCCAACCGAGTCTTGACCAACGTGGGTTCGATGACCAACAACGGTATCGAAGCTTCGGTGAACCTCGTGCTGGTGGACAACGCAACGACCAACTTTGAAATTGGCTTTAACGCTTCGCGCAACCGCAACCAAATCACCAAGCTTTCTTTGGTGCAAGACACGACCTCGCCCGGTATCCAGGTGGGAGGTATTTCTGGCGGCGTGGGCAACACGATCCAAATTCACGCCCTCGGCATGCCCATGTACACCTTCTACAGCTACGAGCAGATCTACGACGCCAACGGCCGCCCCTTGGAGCGCAACGGTTCTTTGGACCAGTATAGCGACGGCGTGGATGTGAACGGCAACGGCAAGATTGACGACATCGAGGCCTACGTAGACCAGAATGGCGATGGTGTCATCAACACGGGTGACTTGGTCGCTTGGGCGGGTAAAACCCCTGAGCCTCGCCAGATCTTTGGCTTTACCACCAGCTTCTCGCACAAGCGTTGGTCAGGCGGTATGACGTGGCGCGCGGAGCAAGGCCAGTACATGTACAACAACTTGTCGTCCAACCACGGCAACTACTTTGAAGTGGGCGGCTCTATGCGCCACTTGAACAACTTGGTGACGGACTTCCTCAACACGGGATTCCGCTCGCCACAGTACTTGTCGAGCTACTATATTCAAGAGGCGTCCTTCATCCGTTTGGACAACCTTTATTTGTCCTACAATTTGGGCGCTCTATATAAGGACAAGTACGCGACGAGCTTGAATCTTTCGGTCCAAAACGCGTTGGTCATTACGAAGTACCAAGGCTTGGATCCTGAGATCGCGGGCGGTATCGACAACATGATCTACCCACGGCCTCGTGTCTTCAACATTCAATTGAACGTTTCTCTCTAATCCCTTTCCTGCCATGAAATCTATCAAACTCTTCTCTCTCCTGGCTGGTGCAGCGCTCTTGGCAGCGTCTTGCGCAAAGGATTTGAACCTTACGCCCAAATACGGTTTGAACGCGGATGCCGTGTATTCAGACCCCAACAACTACATCAACGTGTTGGCGAAGCTCTACGCGGGCCTCTCCATGAGCGGCAACCAGGGTCCTGCCGGCATGCCCGACATCGGCGGCATCGACGAAGGCTTCTCGCAGTACGTGCGCGTCTACTGGAACCTTCAGGAGCTCCCCACGGATGAGGCCGTTTGTGGCTGGAACGATCCGGGCGTACCCGAACTCAACACCATGACCTGGAACGACAACTCCTCGTTTGTGAGTGCGATGTACTACCGCATCTACTACCAAATTGCGTTGGCCAACGAATTCATTCGCTACACCATGGACGAGTGGTTGGACACGAAGGACTTCACGCCTGAGCAAGTCGCCTTGATCAAAGACATGGGCGCTGAGGCACGCTACCTCCGTGCGCTGAGCTACTACCATGCTTTGGACCTCTTTGGCAATGTGCCCTTCGTGGATGAAAGCGATCGCCCAGGGGTATACTACCCTGAGCAAATCTCGCGCGCCAACCTCTTCGCCTACATCGAGGCAGAATTGAACGACATCGAAGCATTGATGGTCCCCGCACGCGCTGGCCAGTACGGCCGTGCTGATTTGGGCGCCTTGAAGGCCCTCCGTGCCAAGTTGTACCTGAATGCTGAGGTATACACCGGTTCGGATCGCTACGCAGACGCCATGGCCGAATGTTCCGATTTGATCAACGCGGGCTACAGCTTGGAGCCCTCCTACGAGCACAACTTCTTCGCCGATAACCACACGTCGTCCGAAATCATTTTCGCAGCGACGTTTGACGGTCAGCACACGCGCACATGGGGGGGCACCACCTTCTTGGTGCACTCTCACATCGGAGGCACCATGGACCAGAGCTACTTTGGCACCACGTCGGGCTGGCAGGGCAACCGCGCTACGAAGGCATGGTACGACAAGTTTCCCGACACCTTGGATACACGTCGTTTGGTATGGTTGGACGGCATGGAAGACACCATCACGACGGTGGGTACCTTCACGGAAGGTATTGGCATCACGAAGTGGCGCAATGTGAACCGCGACGGTTCGCCAGGTTCGGATCCTGTCACCTTTGTGGACGTAGACTTCCCCTTCTTCCGCTTGGCGGATGTCTACTTGATGTACGCCGAATGTGCAGCGCGCACAGGCACTAACTTGTCGCAAGGCGTGGGCTACTTTAACATGGTTCGCGAGCGTGCTTATGGCAACAGCGACCACAACGTGAGCACCTTGGACTTGCCGGTCATTTTGGACGAGCGTGCACGTGAATTGTACAGCGAGGGCCACCGCCGTACGGACTTGGTCCGCTTTGGGTTGTTTACCAGTGCAGACTACGTTTGGGCGTTCAAGGGCGGCGAGCAGTTTGGCACATCCACCCCCATTCACTACGATTTGTACCCGATCCCTTCTTCGGACATCATTTCTAACCAAAACCTGGTTCAAAACCCAGGCTATTAATTCCTTTATTAATCACTAAACACAACAACGAGTATGAAAAAAATGCTTACTCTCGGGCTGGCGGCTTTGACGTCAGTTATGGCCTATGGCCAAGTGGACGTTACGTTCCAAGTGGACGTAACCGATTACGTAGCAGCTGGTAATGCAGTTGCAGCAAATGGTCTCCGCGTTGGTGGCAACTTCGCTACTGCTGGAGCTACCAACGGTTCTTTGGCGATGGCCGACTGGTCTCCCACGGATACCGGTTCTGCGATGACCGACCAAGGCAACGGCGTATGGTCTATCACGGTTACCTTCCCCTCTACCGCTATCGGTGGTACGACCTATTACAAGTTCGTGAATGGCGACTGGGGCACCAACGAAGGTACCGACCCCGCTTGTACGATCTCGACGGACGGCTGTGGCAATGACGACGGTTCTGGCAACATCAACCGCGAAATCGTGGTTCCTTCTGCAAACGGTACGGTATTGCGTTTCTGCTGGGACGCTTGCTACCAGTGTGACGGCAGCAGCTCTTCTATCAGCGTAGACGAGACGGCTGTTTCTGGTTTGTCTGTATACCCCAACCCTGCTAACGGTCCCGTAGCTATCGCTTTCACGGCTAAGGCTTCTTCTACCGCTACCATCAACGTATTCAACGTTTTGGGTCAGCGCGTGAACAGCTTCGACGCCGCTGTATTTGCTGGTAAGAACGAGATCCGTTGGAACTTGGACGCTGCTAACGGCAGCTTGGTGGAGAACGGCAACTACCTCTTAGAAGTAGTTGTGGATGGCGAGAAGTCTATCCAGCGTGTAGCGGTTAGCCGCTAATCCTTTCTCCAAAAGGAAAATGAGAAGACCGGCCATCGCCGGTCTTCTTACATTTACAGCTATGATGACACAGAGATTGCGCATGTGGGCCCTAGTGCTGGCCACCTTAAGTTTTTCGTTTTCTGCATTTGGTACCAGGGAATTGCCGGTCCGAATGGATCCGCCCAACTGGTGGGTAGGCATGCCGGGGAATTCGGTCGAGCTTTTGGTAGAAACCCTCCGCCAAGAACCCATCGCCTCCGTCACCCTGACCCAGGGCGAAGGCGTTCGCATTCTAAAAGATGAAGCGGCCCAAAATGCCGCCTATCGCTACGTCACTTTGGTGATTGAACCCAGTGCGCCCGCGCAAACCCTGGTCTTCACGGTGAAGACTAAAAAAGGACGCACCTACAGCCATTCGTATCCCCTGGAGGCGCGCGACGCCTCACGACGCAGCCACATGGGCTTGGATTCGCGGGACCTCATTTACCTGGTTACACCCGACCGATTTGCCAACGGCAATCCGGCGAACGATCAAGTTCGTGGACTGCAGGAGCAGACCCTCGATCGGAGCGAAGGCTACCAACGCCACGGAGGCGACCTCCAAGGCTTGACGGACCACTTGGACTACATCGCTTCTTTGGGGGCGACGGCCGTTTGGACCATGCCTGTGCTGGTCAATGATATGCCTCGTGCCTCCTACCACGGCTATGCCATTACGGACCACTACCGCGTGGATCCACGTTTTGGAGGACATGCGGCGTACAAAGCCTACGCCAAGGCCCTCCATGCCAAGGACATGAAGTTGGTCATGGACATGGTGCCCAATCACATTGGAACGGCGCACCGTTTTTACCAAAATCCCCCCGATTCCAATTGGATCAATGCCTGGCCCGGACGTCCCGAAACGGATAAAAACGGGGAAGTAGGCGAGCCCTTATACAGCAACCACCGCTATGCTACACTATACGACCCCTATGCGGCCCCGAGCGATCAACAGCAGTTGACGGACGGTTGGTTTGTGTCGTCTATGGTGGACGTGAACCAGCGGGACCGCCATTGCGCACAGTACCTGCTCCAAAACGCCCTTTGGTGGATTGAGTCCATTGGCGTGGACGCCTTCCGTGTGGACACATGGATTTATGCCGACCAAAACTTCTTGAACCAGTGGTCCACCGCCATACACGCAGTCTATCCGGACTTCTTCATTTTTTCGGAGAGCTGGGTGCACAACGAGCATTCGCAGCAGTACTTCTTGGATCGTCATCCAACACTCGATGGTGCCGCTGACTTTATGATGTACCAGGCCTGGAAAGAGGCCTTGGAGAAGCCCACCACATGGAACGGGGGCCTCAACCACTTTTACATGAATTTGGCCGCCGACTACCTCTACCGCGAGCCGGAGAACTTCATCGTGTTCTTGGACAACCACGACGAGGGCCGCTTCTTCGCCAAGGTGAAGGAGGACAAGGACCTCTACAAAATGGGCCTGGCCATGCTCTACACCATGCGCGGCATTCCCTGCCTGTACTACGGCACTGAAGTGCTTATGAAGGCGGAAAATGACCACGGCGCCATGCGGCAGGATTTCTATGGCGGTTGGCCAGATGATGCCAAGAATGGGTTTACGGGCGAGGGCTTGACGGCGGACGAGGCAGAGGCTTTGGCTTTCGTGCGCGAACTGGCCGAGTTGCGCAAAGCTCACCCCGTCATTGGAACCGGCGCCTTGCGGCAGTGGGCACCTTACAACGACGTCTACGCGTACTCCTGGAGCAACGACGAGGAAGTCCTGTTGGTGATGGTTAACCGAAACGCCAACCCGCAGTACTTTGACCTCAACCGCATGGGGGACTGGCTGAACAATGTGTCTACGCCCGAAGTCCTTCTGACCACGAAGCCGGCAGGGGTTCCCGTATTTCCCGATGGCCTGCAAGCCGAGGTGGAAATGGGCATCTACTACATGGCCCCCAATGGCGTCACCATCTTGGGGTATCGGAAGTAAGCGACGAACTAATTAAGCCCTCGGTGGGTTGTATCTTTGCCGCTCAATTTAGAATGAGTCCAAATGATCAACGTATCTGCCGAAGCCGCTAAAAAAGTTGCTTCCCTCATGAGTGAGGAAGGCAAGGATGTGGCCACCGCCTACATCCGCGTGGGCGTTAAGTCCGGAGGTTGCTCCGGCTTGAGCTATGACATGGGCTTTGTAAACGCTCCCGAAGAAGGCGATCAGCTTTTTGAGGACCAGGGCGTTAAAATCCTCGTGGAAAAGAAGAGCCTGCTCTACCTCTTGGGCACTACCCTAGAGTACAGCGGGGGATTGAACGGCAAAGGATTTTCGTTTAACAACCCCAATGCGGCGCGCACCTGCGGCTGCGGGGAAAGCTTTGCCCTGTGAGCGAACAAGACCAGATTCTCAACGAGGTCACTACCTCGGAATACAAATACGGATTTTACACGGACGTCGAGTCGGACAAGGTTCCTCCGGGTCTCAACGAGGACGTTATCCGTTTGATTTCGGCCAAGAAAAATGAGCCGGAATGGATGACGGAATGGCGTTTGGACGCGTTTAAAATTTGGCAGAACATGGAGGAGCCTGAGTGGGCCAACGTGACGTACGCCAAGCCGGATTTTCAGGCCATCAGCTACTATTCCGCACCCAAGAAGAAGCAGATCAACAGCCTCGACGAGGTAGATCCTGAGCTCCTCAAGACGTTTGAAAAATTGGGCATCAGCCTGGACGAGCAAAAGCGCTTGTCGGGGGTGGCCATGGACGTGGTGGTGGATTCGGTGTCGGTCGCCACGACCTTTAAAAAGACCTTGGCCGAAAAAGGCATCATCTTCTGCTCCATGAGCGAAGCCATCCAGAACCATCCGGAGCTGGTGAAAAAATACTTGGGCACCGTGGTTCCCAAAACGGACAACTTCTACGCCGCTTTGAATAGCGCGGTCTTCACGGACGGGTCCTTCTGCTACATCCCCAAGGGCGTTCGCTGCCCCATGGAGTTGAGCACCTACTTCCGCATCAATGAATCCGGCACGGGCCAATTTGAGCGCACCCTGGTGGTGGCCGATGCAAGCAGCTACGTGAGCTACTTGGAGGGCTGTACGGCTCCCCAGCGCGATGAAAATCAGCTGCACGCCGCCGTGGTGGAACTCATCGCCATGGACGATGCAGAGATCAAGTATTCGACCGTCCAAAACTGGTTCCCCGGGGACGCCGAGGGCAAGGGGGGCGTCTTCAACTTTGTGACCAAGCGCGGCATCTGCGAGCGCAACGCGAAAATCAGCTGGACTCAGGTGGAAACCGGCTCGGCCGTGACCTGGAAATACCCCAGCTGCATCCTCAAGGGCGACAACAGCGTGGGCGAGTTTTATTCGGTCGCGGTCACCAACAACTACCAGCAGGCGGATACCGGCACCAAGATGATTCACTTGGGCAAGAACACCAAGTCGACTATCGTCAGCAAGGGCATCAGCGCCGGTCACAGCCACAACAGCTACCGCGGTTTGGTTCGGATGGGCCCGCGTGCTGTGAATGCGCGGAACTTCAGCCAGTGTGACTCGCTGCTCATGGGCGATCGCTGCGGCGCGCACACCTTCCCATACATTGAGGTGAAGCATCCTTCGGCCCGAATGGAGCACGAAGCGACTACCAGCAAAATCGGGGAGGACCAAATTTTTTACTGCCAGCAGCGCGGCCTCGGCATGGAAGAAGCCATTGCCCTCATTGTCAACGGCTACTGCAAGGATGTATTGAACCAGCTGCCCATGGAGTTTGCCGTGGAAGCACAAAAATTGTTGGCCATCAGCCTGGAAGGCTCGGTCGGATAAGGCATAGAACGCATGATTGAAATTGTCAACTTACACGCAAGCGTCGACGGACAAGCCATTTTGAAGGGCATCAACCTCAGCATGGGGCCCGGCGAGGTGCATGCCATTATGGGACCGAATGGTTCGGGCAAGTCCACCCTGTCCAACGTCATTGCGGGCCGCGAAGACTACGATATCACCGAGGGCGACATCCTCTTCAACGGGGAGAGCATCTTGGAATTGGCGCCCGAAGAGCGCGCCCACTTGGGTCTTTTCTTGAGCTTCCAGTACCCCGTGGAGATTCCCGGGGTTAGCGTCTCCAACTTTATCAAGACGGCGCTGAACGAAATGCGCAAGGCACGCGGCGAAGAGCCCTTGGATGCCTCGTCCATGCTGAAGAAAATGCGCGAGAAGATGGACCTCTTGGAAATGGACAAGGGCTTTTTGAGCCGTTCGTTGAATGAAGGATTTTCGGGCGGTGAAAAGAAGCGCAACGAAATCTTCCAAATGGCCATGCTGGAGCCCAAATTGGCCATTTTGGATGAGACGGATTCGGGTCTGGACATCGACGCCCTGCGCATCGTCGCCAATGGCGTAAACGCTTTGCGCTCGCCCGAGAACACCTTTATGGTCATCACGCACTACCAGCGCCTCCTGGACTACATCGTGCCCGACTACGTGCACGTCCTCTACAACGGAAAAATTGTGAAGTCGGGCGACAAAACCCTGGCCCTGGAGCTGGAGGAGCGCGGCTACGATTGGATCAAAAAGGAGCAGGCATGAAGGACCGCTTAGCCGCGTCGTACTGGCTGCACGAAAACCACTTTGCGGCCGTTTCAAGCGCCTTGGTGACCGACCGTCGCCGAAAGGCCATGGAGCGCTTTGAAGCCGAAGGATTTCCCACCGTGCGCCACGAGGACTGGAAGTACACCAACCTCAAGCGCCTGCTCAAGGAGGACTATGCCTTGCATTCGCCCTTTGATGCCGCGGATGACGCCGAACCCATCGAGTTCAAAGACATCAAGCGCTTCCTGGTCAACGACATCGATTGCTACCGCGTGGTCTTCATCAACGGCCGCTATTCCTCTTGGCTTTCCGAAACGACCCACAGCGGCTTTGACGTCTGCACCTTGGGCAGCGCCTGGAAAAAGTACGCCCACCACATCGAGCCCCACTTTGGCCAGCTGACCGTTGATTTGGGAGCCATGGTGCAGCTCAACACGGCCCTGGCTTGGGACGGTCTTTACGTGCGCGTACCCAACGGCGTCACCTTGGACAAGCCCATTCAGGCGCTCTACTTTACCACGGGTGACCAACCCATTTTCAACCAAACGCGCAGCCTGGTCATTTTGGGCGAAAATGCCCACGCCGAAATCATCGAGCGCCACCAGTCCCTGACCACCGCGCAGAGCTGGACCAATGCGGTCGACGAAGTCTTTATGGGTGCCGGAGCGCGCCTCCACTGGGTGAAGCTGCAGCACGACGAGGCCTCTGCCGCCTTGACGCAGCACAGCGTCATCGAACAAAAGCGCGACAGCCATGCCACGGTCCACACCATCAGCACGGACGGCAAGTTTTTGCGCAACAATTTGGACTTCAAATTGGCCGAATCGGGCGCCGAAGCGCGCATGTTTGGCCTGTCCCTGGCGGACGGCAAGCAGCTCATGGACCACCACACGCGCGTGGACCATTTGGCGCCCCATTGCACCAGCCACGAAAACTACAAGGGCCTCTTTGACGGCGAATCCAACGGCGTTTTCAATGGCCAAATTCACGTACACGTCGACGCCCAAAAAACCCTGGCCTTCCAGCAGAACGACAACCTCGTTCTCAGCGAAAAAGCAGCCATCGACACCAAGCCTCAGCTGGAAATCTTTGCCGACGACGTAAAGTGTTCGCACGGCTGCACGGTTGGCCAGTTGGACGAGGATGCACTTTTCTATCTCCGTGCCCGCGGCATCAAGGAGAAGGAAGCACGCGCACTCCTCATGGTGGCCTTTGCCCACGATGCCGTCGCTGACATTCAGCACCCGAGCCTCCAAGCCAAACTCAACCGCCTGATCAGCAAGAAGCTGGGGGTGGAGAGTTTTGGGTTTGCGCTTTAAAAAGCGAGGGCAGGGCCCTCGGCTTTTTGCTAGAGGGCTAGGAAGCTTGGAAGCTAGAGGGCTAGAGCGCAAACCGACAAACCAGCAGGCGTTAAGCGCCCCAGATTGGGTATCTTCGTTCTTCCTAAAAAGCGCATGCTATGAATCTTTCTTTTAAGCAGTTGAACAACCTTGGTGGTTGGCTCACGTTTGGAATTGCACTATTCACCTATGTCTCCACCTTGGAGCCTACGGTAAGTTTCTGGGACTGTGGTGAATACATCGCTACCTCCGTAAAATTGCAGGTGGGACACCCCCCGGGTGCTCCCGTGTTTCAGTTGATTTCAAACGTGCTGTCGCAGCTCGCCTTTGGCAATGTGGAGCGTCAAGCGTTCTATGTGAACTTGGTGTCTGGCCTGTCCAGCGCGTTCACCATTCCGTTTTTGTTCTGGACGATCGTGGCGTTTGGCCGCAAATTGTTCAGTTCGGATACCTTGAGTAAAGGCCAGGAGATTGTGCTTTTGGGCGCTGGCGCGGTAGGCGCTTTGGCGTTTACGTTTAGCGATTCTTTTTGGTTCTCCGCGGTGGAAGGTGAAGTGTATGCTATGTCTAGCTGCTTTACGGCCATTGCTTTTTGGGCCGTTTTAAAGTGGGAACAGGCCGTGGATTCGGACCCCTATGCCAACCGCTGGCTGCTCTTGATTGCCTATTTGACGGGCCTTTCAGTGGGTGTTCACATCTTGGTATTCTTGACGATTCCTTCGGTGGTCATGATTTATTTCTACAAGAAGTACCCAAATGTCACCTGGAAATCCTGGGTCATCGCCAACGGGGCCTCCATCGGGGTGCTCGGTTTGGTGTTTGCCATCATCATCCCCTTCATCCTTTCGCTTTTTGGCTGGCTGGAAATTGCCGCGGTGAACAGCGTCGGCATGCCCAAGAATACGGGTTCGGTGCTGGCCCTTCTCTTGATTGCTGCAGGCGTTTACTTTGGCATCCAATGGGCCAAAAAGAAAGACAAGCCCCTCGTGGCGCAGGGCATTCAGGCCGTAGTCTTCTTGCTGATTGGCTATTCGAGTTTTGTGGTTTTGGCCATTCGCTCCAACGCCAATACGCCTATTGACGAGAACAACCCGGAGGACGCTATGGCGCTCCTGTCCTACTACAAGCGCGACCAGTACGGAGATTGGCCCGTTCTCTACGGCCAGAGCTTCAACAGCCAGTTGGATGCGAGCCAGCCCTACACAGACGGCAGCCCCTCCTACCAGTACAGCGAGGAGACCGGCAAATACGAAGTCACCAGCGACGGCAAGGCGTCTAAGCCCAACTACGCGAAGAGCGACGTAGGCTTCTTCCCCCGCATGTGGAGCGATCAGGCGGACCACGTGGAGAACTACCAGAAACTCATGGGCGTCAAGCCGACCGACAAGCTGAAGTTTAGCGACCACTTTAAATTCTTCATGGACTACCAGGTGGGCCAAATGTGGTTCCGCTACTTCATGTGGAACTTTGCCGGCCGCCAGAACGACGACCAAAACCGCTACGAACTCACCAAGGGCAACTGGATTACCGGTATTGCCTTCTTGGATGAGATGCGTTTGGGCCCTCAGGACAACCAGCCTGCGCATTTCACCAACAACCCTTCGCGCAATGTGTACTACGCCTTGCCACTGTTGCTGGGCTTGATCGGTTTGATCTACCAGGTCCAAAAAGACCAACGCAACGCTTGGGTGGTTACGCTGCTCTTCGCCTTCACCGGTTTGGCGATCGTGGTCTATACCAACCACAAACCCTTTGAGCCACGCGAGCGTGACTACGCCTTTGTGGGTTCTTTCTACGTGTTTGCCATTTGGATCGGTCTGGGCGTCATCGCCTTGTACGAATGGATGGGCAAGTACCGCAACACGATGACGGCGGGTATCTTGACCATTGCCATGCTGGGCATTCCCACGCTGATGGCGGCCGAAAACTGGGACGACCACGACCGCAGCGACCGCTACACGGCACGTGAGATTGCGAAAATGTATTTGGACAGTTGCGCCCCCAATGCCATCCTATTCACCAACGGCGACAACGACACCTTCCCCTTGTGGTATGTGCAAGAGGTGGAAGGCTACCGAACGGACGTGCGCATCGTAAACCTCTCCCTGCTGAACACGGATTGGTACATCGATATGATGAAGCGCAAGTTCTACGACGGCGACCCCATTCCGGTGACCTTGGAGAAGAAGGACTATGTGCAGGGAACGCGTGACGTACTGTACTTCCAAGATTTGGGCCTCAACGGACGCTGGTATGCCAAGGACTTCATCACCTATGCCTTGCGCAACGACGATGCGGTCTTCTTCACGGCCTTCCCCAACACCAAGAGCCCCAAGAAGCTGCAGTACTTCCCCATGAAGAAGTTCCGCGTGCCCGTGGACAAGGCAGCCGTTATGGCCCACAACGTGGTGCCCGCTGGCGATAGCAGCCGCGTCGTGGACTTCATCGATTGGGATTGGAACAGCAACGTCATCGCTAAGCGCGACTTGGTCTTGATTGATTTGATCGCCAACAACGATTGGAGCCGCCCCATTTACTTCTCGACTACGGTGGGAAGCAGCGCGAGCTCGTTCTTCTGGTTGCAGAAGTACTTCCGATTGGAAGGTTTGGCCTACCGCTTTGTGCCCGTGGTGACCGAAACACCAGGCAACGCTTACGACTTTGGTTCGGTCGATGCCGACAAGATGTATGCGATGATGTACAATCCCGAAAACGATCCGGCCAAATTCAACTTTGGCAACATGGAGAAAGAAGGGGTCTTCCTGGATGAGACCGTGCGTCGCTCCACGTTCAACTTGCGCATCAACTACGGCCGTTTGGGCACCGAATTGGCGCGCCGCGGCGAGAAGGAGAAGGCCATCGAGGTCTTGGAATTTGCCTTGGCGAAAATGCCGGTGGAGAAGCTCGGTCACGACTACTTCATGCTCGGCATCATCGAAGGCCTCTACGTGGCCGGCGCCAAAGAGCGTGCGCACGGATTGGTGGAGGACTTTGCCGCCAGCTTGGAGGCCGAATTGACCTACTACGCCCAATTCCGCGGTGCGGACAAGCGCGCCATCACCAACGAGATTCAGACGGACTTGCAGTTCTTCCAGATGATCGTTCGCATGGTGATGCAGTACGAATACGACAACAAGCCCATGACGCAGGAAGAGTACGACCAGATCGAGCTCATCAAGCGCTATGAAGTGGCTTCGCAACTCGTGAGCTAAGCACAATCGCGCAGCTTGCAATAGAAAAGGGCGCCCCTCGCGGGGCGCCCTTCCTTTTTTCCGGCTCGCGGGGCGAGCTTACAAAGTGCCGCGGCGTTCTTGTTCGCGTTCGATCGATTCAAAGAGCGCTTTGAAGTTGCCCTTGCCAAAGGACTTGGCGCCTTTGCGTTGAATGATTTCAAAGAAAACGGTGGGGCGGTCCATGAGCGGCTTGGTGAAGAGCTGCAGGAGGTAGCCCTCGTCGTCGCGGTCGATTAGGATGCCTAGTTCGCTCAGGGGCGTGAGGTCTTCCTCAATTTTGCCGACGCGGTCTAGTACGTCTTCGTAGTAGGTTTTGGGGACCTCCAAGAATTGGACACCGCGCGCACGGAGTTCGGATACCGTAAAGATGATATCGTCCGTCGCCAGGGCGAGGTGCTGGACGCCTGCGCCTTTGTAGAAGTCGATGTATTCCTCGATTTGGGACTTCTTGCGGCCTTCTGCAGGTTCGTTGATGGGGTACTTGATGCGGCCGTTGCCGTTGGTCATCACCTTGGACATGAGGGCCGTGTATTCGGTCGAAATATCCTTGTCGTCAAAAGAAACAAGCTGGGCAAAGCCCATGACGCGCTTGTAGTAATCGACCCAGGTATTCATTTCGTTCCAGCCCACATTGCCCACCATGTGGTCAATAAACTTCAGGCCGGTAGATGGGGGGTTGTAGCCCGTTTCCAGGGGCACAAAGCCGGGGAGGAAGGTGCCGGAATAGCCCGTGCGCTCGACAAAGACGTGCACGGTGTCGCCGTAGGTCTTGATGCCGGACAGGGTCACTTTGCCGTGGGCGTCCTCGAGGACATAGGGTTCAAAGGCAGATTCCGCGCCGCGGGCCGTCGTGGTTTCCCAGGATTTGGTGGCGTCGTCGACCCAAATGGCCACATTTTTAACGCCATCGCCGTGTTGAACGATGTGGTCGTTGATGGGGCTGTCGGGAGTCAAAGGCGAGGTCAGAACCAAGATGATCTTGTCCTGCTTGAGGACGTAGGAGGTTCGGTCCTTCACGCCGGTTTCTAGACCCGCGTAGGCGTAGTCTTGGAAGCCAAAAGCGGTCTTGTAGAAGTAAGCGGCCTGCTTGGCGTTGCCGACGTAGAATTCGACGTGGTCCGTGCCATTAAGGGGGAGGAAGTCCTCGGCTTCCGGGTTTTCAATCGGAAGTTTAAGCGAGGTCGAGTCCGTTTGCATGTCTAAGGGTATGTAGGGTTATTCGTTCCAAGAGTTCCAGTAGGTGCCGTACTCCATGTCTAGAGCGGCTTGCGTCACCTTCAAAGGGCGGAAGGTATCCACCATAACGGCGAGCTCCAAGGTTTCCTTTTGGCCAATGCTGCGCTCGTAGGCGCCAGGGTGAGGCCCATGGGGAATGCCGCCTGGGTGGAGGCTGATAAAGCCTTTTTCGACGTGGTTGCGGGACATGAAGTCGCCGTCCACGTAGTACAGCACTTCGTCCGAATCGATGTTGCTGTGGTTGTAGGGTGCCGGAATGGCCTTGGGATGGTAATCGTACAGGCGGGGCGCAAAGGTGCAAATGACAAAGTTGTGCCCTTCAAACGTCTGGTGCACGGGAGGCGGCTGGTGCACGCGGCCCGTGATGGGCTCAAAGTTGAGCGCCGAAAAGATGTAGGGGTAGCAGTAGCCGTCCCAGCCCACGACGTCGAAGGGGTGGCTGCTGTAGGTCACCTGGTGCAGCACGCCTTCCTTTTTGATTTTGATCAGGAAGTCGCCGCGTTCGTCCTTGGGGGCCATGTAGGTAGGCAGGCGCAAATCGCGCTCGCAGAAGGGCGAGTGCTCCAAGAGCTGCCCAAATTCATTGCGGTAGCGCTTGGGCGTGATGACGGGCGAATGGCTCTCCACAACAAAAATGCGGTTGTCCGGTTCGTCAAAGGAAATTTGGTAAATCGTCCCCCTCGGAATGACGATGTAGTCCGCGTACTCAAAGCGAAGCTCGCCAAACATAGAGCGCAGCACGCCGCTCCCTTGGTGGATGAAGAGGACCTCGTCCGAATCGGCGTTCTTGTAGAAGTAGCCATCGATGCCCTTGCGAGGAGCTGCCACATCGATCTGAACGTCGTTGTTGAAGAGCACCGCTGTGCGGGCGTCCAAAAGATCATCGGCCGGCTTGGCGTTGAAGCCTTGCAGCATGCGCGAGTGAATGTTCTTGTCCACTGCGGCTTGGGGGCGCAGGTCCACAGCCTCCCCTATGTGGCTCACCATGGTGGGGCGGTGCGTGTGGTAGAGCAAAGAGCTCACCCCGTGGAAACCTTCCGTTCCAAAAAGCTGCTCGTAGTACAAGCCGCCCTGGGGTTTTTCGTGGATGGTATGTCGCTTGGGGGGGATAGATCCGAGTTGATGGTAGTAGGCCATAGGTCGTCGGGTTTAATCGGGTTGTGTGCGGTGGAAGCGTTTCGCGTGGCGCATGCGCCCGTGCTCCTGCCGAATTTTTGCTTGCTCCTCCTCCGGTAAATGGATCACGGTCTGGCAGTCCGGGCTGCAGGTCTGCTCGTGTTCCTCTTGGCAAGAGGCGCATTGAATAAACAGCAAATTGCAGGCTTTGTTGGCGCAATTCACGTGGGTGTCTGCCGGCTCACCGCATTGGTGGCAATGCGAGATAATGTCGTTGGAAATGTGCTCGCCCAAGCGCTCGTCGAAGACAAAGTTCTTGCCGCGGAACTTGTTGGGCAGGTTTTGTTCGGCGATTTGGCGCGCGTAGTCGATGATGCCGCCGTGGAGTTGGTTCACGTTTTGGAAGCCGTGGTGCTTGAGGTAGGCGGAGGTTTTCTCGCAGCGAATGCCTCCGGTACAGTAGAGCAGCAAGGGCTTGTCTTCCTGGCCTTTAAGCTTGTTGAGCACCTCTGGGAGCTCTTCGCGGAAGGTCTCGGCTTCCGGCAGGATGGCGCCTTCGAAGTGGCCAATTTCGGACTCGTAGTGGTTGCGCATATCGACCAAAATGGCCTCGCCCGAATCCATCAACGCATTCCATTCCGCCGCGTTCAAATGACGGCCCACGTTGGTCACATCGTAGTCGTCCATGGACAAGCCATCCGCAACGATCTGGTGCCGCACCTTGATGGTCAGTTTGAAGAAGGACTTGCCGTCGTCCTCCACAGCAATCTTGAAGGGGACCTGTTCAAATTGCTTCCAGGCGTAGAGCTCCGTGACAAATTGCTCCCAATGGTGTTCGGGAACGCTCATTTGGGCATTGATGCCTTCTTCGGCCACGTAGATGCGGCCAAAGCACTGCAGGGCGTCCCATTGCAGAAAGAGTTGATCCCGAACCGCTTGCGGATCCTTGAGGGCCACATAGCGGTAAAAAGACACCGTTCGGCGCGCAAAATTCTCCGCCTCGAGGCGTTGCATCAAGGTCTCGCGGTCGTACTTGTTGTGCAGAACGGGTTTAGGCGTCTTTTTGGGCATACCACAAAGGTACAGCCTCCGCTCTAGTGGGCGGCTGTGCGGCAAAGATGGAAAACACCACGTGGGCCAAACCTGATTTTCGTCACCTTCTTCCGCAATACCTTTGATTTCATGGAAAAGGCTTTGGTTTTAGGAGCAGCGGGCCAAATTGGCACCGAACTCGTCGCCGCATTGCGCAGCAAATGGGGCACCAACAACGTGATTGCCACGGACCTGCGTCCGGAGGCCCTTGAGGCACCGGCCTTTGCCCTGAACGCTATGGACGAGCCCGGCCTTCGCGCCCTCGTGCAAGAGCACCAAATCACTGAAGTCTACCACCTCGTAGCCATGCTCAGCGCCACCGGGGAGAAAATGCCCGAGAAGGCCTGGGAGCTCAACATGCTCACGCTCTTTCACGTGCTCAACCTCGCCAAAGAGGGCTTGATCAAGCGGGTGTTTTGGCCGAGTTCCATCGCTGCATTTGGGCCCAATACGCCCGCTCTCGATACGCCCCAGTACAGCCCCATGGACCCCACGACGGTTTACGGGATATCAAAGTTGGCGGGAGAACTGTGGTGCCAGTACTACCACCAAAAATTCGGGGTGGACGTCCGAAGCTTGCGCTACCCCGGGCTGATCTCGTGGAAGACCTTGCCCGGCGGCGGCACGACGGACTATGCGATTGACATCTTCCATTCGGCCCGTAAAGAGAACGCCTACACCAGCTTTCTAGCCGCAGATACCCGTTTGCCGATGATGCATATGGAGGACGCTATTCGCGCGACGTTGAGCCTCATGGAAGCCCCTGCGGAATCCGTGAAGGTGCGCACCAGTTACAATGTTTCGGGCATCGATTTCACCCCAGCAGAACTGGCCGAAAGTCTTCGCCGCCACTACCCGGACCTGGCCATGACCTATGCGCCCGACTTTCGCCAAGCGATTGCCGCCAGCTGGCCGCAGCGCATGGACGACGCCCAAGCGCGTGCCGATTGGGGCTGGGCTCCGCGCTACGACTTGACGGCCATGGTGGACGACATGGTCGCCCATATTTAAGGAGAGTTATTGCCGCCGCCAGTTCCAGTTCACGGAATTGGGCACCGCTCGGCGCTGGACCAAGAGGTTTTTAACCTTGAGTTCTTCGTCAAAGATGAAGGTGCGCAAGTAGCTAAATCGACGCACGGCGCCGTCTTCCATGAAACTTTCGTAGTCGAGTACCAGGACGATGTGCTCCTGTTGTTTGGATTGGAAAAAGGGGATGACGGAGATGGGATCAACGCCATAAAAAGGGCTTTGGTAGTCAAATTGGCGTGCTACTTGATCTCGAGATAGCCACTCATTGTTGCCACAGGAGGAGGTGAAGTTGAGGCTGTCGGCCAAGAACGTTTTGGCTAATTGCGTATCCATAGCATGGAGCGCTTGCGTCTCAACTACTGCTCGCACAGCGGCCTCCATACGGCCCAAGTGGTTGGCCGAGAAATAGTGAAAATGGCGCGGGTCCGGGTCTGGGGTGAAGACGAGGGGGGAATTCTTGGGCCAGCACATGGTCCACTCGGTGATGGCATTGACTTTTCGGTCCGGGCCTAGAGCGACCAAGAGCGTGGTGTAGCGATCGTCGACAGTTTCCCCTAGGTGGTAGCGCCAACGGCCAAAGCAAAAGAAGACTTCGGTGTCAAAGTTGACATTTCGAATGGGCCGAACATTAAACGCCTCGTATTCAATCTGGTCGTAGGATGCGTGCCAGCTTTGGATGTGGGCCTTGAGCTCTTCGGGCTGGAAGACGTAAATGGGGGCATTGTCCAGACTCAACTTCATGGAGTCCGAAATGGCCAACTCCTCTTCCAGGATTTGGCCCTTAGCCAGCCCCCCAACAAAGCGCAGGGCCTTCCAGGACAGGGCTGAATCCCCTTCCGCATAGGGTCCGGGATAGGCCACTTTGAACGCGGGATCGATCCACGTGAAGGTGCGCTCTTCCTCCTGAACGGGGGCAGGGTCCGTGGAACAGGCCACGAAGCACAACAGCACAAAGGAAAAAAGGAAAGTGACACGATTCATGTCCCTCAAAGTTCGGGCATAATCGCCTACAGTTGGCGCCTTTTTCCCCGTCTTACTAGGGCATTAATTCTCTAAAAGTGAGATTGATGCGCGGGCTGAGGCATTTCAGCCGCTTGGGTAGTGCATGTTTAAACGTGCGCTGGCAGGGCGGTATCATATGCAACAAACTCCCATTTTGGAGGTGGAGGCGGTGCAGGTTTTCCGGGTGTGCCACGGATTTAAACAGGAAGTCGCGGGAGGCTCCCAGGCTGATGCTGGCCACATGCGGATGCGGACCTAGTTCGGGTTCGTGGTCCTGGTGGTAGCCCATGTAGTCGCGGCCGTCGCGGTACGCATTGACCAGTACCGAATTGAACTGGGTTCCGAGGGCCTGATTGACCCGGCAGCGGAGATCATCGAGTTCGGGCAGCCAGCCTTGTCCCGTCAGTCGGCGTTTAGAATACGTGTAGGCTAGGCCAGGGTCGGCTTGAAAAAAGCTCCGCCGAGGCTCGGGAATTTCTTTGCCAAAGAGCACCACAGATCCTTGTTCCCAGGGCCACGTGTCCCAGGCCCGGGCAAAGAGGGCATTCGCCTCATCTAGGGTAAGCCATTGAGGGCGGTAGGTCCAGGGAAGTTCAGCCATGCAGCTGTCGGTGCATCTGGGCCACCCAGGCGGTGGTTTCCTCGAGGGGCCGGGTAGGGTAGCCCTGTTTTACGGCCTTTTCTCCGCTGTATGCCACGGAGTTGCAGGCGGCCCGAACGCTGTCCTGCGTCAGCAGCGGACGGGACCCCAAAAGGCGTTCGCGCATGCGCTCGGCACGCCAAGCTAGTTCCAGCAAGGCCTTTGGCGCGGTGCGCTTGGGGGCCGGAACTCCTAGGCCATTCGCAAGTTGGCTGAACACGGATTTGAACGATGCATTAGCGCCATTGAGAATGAAGCGCTCGCCCACGGGGGGCTGATCGAGGGCCTTCAAAACCGCCTCCGCCACGTCCCGAACATCGACCCAGCCCGTCGCCCCCGGCGAAACGACCGGCAAGCCCTTGGCAATGGTTTTTGGGAAAAGACTGCTGCCGTCCGGCCAGGCGGAGGGCCCTAAAATCACACTGGGGTGGAAGACCGCCAAAGGCAGGCCTTCTTCGTGGTAGCGCCAAGCCACGAGCTCGGCGTCGAGCTTGGATTTGCCGTAGGCGGACAAGGTTCCGCGCTTGCTCTCATTGGCTTCGGTCACGACAGGCTCGCGCGGGTCGACGCTGATCGTGGCAATGCTGCTGATGTGCAACCCAAAGCGAACGCCGCGGTCCAAGGCCGCGAGCCATAGATTTTCGCTCATCTGCGGATTGGCCTGGAACATAAAGGCCTCGTCCTTTTTGCGGAAGGAAACGATGGCAGCTGCGTGAACGACTTGGGTGGCACCCTCCAGGGCTTCGGCAGTGTCTAGGGCGTCCAAGAGGTCCACCTTGCGCCACAGTACCTGGTCAAAAATCTCCGGATGCCCTTGGGCCGCCCAGCTGGCTTTGACGGCTTCCAAGGCGGAAGGGCTGCGGTACAGGCCACAGACCGTTTTGCCCGCCAAGGCCGTGGTAAGCACAATTTGCGAACCCAGCATTCCAGAAGCACCTGTTACGACAATCATGACTTAAAGGTACGGCCCGCCTCGAGCGCCTGCTATACCTTTGTGGCATGAGTCCCTCCTTTGTTGAAGAATTGCGCTGGCGCCGAATGCTGCACGACAGCATGCCCGGCACCGAAGAGTTTTTAGCCTCCGGCCCTCAAAAGGCCTACATCGGGTTTGATCCCACGGCGGATTCACTCGGGGTGGGCAACTTGGTACAGGTGATGATGCTCGTGCACTTCCAGCGTGCGGGCCACCAGCCCTACGCCTTGGTAGGCGGTGCGACTGGCATGGTGGGCGACCCCTCTTTCAAGTCGGCCGAACGCCAATTGCTAGACGCGGAAACGCTCGAGAAGAATTTGGCGGGCCAGAAGGCGCAGCTGATGAAGTTCCTCGACTTTGACGGCCCCAACGGCGCCCAGATTGTCAACAACTACGACTGGTTTAAGAACTTCGGTTTTTTGGACTTCATCCGCGATGTGGGCAAGCACATTACCGTCAACTACATGTTGGCGAAGGATTCGGTCAAGAGCCGTCAAGAAAGCGGTATCAGCTTCACGGAATTCAGCTACCAGCTCATCCAAGGCTACGACTTTTACCACCTCTGGAAGGAGGAAGGCATCCGTTTGCAAATGGGCGGAAGCGACCAGTGGGGCAATATCACGACCGGCACGGAGCTCATTCGCCGAATGGGCGGCGGCGAGGCGTTTGCCCTCACCACCCCCTTGATCAAGAAGGCGGACGGCACCAAGTTTGGAAAGACCGAGGGCGGCAACGTCTGGCTGGATCCCAACCGCACCAGCCCCTACCAATTCTACCAGTTTTGGCTCAATGCAGCGGACGAAGATGCTGGAAACTACATCCGCATTTTCACCACCAAGACCCGCGAGGAAATTGAGGCACTCGAAGCGGAACATGCCCAGGCTCCGCACCTCCGAATCGTACAAAAGGCCCTAGCGGCCGACATTACGGCGCGCGTTCACTCCGAAGAGGAACTAGAAAAAGCGTTGCAAGCGAGCCAAATCCTGTTTGGCCAATCCACCGCAGAAGCCCTGAAAGCCTTGGATGCGCGCACCTTGTTGGACGTTTTTGAAGGCGTTCCCCAAATGACAGTATCCAAAGACGCCTTGGCTGCAGGACTGCCCATTTTGGACGTGGCTTGCGCCGATACGGCG
>Ga0255766_10001013_pt1 | contig 25924 bp, 20 predicted proteins | sample 071ome_23_FD_179966 | JGI IMG/M metagenome (GOLD analysis project Ga0255766, IMG submission 179966) | Coastal salt marsh microbial communities from the Groves Creek Marsh, Skidaway Island, Georgia - 071403BT metaG (version 2) | ecosystem: Environmental > Aquatic > Marine > Intertidal zone >...
ATTGTCTTTATAATCATACCAACAGTGCCTATGATCCCAACCATCAACACCATCTAAATTATCTCCGCATACACAAGTTGAATACGCATTAATTTTTGAAATATGTGATGCTCTTTGCTTTTTACTGGATTTCCATCCACCACTCGTTATTTCCTTCGGTTCTGAGTTCAGACCTTCGGAGCTTACTAGTTGAGCTTTAATTGTCTTTTGCTTGGATTTATCTTGAAAAAATTTACTAAATATCATGAGTTAGAATGTTTTTTAATAATAGTTAGTATATCTTCACCATATTTTTCAATTTTAGATGGACCGATTCCTGGTACATAGCTTAACTCCTGATAGTTTTTAGGTCTTCTCATTGTAAGCTGATTGCATACCTCTTTACTCATTATTAAATAGGGTTTCTTGTGGCCAATTTCATCAGCAGTTTTTATTGCATACTTATGAAGACTTTCAGTTATTGGATGTTTGATGAAGCCATTTGAATTTAACTTAAATGACTCGTCAACAACTGGTAGAAGTTCGTCAGCAATTTCTTCTTTAGATTTTTCTAAAATAACATACTTTTCTTCAAGCTCTTCAACACTAGGTATACTTGAAATTTCTTTGTTATCGGGCATTAAAAACTTACTTTCATTAAGACAACTAGAACATTTGTCACAACTAAAGCTCGAATCAATTTCTTGTCCAAAATGTCTGAGTAAATCTTTCATTAAACAGTTACTAGAATTAACAAATCTTTTCATTTCAATGTATTGCTCAGTAGCTCTATCTAATAGGGGCTTTACAGATTCTACGTCATAGCTTGAAACATTTTTAATCCTTGAATAACTACCATTAAGATTTTGTTGAATATATTCATCTGCTTCTAGTCTCGCTAAAACCTTGTTTTGCTTACCTCTTTTTACAACCTCTCTATCAACTTTAAGGTCTTTAATATGAACTTCACTTGGATACTCTGGTATTGCTTTTAACAAATAATTACTAATTGGTTGTTCTGGTATTTTTGAATTAATAAAGTAGTCATTAACGTCATCATCGTCTGGTAAAGAAAGTAATATGCAATCGGCATTTTCCAACCTCCTTCCAGCTCTTCCGATTTGTTGATAATAATCTGTCATAGTTTTGGGTATTCCTAGATGAATAAGGAACCCTAAATCAGGCTTATCAAAACCCATTCCTAATGCACTTGTAGAAACTACAACTTTTAATTTATTCTCCAACAGAGCATTCTCTATTTCAATTCTCTCCATAGGTTCAAGTCTTGAATGATAAGCTCGTGCTTCCATTCCGACTTCTTCTCTAAGGTACTGTGCAAGTGAGTTAGCCCGCTTTACTGTTAAAACATAAATTATTCCAGAGCCTACTAATATGTCTTTATTTTTTTTGAACCATGCAATAGAAAATTTGAATGATTGTTCCCCAAAGCTATGAATCGACAAACTTTTTCTGTATAGATCTCCAGATATCACAGAAGTTAAGTTATTTTTTTTCGTAATATCTTCGATTACTTTTTCATCAGCAGTAGCAGTACAGAACAAAATGGATGCATCTTGATTAAGTGAAGGGATAGTTCGCTTAGTTAATAATTTATAATCAGGACGAAAATCGTGTCCCCATGTTGAAATACAGTGAGCTTCATCAATGACTAATAACCCAATCTTTTTTGCAATCACTGGAAAAATTTCTTGTTGAAATTTTTTATTACCAAATCTTTCAGGTGAAATTATTAATACATCGACCGCGCCATTTACTAGTAGTTCTTCTGTTTGTTTAATTTTTTCATAATCTTCTGAAGAGTTAATAGTTTCAATATTTACAAGATTTCTAGCATTTAAAATTTGATTTCTCATTAGTGAAATTAATGGAGATACAATTACCGTCATTTTTTGAGATTCTTCAATAAGTGCTTTAGCAGCTACAAAATAAACTGCTGATTTACCCCATCCAGTTTTTTGTACTAGAAGTGTCTTAGAGCCTTTTTTTAAACAACAATTAATCGCTTTTTCTTGATCTACATGAAAATCTACATTTTCACCGACCAGAATATTCAAATATTTAAATAAGTTCTTAGAATCCACTTAGATGTTGTCCTCTTTAAGTTTTATACCATCTGTTTAGCTACTAGTCTCTTCTTTATAGATTTGTATAACATCCTTGACTTCAGAAATGTTTATATTCAATTTTTTTGATATCTCTTTAAAAGCAAGCCCTTGTTTGTAATATGCATCAGTAATTTGCTTTTCAATGCTTTTCATCATATTCTCCATCAAGTAAAGTAATTAAATCTTTCAATTTATCTTCAACATTTTTTCTAATTTCAGGAAGAAGTGTTTCATTAGCATCTATTGCGTCCCAAGCTTTTTTATTATTGCTCTTAGCAGTTGAGATTCTTTTTATTTCTTTAATTGATTCTGAGAGAACTTTAGTAATTTCGTCATAACTGATAACTACTTCTTTTGAAGTCACATTATCAGAGTTCATAAGAAGCGTTTTAGCCCAAATGTAAGCAATCTTTAATGGCAAATCTCCCACTTCTTCATTTAATACTGCTAAAGCCATGTTTTCTGATAGTAATGCAAATGGCTGAGAAGAAACTTTATCGTATCGCTCATAGCTATCAAAAACAAAAATACCAAAATCGGCATCACGATTTTTAATTGCAGTATCTAGCTCTTTAATAATGGCCGAAGAGGAATTGTATGTATTAGCTGATTTAGATTCAAAAACAATTTTTAAGTCTCCAAATTTATTGTTTGAGTTTAGTTTCACAACATGGTCTCCGACTTTACTTTTTGGTAATAAACCAACAATTTCACCTGTTCTCTCAACAACATCACCAACTGCAATTTCAGATAATGCTTGTTGAACATAGTCTTCATGAGTTGCACCTTTAGCTGTTGACTTTTCTTTTAAATCTTTTGTAGCTTTGTCTATCTTTAACTCTTGTAAGATTTTTTCAATATCATCAGAAAGTGTTTTAACTTCTTCTGTAATTTTCTTCTCTAACTTATTTTTTAATTGAAAAATTTGGGATTCTGAATTCTCTGGATTAAGAGCTTTTTCAAATGCGTTTAAAACTTTCCCTTCTTCTGTTTCGAGTATCTCAGTTAACTTGGATAAAGCTGATTCAGAGTTCTTTGGATCAATAAAATTTTTAAGTTCCTCACTCAATTCCTCAACCATCTTTTTTTTATTCATATTAAGTTCAGTTACAAATTCTCCATCTTCTTTAAAATATTTATCAAATTCATCACCTAAATCCTCTATTGATTGAGATAAGTTTTTTTTCATCTCAGTTGATATTGTTTCAAAAGTTTGTTTTGTAAAATCTCTCTCAATGGAGTTTTTTAAAGAGTTTAAAGTTTTAACACCAACATCAAGTATGTTTATTAATGTTTCTACACGATCATCCGATTCTTCTAAGTAGCTAGCGAGGTCTTTGTTTATAATAGTTAAATCATTAAAAGTAACAGAATCTTTTTTAATGCTTATGCTGTCTTTGTTCAGTTCTATTTTTTCTGGATTTTGCATAATAGTTATTCTATCTCCTTAAAGTCCTGCTCTCAAATTAAGTGAATTTTAGTGTTGTTGATTAGTACTTTCAGATATACCCACCTTCTGAATTTTCATGTAAAGAATTTGTAGAATTTATAAAATCCATAAAGTGATTTGTAAAAATTCTATTTTCTTTTAGTAGTGGTATTGTTTTGATTGATCCAGTATTGATTAATTCATCAACCTCTTTTAAATTAATTTGTAAAATTTTTGAAATATCTTCAACAGTTAAAACTACAGGTAAATCATACCTAAGTGAAACACTTTTAAAAAGCAGTCGTTTAAAAAACAAAAAACGCTCCTAACGTTTGAAAATGGTATAAGTTAATTTAATGGAAAATTCAAAAACGTGCAAGTCAAAAAATAGTTTTTTACTTATTAATCTTTTTTTGCTAAATTAAATGTACAACGCTTTAAGCGTTTGAAATGGTAAAACAGCGATACATTTGTATCGCTGTTTTTTTGAAGCTGGTTAATTTTTTATTATTATCAAAGTATGCCTGCAATTCTCATTGGTAAAGATAAAGCACTCAAGAACGAAAAGAAAACAGTTCAATCAATTGCAAACAACCTCGGTGATGATTGGTATGTTCTAGTACCAGCACGCAAAGTTAGTACCGAAGGAGATGTAATTTTAGTTAATAAAGATCATCTTATTTTTATAGAAATTAAAAACTCAGTAGTTAAGTATCAAAAAGGTGGATTCTTACAACAAAATAGAAATACCAAAACATGGAAAAACATAGATCCAATTGCCCAATTAGATAATGTTTTTCACGACTTAATGAAATATAAAAATAAAATGTTTGAAACTAGTAGATATGTTCCAACGAATTATTTTATCTGTACTCCAGAAAGCCATTCTGCAGGAATACCTGATGAAATAAGCAATAATTTATCACAAATACATTTAGGAAACTTAAATCAAGATTTAGAAAACTTTATAAAAAATAATTCAAAAAAATTTGATAAAGCACTTTCTATAAAAGAAATTAAAAATATTGTAAATACAATTGTGCCTGATGGTGATTACCTTTCGATTATTAAATCGATTGAAGGAGTGGTTGAAGAAAGAATAGTTGAAGCAACAGTACAACAAAAAAGAGTTTTAAAATCTTTAGGTGAAACAAAATCACTTTCTGTACTAGGTGGCGCAGGAACTGGTAAAACAGTTTTAGCTATCGACATTGCAAAAAGAAGATTAAAAGACAACCCCTCAAAAAAATACATTTTTGCATGTTATACAAATAGACTATATAGAGATTATCTTTCAAACAGTATTCCAAGAAATATTTTTGGTGGCACGATTACTCAAATCTTAATTAAAGTATCAAAAGTTATTTTTAACAAAATTGGTATAAATTACGATGAATTTAAAAATTATATTTCTCAACATGAAAATTCAATATTTAGTGAGTTTTTTGAAGGATACGAAAAAGAGTATGAAGCTTTTGTACTTTCTAACATGATTGAATCTTCAAACATGAATAAAAAGATTTTAGAAAAATATAAAAATGTCGATTTAATTCCTTTTGATCAAATGTATGAAGAACTAATAAAAATATTAGATACTGACTCTAAAAGCAATCCAGTCGCAAAGAAGTTAAAAGAAATAGTATCAGAAAAAAAGATATCTCTAAATTCAGATGAATTTAAAGACCTAGGTTTCGATGGTATTTTTTGTGATGAGGGTCAAGATATTTCACCAGCTTGGTTTTTGTTTTTATCTAACTTAGTGGTTCAAGACAATTATGAATTATATGTGTTTTACGATTTAAACCAGAAAGTATTAGGTAGGTCTGAATTTAAAATTCCACTTGAGTTAATAGAAATTGATTTAAATCAAACAGGAAATTGTCGAAGCACAGATCAAATAGCTATTTTTGCTAATTTAGTTCTTGAAGATAATAAAAGTATAATTTTAAGAAACATTTTTGGACAAAATGTTGAACTTAAATCAAACAAAAATTTAGATTTTTTATGCCAAAGTATTGAAAATGAAGTAAAAAAGTTATTGGAAGCAGGAGTTAATGAGAAAAATATTGCTATCCTCTACAGCAGCTCAACTTCAGAACTAGCAAGGAATGTAGATTCTTTTTTTGAAAAAAAGTATCTACATCTGCAAAAAGATAAACGTGACAGTTCAGGAAATATTGATTCAATAAGAAGATACAAAGGATTGGAAAAAAAATACGTATTTTTAATTATTGAATCTTCAGATTTTAAGGAGAACAAAAAACTAGTATATGTTGGAGCTACACGTGCAACTACACAATTGCAATGTATGGTGTTGGTTAATGATGATTATGATTTAAACGAATTAAAAGAAGAATATACAAATCAACTTTCTAAACTTATAAAACATTAAATATCCATCTGACAGATTCTACAATCGCATCCAATTTCATCATCTAGTTCACGTTCTTTATGATTTTTATGCAATCTAAAAGACTTAAATCCATTTACCCAGTAATACCAATGACCACCTTTATTAAACACATCAATATTTGAATCCAAAGTAGTTTTTTTTATTTCAGCTTTTGAAGGTTCTATATTTTCATTATTTTCCCAAAAATATTGAATTTTTTTACCCGACTCATCGTATTCAACAAGTTCCAAATCGTCTCTTTTTCTAAAGGGTTCAATTTGATTTTCTACCCAGTTTGAGAAATTACTTTTTTTTCTATTGTAAATTTTATACTTCAACCCAAGCCAATGAATTGGAATTTTCATTTGAAAATTATTTCCTCTATCGTACCTATATTGTTGATTACAGTCAGTTTCAATACAGACCAATATAGGGTTATTGAACTTATCGAAATCTTTTATAAAATTATCAACCCCACCACAGTTCTTACAGATTCTTTCCTCTAACTCATTATTTTCTTTTGCTTCTAAATAGTCAGGGTCTAGTTCTCTTTGAAACTCATCTGCATTTTTAATATCGATTTTTGAGAGTTGCTTTGGGTTCACTAAAAAAGGATTTTCGTACTGTACTTTTTCAATTGGTGCATACTCAAAATACAGTTTCTTAGTTACAACGTTTAAACTTCTTGAAATTGCAAAAGCTTCTTTTATAAAGTTTTCATCTTCAATTTTATTAATTTCTTTCAAGATATCTTCTATTAACCTAAAAGATCTTTGAAAGTTTTGAGTTTCAGCAATTTCCTCACCCCAAACTTCTTCCCAAATTTTTATTAATTTATCCATAATTAATAATTCACCAAATATAGTTTCTTTTTAGTTCTTTTAGCTGATGTGTAAACCCATTTTGGAGAAACGTGACCATTATCAGTCCAAAAATTCTCCAAATCTAAGAAAATATAATCCCAGCCTCCACCTTGAGCTTTGTGTCCGGTCAAAGCATATCCATATTTACATAAAATTGGGTTTATTTTTTTATCAAAAGAAACACCAGGGTATATTGGATTTTCCTTTTGGTTCAAGTTTTTTCGAATTTTTCTTACAAAACCACTATCTTTATCATTAAAGTACTGAAATTCTTCTTTATTTAAATGGTATGAGTCAATTAAATAATCAACTGATACTAAAATTTCAAAGTTATCATTTGATTTTTTTCCTGAGTCTGTAACAAAGGAAACGTTTAATTTTTGATAAAGAGCAGGAAATCTAGAAAATGCATCAGGCTTGCTTCCTTTATGGTAAACAATATCGTAAGCTTCAAGTGGATTATTAACTATGAGAAATTGTCCGTTATAGATATTTTTTTCAAATTTATCTTCGTTATTTTCAAAAACTTGGAGTATATCTCCTCTAACAACTTCAAGAGAATTATTAGAAATATTAAAAGCTGGAAAATAAGTTTTTGATGCTGAGTAAAGCCTCTTTTTAATATCATAGTTGTACAAGTCTGCCTTTTGATTTGTTGGTGTAATAATCTTTACAGAAGTAGAATCATCAAAGTAATGAAAAAAGAATTTTTCAGATACTTCAGATTGGTCAATAAATTCAACTTGTTCAGGGTCTAAGTTATCTAGGAAATATTGTTTGTCTGGAATCGCTAATTCCTTACTTAAAGCAGATTCTGAATGTTCGAAGTATGATGCAAAAGCATTAATATCTTTTTTATCAGTTTGACGGTGAGCTTTTCCAAGAACATAGGTATTACCTTTAAGAGAGTACCTACCTTCAAGGTAAAGTTGATCTAATGCAGGAGAATAATCATGTAAAACTGGTGGGAGTTGTTTCTCATCGCCTACAAAAATTATTAATTTATTATCGTTGGGTATATGTTTGTAGAAAATATACATTAACTTATCTAACAACAAGTCTTCATTATCTTCGGAGTTTTCAAAAATTTCATAACCATTAGAAATCATTGAAGATTCATCAATGACTAGTACAAAAGCATTCGCACTATTATATTTTTGTATCAATAATGGGTCTGATAATCTATTTAGCCACTTATGTAAAGTGAGCGGATTCTCAACACCTCTATCTGATAAAACAGCAGCAGCTCTTCCAGTTAAAGCGGTAACTTCAATTGCAACAGATTTTTCTTGTGAAATCTTAATTAATTCAAGAATCAGTTCTGTTTTTCCTGTTCCAGCATCTCCTGTAAGTATTAAAAAATCATTTTGAAAATTTAACAAACTTTCTTCAAAAGCATCTATAAAAGATTTTTGAAATTTATCAGGCTGAAATGTCATCACTCTCTTTCTATAAGCTTTGCTACCGTATGTAATATAATAATGTGAGAGATTATGGAATCAAAGCTAGTTAATTACCAACCATTATCGCACTCAAGGCGAACTAAATTTGAAGAATGCCCTAGAGCTTTTTCTTTTTCATATCTGGAGAAAATTCCTCAAATAGATAATATTTATGCAGCTGTTGGAACATTTATACATGCAGTAATTGAAGATTTCTATAATAATCCAGCTAATAAGAATCCAAGAAATTACAAAGGAAATAATAATTTAAGGCACTTTGAGGAGACTTTTAATAATCGCTTTGAAAAAGACGGACAAAATTTAATAGAGCTATATAAAAAAAGCCAAGTAAATAATTCATTTTCTTCTCTCGAAGAATGGTTAGAAAGCTTAATGAAAAGCTATATTGCAATTGAAGAGTTTATTCATAATTCAGAAACTAACGAAAATGAGAAATTTAAGAATTTGTCAAATTTTGAATTTTGGCCAAGTGAAGAAGAAGACAATCTTTCTAACACAGAACTCACAATGGAGAAAAAGTTCGATGTCAAAATTTATACTGAAAATAATGATGAAATTGCAATTACGGGTTTTATAGATCAATTAATTCAAAGTAAAGATTTTGATGAAAACAACTTTCAAGATGCTCAAGGCTCGTTGTTTGAAGAAAAACAGCAAAAAATAAGTGACAAAAAAATTAATCCTAGAACAACAATTATTGATATTAAGACATCAAAACCACCAAAAAATATCAAATCATACGAAGATCAGTTAAACACTTATGCAATGTTTATTACAAAAGAGACTGAAGTCATAAATACTAGTGAATTAAATGCTGGATTATTTTTCTTAGGTGGTGAAGAAGAAGATGTGACAAAAAGAATTTTTATTTTAGACAAATTATCAGTCGAAGAGATTGAGAAAAAATTTCTATTTAGCAGTCAAACCATTCAAAGTGTTCACACAAAAGACATTGAAACATACAATCAAAAAAAATTAGAATCAGAAATTTGGGAACCTCAAGCAAATGCACTTTGTAATTGGTGTTGGTATAAAAACTTATGCCCTTATTGGGTTGAAAGAAAAAACTCAAAATTAGAAGTTGAAAATCTCTCAAAAAAATTACATGAAGTTAGACATGCAGGAGGAGTTCAATACGGATACGAAAGGGAAATAAAAGCTGAGCTGATAGAGAATATAAATCAGTTAGACGAAGTTTTGCTTGGGGAAATTAAGAATGCTGTACTCAAATCTAAAACAATTGAACGTCAATTCGATTTTTTTATAAAAGAAAATGAAATAGATGATCCACTGTATGATTTAAAAAATGAAATTAAAATATTTCTCTCAGTTCTTAGAGAAGAAACATTTTCAAACTCATTTTCTAAATTTATTAAAGAAGAATCAATTAAATTTTCCGCAGAAGATAAAAATATAAAATTGGATGAAAGCTGGCAAAGAATAACCACATTTTTTAATGAGCTTAAAAAAATAGAGTTCCAAACTGAAATTACGAATGCAAATTTAAATGAAAAATTAGATTCTTTACTCCAGATTGGAAGAGATGAATGGTCTAAAAAAGAAAAAGAAATTATCTCTAGGGGAGATATTCTTAAAAATATATTAGAAATAAAACCTTATCTAGCTGGGATAGAGCAGATAAATAAAACTAATTTGGAATACAAGGTTAAGTTATTTGATGTAAATTTTTATGATTTTCTTTCAAGCCAATTTGATGAAAAAATTTCTTTAAATAGTTGGTTAGAAGGAATTAATAGCTTATTACATTCCTTGTATCAACAAACTAAAAATCTTAAAAGAAATAACCTCAACAATGCAATTTCTGAATTAATAGAAAGTGTAAAAAATTCACTAGAAGTATTAAACAAACAAGGTAAAGAGGTAAGCAAGCTTTTATCTATTTTATAAAGGCTTTAAGCGATATTCGTATTCACAGTGCCTGTGATCCCAACCATCTACACCATCTAAATTCTCTCCACATGCACATATAAGCTCATAGTCTTTTTTTTGACTTAAGCGCACTCTTTTTGCTGCTTCTACCAAGGCTTTATTAGTTCCAAATTGAGGATGACTTGGGTCTGCGTCTGGGAATCTAGAATTGAAATTTTGATTAAACGGTTTAGTTTCTTCGCAATCAGGGTAATTGGAACAACCATAAAATTTTCCATAAACACCTCTTCTTAAAACCATTTTATGATTATTTTTACACTCCATAAACAAAGCATAATAACCTCTAGATTTTTTTAAAAACTTCTTTAAGTATCAATTTAACCTTTAGTATTTCTGGAACTACAAGTACTTTTGTTCATATTTTAATGGTATTCACATAGACAAAAATTAATCAAGGACTTTATAATCGAATTAAGTTGAATTATTTTCTAAATATATGAATGAAGATAGTAAAAAAAATGAGTCAAAGTTTTTAAATCGACAATTTTATGAACTAGAAAAACAACTTAAATCAACAAATCAGAACACACAGTTTGTACCAGGAGGGGTTTCTTTAAGGAGTGCCCCAGTAAGTATTAATGGAAAAAATATTTTTAGTGAGACCTCATTTAGTTCGCTATTTTCACAATTTGCAATAACAACTCCAAAATCTTTAAATCTAATAAAACCAAACTTACACGAGAAATCTACAATGACGTCTTTAAAAAAGATATTGCAAAGAGGAGATCCTTCATTTTTATCACCAAAAATTGAGGCGGAATTGTTAAAATATTTCAATTTTGATATTGAAATTGAGGAATCAAAAGGTGATATTGCTCCAAAAATTATAAGTGAAAAACTTACCTTTGATAAGGAAAGATTCGATATCACTGGTGAAGTTAGTCCTGATTCGACTCCAAAAATTAGAGACGAAGAGATTCATATTTTTGATTCAAAGCCTGAAGAGAATTTCTACAAACTTTGTGCAGAAAAATTTCCAGGGTCTCTTAAATGGTTGCACCCCCAACCTTTAAGAAAGCATTTCTTACTTTCAGATTTTACGCAACAAGAAGAAAATGAAAACAGAAGAGGAGCCGATTTTTTGTATGCTCCACCTTGGCAGAAAAGTATAATAATAGAAGTTTTAGGACCACATTGGTTTGCTAAAGGCGAAAATCAAAATAGTTCATCCTCAAGCAAAAAATTTTTAGAGTACAAATCAAGGTTTGATACAGAACTTGTTGATGTATACGGAATACCAGTTAGCCAAATTGATGCGAGAAGTGGAGATGACTTAGAAAATGTATTAAATTTAGTTACCGCTCCAGACGGAATTGAAACTAAAACTACAGCTAACTTACTTAACACGATTTGGAGTATTGGTGCTTTACACAACTTATTCACTGAAATTCTATCTCTTGAAGTGTTATATGGAAAGAAACAGTGGAAAATCAAAATAAATAAATTTGATTCACTACTTGGATTTAATCACTATCTGAATTTGGTTAAATCCATTTCAAAAGTATGGAACTGTGAAAATTTATTACCCCAAAAGATTTTATTTTTTTCAGAATCTAAAAACAATTTAATCTACAGTTTTGAATTAGAAGCTAATCAAAAATATTTATCAAAGAAAATAAAGAACGAATCTTTAATAAAAGAAGACATTGAAATAAAAATAGAACCTGAGAAAACATATCTTGAAACTTATGAAAAAAGTTCGATATTTTATGTAAGAAAATCTAGTTTTCCGTTTAAACATCAGACAACTATTAGTAAAACAAAGAAACCAAAAATAAGTTTAAGCTCTGACAATCAAAAAGATCTCGAAGAAGTTTTAAATCATGTGTTCGCAAAAAATAAATTTAGAAACATACAATTTAATGCGCTTAAAAGAGTTTTAGAAGAGAAAAATTCATTAGTTTTACTACCAACAGGTTTCGGTAAAAGTATGATTTATCAATTAGCTTCTCTAATATTGCCAGGAATTACATTAGTCATTTCTCCAACTGTAGCCTTAATAAAGAATCAACAAAAAAATATGGAGTTAAACAGCATTTCTAGAGCAGTAGGTATTTCAGGTGAAGATACACCGGTTATTAGAAATTTAAAATATGAATCAATTTCGCAAGGAAATACATTTCTAATATTATGTTCGCCAGAAAGGTTGTTGAGTTCTCAATTTACTGAAAAACTGAAAACTGCAGTTGCACATATTGGGCTTAGTTTAAATGCAATTGATGAAGCTCATTGTATTTCAGAGTGGGGTCAAGAGTTTAGAACATCTTATTTAGGAATTGGTAATAGATTGAACGAACTTACAGAAACAAAAACACCTTTATTAGCATTAACGGGAACAGCTTCTTTAAAAGTAAGGCAAGATATTACATTTAACTGTCAACTAAGTGAATCAGATGTCTTACAAGCTGATAATTTTAAAAGAGATGAACTTAATTTTAATGTTGTTTTTAACACCAATCATAAAGAAAAGCCGAACTTGGTTAATGATTTTTTTGAAACTCAAATAGAAAAGTTTTTTAATAGTAACTTAAATGAATTCTTTACGACTAATCAAGCAATAGATAGGAATAATTTGATAATAATATTTGTTCCTTATAAGAAAGATACAATTAATTACCGAAATAGATTATTAAAATTTTTCAAACAAAAAGAAATTGATGTAAGTATTGGAATCATGTGGGGTACTAAGCCATTTTCAAATACGGATTGGATTAATTTTATAGGTAAGCCTAAAGATGAAAATGGTAAAAGTATTGCTAAACAAACTCCTAAACAAACTCAGAGAGAATATAAAGAACACATAACTGAAAATTTTAGAACTGGAAAAACCAAAATTATTATTGCTACAAAAGCATTTGGAATGGGTATTGATATTCCTAATATTAGAAGTGTCCTACATATTGGGATTCCGTCATCTTTAATGTCGTGGTATCAAGAAGCAGGAAGAGCTGGAAGAGATCAGGAAAATTCTTTATGCACAACTATCTTCACAGAAGAAGAGAATGTAAACCCAGAGGAATTATTTAACACTCACAATGCTGAAGTTGTTCAAGACATTCAAAAAAAACTTAGGACTTCAGATATTTGGACACATCTACAATTTTATTACAATAGCTTTCCTGGAATTTATGAAGAATTGTTATATCTTATTGACTTTTTAAGGAAACTAAAAGATGAGTTTACTTGGGATGCAACCAAACCAAATAAAACTACGACAATAGATTTTTTTGGAGAGTTGATAGATATTGAGAAAGAAACTGATGACAATATTTCTGAGGAAAAACAAAAGTCTATTGAAGAAGCTGAGCGTGAAAGTGAAACTATAAATAATTTTATTGACAAAACTGTTTACAGGTTACTTATTTGTGGATTTTTAAAAAATTGGCATAAAGACTATTCTGCACAAAAATACGAACTTGAATTTAATAGCATTAATGAAATATTAAAATTTACTGAACTAGAAAATTGGTTAAAGCAACGACTTCACACAACGACTAAAGGTTTTATTGATACAGTTCGGTTGATAGGAAGAGGAATTTTTGAAAATAATTTATCTTACTCTCAAGTAATAGACCAATTTGTAACACAGTTAGGTTCAAACAGTGAAAAAGAAATTTACACTGAAGAAAACTTTGACATTAATGATTTACGAAATCTTGAAGAAGTAATAATTTTAGCTCCTTCAAGTCCAACATCTAAGCAAATTGAGGGTATAAAAAAAGAAATTAAGCATAAACATTTCCAAGATTATCAAATCAAAGTCTTGGAGGAGTTTTTAGAAAGTGACTTTTTAACTTCAGAGGTGTGTAAATCAATTAAAAATTTCTTACATCAAACAAGAAATCATGCAGTGTTTACAAGAGAAAAATTAACAATACCTGCATCAGAAAACCAAAAAAATGCAATTAAAAATATTATTAAGTCGACACAAATACGAGAATTTAGAAATGAGTTTAAATCATTTATTCCAAAAAATATGAATGAAGTAGATTGGTTTTTCCTTAGAAAATTAATACATGAACAAGCATTCAATAGTGAATATAGACAAAAAGTTGAAATTCAACAAAGTATTGAAAATTTCCAAAAAAAAGCAAGTGGGTTTGATGCCTTTATTATTTGTATTTTTACTTATTTAGTAATTGCAACTTACGACTCTATTGGTTACCAGAAAAGAGCAAGCCATTTAGATGTGTATAGATATGCTAAAAATTTTAATTCGAATGAAGAAATCCAGAATTTTTTTAATTCATTTTTTGGAGACTCAGATGATGTTTTTGCAGCAAAACTCAGAAATGATTTAATCAATCCACTTCAGAAAGATAAGATAACAATGAAAGACTGGATAGAAGCACTACAAAATACTCCAAATATTAATTCTGTAATTTTTGATATTGAAAAAGGTAGAGATACAGCAGATCAATTTAGCTTGTGGTGGATTGGATATTTGTATGTATTAGAAAAATCTGAAGAGTCAATAGAGAGAATACACAGCCACTTAGATGAATATAAAAGCCTACATAATGATGCATTAGAAAATGTATTTGAGTTTTTAAAAAATTTCACAAATAAAGAGGAAGATCTCTCTTTTATAGCATCAGCCTTAAACTGGTATGAATCGAATTTAGAAAATAATCAACTAAGAACAATTGAATACACTGAATTTTACGAAGAAGTACTCAATAAAATTTTGGAAAAAAAACTTTTTGATGATGCAACCTTATTGCTTATCAACAACAGTGTTATAGATAAGTTAAAAATCTTAAAAAATGAATTTGGTTTGATTGGTAACAATATTGAATAGTAATATCGATAATATGTCAGTGGAAAATAACTTATCTGAGTCATACAACAAGTTAACAGAAATTTTAAACGACTTTAAAGCTCATAACACAAACCAAAAAGATATAAACGAAGGATTCCTTAAAATACTAGAAGTAGTTGAAGAAATAAAAAATCAAACTTTTAAATCTATGTCTGAGACACTAGAGATTTCAAAAAATCTTGATAAAAGTATTAAAGAATCAATTACTGAAAATACGGCTAATGCTTCTGAAACAGCTAAATTAGTCGGTAGTTCGAAGGAAGTGTTTGCAGAATTAGTTAGCAAAATGGAAGCTGCAATTAGAAATGCTAATGAAAGAGATACGCTTTTAATTGATAAGCTAAGAGATGAAGTAAAAGATATGAGTAAAGAACTAGCTGACATTAAGAAATTATTGTCTGGCTTAGATTCTTTTGTTAAAGCGAGTCGTTCAGAAAAAAGAGCTTTAAAGAAAAAAGCTTAAGCTTTAAAATGATGCAACATGGATTATAAAAAAGAATTAGATTTACCATTTGATTTAAGAGATTATCAAAAAACTGGTGTTGAGTTCTTGTCTTCAAGTGAATCAGCTCTTCTTGGTGATGATATGGGTCTTGGTAAAACTATCCAGGTTATAGTTTCACTTAAGAAAATTTACTCTGAAAAAGGAATATTTAGATGTCTTATTGTAGTTCCAAACTCATTAAGGACTAACTGGTTAAAAGAATTTTCACTTTGGTTTCCCAAAGCAGTAGTAACAGATTTAAAAGGTGATTTAGAAAACAGAAGTTACACTTTAGAAACATATAGTGGCTTTATTATTTGTACATATGAACAATTAAGAGGTTCTTTTAATCAAAACCATAGAATTCCACCTTTTGAACTAATTGTTTACGATGAAGTTCAACGATTAAAAAACTCATCTTCACAAGTTTACATGTCTGCTTATGGAGTAGTTGCAAAAAAAGTATGGGCAATGAGTGGAACACCATTAGAAAATTCAATAAATGATATAGTGAATATTTTTAATTTAATTAAAAGCGGTATTATTCAAAAAGGTCTAAATGCCAGTGAGGTATCTTCAGCAATCTCTCCATACTTACTCAGAAGATTAAAGGTGGATGTTTTGGACGAGTTACCAGATTTAATAGAAGAAAACGTTTACATTGATTTAGGCCCTGAACAATCAAAAGAGTATTCAGATTTGTATAACTCCCGTTTTTCAATTGATGGAAAAGATAGTGCAGGATTATTAGCATTAATCACAGAATTAAAAAAACTTGCTAATTTTAGTGAAAAATCTCGTAAAAGCGCAAAACTCGACTACTTAAAGGAGCTTTTAGACGAATTAATTTCTAAAGGTGAAAAAGTTTTAATCTTTTCACAGTATGTAAAAACTTTAGAGTTTATAGAGGAAGAATTAAAATTTCCAACTCTTATGTATCACGGTGGTATGGATCAAAAGCAAAAAGATAAAACTATAAATGATTTCAAATCTGGTGATATAAATATTTTGCTTATGTCTCTTATGGCAGGTGGAGTAGGTTTAAATATTCAAGAAGCGTCAACAGTAATAATTTTTGATCGTTGGTGGAATCCAGCAATAGAAAGCCAAGCAATAGCTAGAGCACATAGAATGGGAAGGAAAGACCCTGTTCATGCTATAAAATTTGTGGCATCTGGAACAATTGAGGAAAGAATACTTGAAATCTTACATGATAAAGAAGACTTGTTTGATTTTGTGATTGAAGGCGCTGTTAAAAAAGGCAATGAAAAACGTCTTACCCAGTTACTAGATTTAGAAGCAGATGAGTAAAGTCAACTATAAAATGGTCAAAGTTGAAGAGATTGCTATTCCTTCTTTCATGCCAAAACCAAATATATTATCTAAAGAAATAGATGAGCTTGAAGAAAGCATAAGATTATATGGAATCTTACAACCGATTAGTATTTGTAGAAATGATGGTAAAGAATTTGAAGAATATAAATATTTAGTCATTTGTGGCAGAAAGAGGTTATATGTTGCTGACAAATTAAGTATTAAAAAAATTCCTGCAGTGATTCTTGATATAAAACCATCAAGAGAAGAATTTTTTAAGTATATGTTGATGGAATCTCAGACGCATGTTCAAATGAATCTAGCTGATGTTTGGAATGCCATAAGAGAGTTATATTTTATACACGGAGATGAAAAAATTATTTCAGAAATGACTGGGATTCCACTTAAAGTAGTAAAAGATGCTGTTTTTGAAAATATAGTTGAAAATATTTCAGGAGGCAGAGAGCTATTTAACTATTGCAGAAATGTATGCAATCTAACAAATAGAGTATCTAAAGATATTTTCTATTTACTTATTGATAATGAATATCATTCAGTGGACCAAAATAAAGGTAAAAAACTAGCAGATATATTAGCAGTACAAGATTTACAAATGCAAAACAAAGTCCTAAAAGTAGCAATTGCAAACCCCATAGGAGATGTTGAAGAGTGGGTTGCTGAAGCTAAACAATTGAAAACAAATAAAAAAAAATTAGAAGGAGTTCTTGACATTGAATTAATAGAGGAAGAAGATTATGGGTTACTTAAAATGGCTGAAGCATACGGTTTGACTGTTAATGAATTGATAAATAAAATCGTTAAAGACAAGCTTATACAAGAAGGTTTTTTAAAAGAAGTCTAAAGCATAATACAAGGAGGTTAAAGTGGCTGAATTTGAATTTAAAAATATACCTGTTAATAAAATTACAACTGGATATTTTCAAGTTGCTATTAAAAACGCTGGAGCCAAAATAGATGAACTTGAAGCTGGAATTAAAGCTCAAGGCTTACTTCAACCAATAGGTGTTGCTAAATCAAAAATTACAGAAGATTCACCTGATTTTGACTGGGAAGTTCTTTGGGGACAAAGAAGAGTAGCAGTATTCAAGAGGTTAGGAAGAGACACAATTCCTGCGATGGTTTTAGATGAAGTCTTAACTAAAGATAAAGGCATGACCTACGCATTGATGGAAAATGTTGCAAGACGAGACATGAATCGAAGTGATATTTTTGATGCCATAAAACTAATTTGGATTCAGTTTGGTGATGAAAAAAAATGTGCAGATGAAACTGGTATTCCTTTACCGTTAGTAAAAGATGCATTACGTTCTCAGAGAATTGAGAGAATCAAAGGTGGTAAAGATCTTTATGAACACTCAACAGATATTTGTATGTTACCTGCAACTATGGCTCATAAAGTTATTGATGTTGTCTTGAAACCTGATAATGTTTCAGTCGATGTTAAAAAAGGAAAAAAATTATCCGATGTTCTTGCGACTCAAGATGTACAGATGAGAAATAAAGTAATCAAAGCAGCTCTTAATACACCCCAAGGAGATGTTGATGGTTGGGTTGCAGACGCTAAAGCAATGAGAAATTACAAAAAAAGAACTATTGAATTGGTTGATATTGAAGATGAGGCATTACAAGAGTATGCAACTTCATTAGGAATGTATGTTGAAGATGTTATAAAAGAACTTACTATTTCTAAGCTACAAGAAGATGGTTTTATTTAATAAGTAAATTTTAATGAAGATTCCTGGTTTAACTCAAGAGGAAATATTTATTCTAAGTAGAAATATTGGGAATCAAGATTCTGGTCATAAAGCTCAAAACAAACCAGCAGAAGTTTCACTCTTAATAGATAAAGCACTTGCAAGTGGAATCTCAGAGGATGATTTAGCTAAATTATTAAATTTAGAAGCAACAACTATGTTTTACAGACATAAATATATTTTTGATAATTTAATAAAGGAACTACATGAAAAAGTTATTTACGGTTCATCTGATTTAAAAAAAGATAGAGAAAAAGAAGGTTATATAACATTCCAACTGGCAAATGAACTTTCAAGAATTAAAAAAGAATTTCAGCTAAAAGTTTACGACTTTGTAACGAAAAATCATATTAAAGGTTGGAATGACGTAAAATCAATAAAAGAATTATTAGAAATTAATAATTATCAAAATATTGAAAATGTTTTAAACACAATAATTGAAAGAAAAGGTTTAGATAATAAATTTAGAGTGGGTGATCAATTAGATTTGTTTAGTTTAAATGAAAATTTATTTAGAAAATCCCAGTTAGAGAGAGACGAAATATTTATTAAAATTTGTGAAGATATTTTTTTAGATAAAGTTCTGAAAGTAACTTTAGGTTATAAATTTTATGAAATTGTATTTGATAATAATAAAATTTCAATTGGACAAAATGAAATAAATGAATCCAAAAAAAAAGTTATAGAAAAAATTAAAGAGGTGGTGTGAACCTTCCAGATTTTATAAATATCAATAAAGATTGGGCATACGGCTCAATTGAATTAGGTGATTACGTCGTATGTGACGGTTTAGCTAAAGATAATAACGATTTAGTCGTTTACACACACGCTCATGAAGATCATGTAAATAATAATTTGATAGCAGAAGCCTATAAAAAAAATATAAATGTTGTAATGACTGAGATTACTAGAGAACTTTGTTCGTCTTATATGACAGTTAATCTAGATTATGATTTTAATTTAAAAGTTATACCAAGTAACGAACTGGTTCTGTTTGATAATGTTTCAATTAAATTGTTAGAAGCTAAACATATTCTGGGATCATCTCAAATAGAAGTTCATGATAAAAAATATGGAAAAATTGGGTATTCAGGAGATTTTGGTGAAGAAGTTAATGAAGTTATTGATGTAGATTTTTTGGTGCTCGATAGTACTTATTCAGGAGATTTTAAAAATAGAAAATGGACTATGGAAGAAGCTCTAAGTAGATTAGTTGAAGATATTAAAACAAATGTAGGAAAGCAAGATATAAATTTGATTGCAGATTCAGGATTGCTTCAATTTATATTACATCACTTAAATATATGGAGTGAACACCCAACAGTTATAACGGGTAAAAAAGAAAAGGGATGGAGTACTGTTTATTCCAAGTATCAATATAATCAACCTAAAAATTTTGCATTAAAAGGATCTGATGAGGAGCGTGAACTAAAAATGGCTAATCAATCAGTAATAACAATTGGTCATGACAGGTCTATACTCAATGAAATTCCAAAAGGATTAACGTACATTGTGAAAAATATTGGTATAGAAAATGAAGAACCAATAAATGAGATAAACGAAAATTTAAAAAGAGTCGGTCTTAGCTCGCATGCTACAGGGACAAGTGTTATTGACTATGTTGAAAAAGTTAACCCAAGCTATGTGATAACTGATTCAAGCAGAAGTTCTAATAATGCCAAGAAATTATCTGAACTAATTGGAAGCCAATTGGGAATCCCTTCAATTGCATTTGATCAAATACAAAATGTAAAGGTCTAGTTAAGAATGTCTTTCAACGAAGAGACGGTTTTAAAACAACTAACAGATTTACTGGGAAAAGAATTTACAATTCCAGAATTTGCAAATGCGCATGAATACGATATTAAAAAGTTTGCTGAATATTTTTTTGAACTAGATAAGCAAAACAAACTTGATTTTATTCTTACTTCAAAAGGTGCAATAAGATTAAAACATGTTTTAAACCAGTCAATCCTTCTAGAAAATGTTGAAGATAGTAAATTCAGCTTTCCAAAAGACTTAAAACTCTATAATTTAATAATTTTTTCTCTGGGACTTGAACTAAACCTAAGAATTGAATTCGACAAATGTATGGCCGAGAATCACTTTGTTGAAAAGTTTAAAGAAATGAATGAAAGTGAACTATTAATTTTTTTAAAAAACAGAGCAGAATTTTTTGCTGTTGAAAATAAAAAATTATTACATGAAAAAGAAATTGAAAAAGAAAATATCAGTGCTGCACAGAATGACAGAGATGAAATTCTACAACTAACAACAGAAGAAAAAACAAAGATTATCGAAGCCCAAGCTAAATACCGAAAGCAAAATAATCAAAAAATAACTAAAACGGAACAAGATTTTAAAGCAGTTAAAGAACAGAAACTTGAGCTAGAAAGAAAAAGGAATTATTTAGTTACTGGATACCACGAAACAGATCAAGAAAAATATAAAAGGCTAGCAAAAGCAAGAGTAGATACTGAGCAATTAAAAAGGGATAATTTTAAAGCAAGAATTGAAGAAAGAAAGAAATATGTAGAAAACTACTTTGTTGGTCAAGTTGTCGCTGGCAAAATTGTAAAAAAAATTCCAATTGGTTTATATGTAGACTTAGGTGAATCAGACGGATTTATTAGTGTTACTAATCTAGACCCCTTGGTGATTAGAAAATATTCAAGTAAATTTCGAGTTGGGAGTACTTTAAATTGTGAAATTACTTACATAGATGTTAGTAGAGGTAATATAGATATAATTCCGACTTCAAAAAAAATAACAGCTCTAAAAAAATTAAATGATAGTAAATCTATCAATAAAATTACTGATAAAGCCAATCCTAAATCTAAGAAAAAAGAAAATGAAAAAATCAAAAAAACATTAGAAGCAATTATAGATTCGGGCGGTAAAGACGGTTTACAGTTTTTTACTCGTTTAATTAAAAAAAATATAAAAGATAATCCTTCTGAATGGTCTGTTTCTCTTCCAAAAAATAAAAAAAATATGGTTCGTTTAAATAATTTTGGTTTGGAAGGAAGTTATATAAACGATGAGGGAATTATGATTGTTGTCACAAAGTCACAGAATAAAAAAAATTATGAACTCGACTACCTAATTGACAAATTTGTACCCGCAAAAAATAAACAAGGTAAATATGCTAAATTACCAATGGCAATTCCATTATTCCTAGATTTTAAGAATCTGAAAGGAAAAAAAACAGTAATTTACAGTGCTTATGTAGATTTTTTTGAGCAAGCTAAAAAAACTGGTAAAAACTCTTGGAAAAAAGCACATGATAAAGGTTTTATAACAGAACTTTCAAAAGCTCTAAATGAGGAATTAGAACAACCAGATTATATTTAATAATTTATTTAGTTAATTTGATCATTTTTTGTCATTCGATCATAATAAATTAAATAGTATACAAATGAATAATAACAAAATATTGAAATGGTCTGGAAGCAAACATTATCTAACCAATTACGTAGATACTTTTGTTCAGTCTGAAATAGCAAAAGGAAATCTAGACAAAAAATTTAGCTATTTCGAACCATTCTTTGGTTCTGGTGCTATTTTCTTCCATTTAAATAAAACATTTACTATAAAAAAAGCTTATCTCAACGACTCATTACCTGAATTAATTAAGTTTTACTCTTTCTTAACAGAATCAGATATAGAAAAATACTATAAAGAATTGAAGAGTAGAGCAAAAGTTTATAATAATAAAAAAAACTACGATTCAAAAACAGAGCTATTTTTAATATGGAGAAAACAATTCAATGAATTAATAAATCCCATAAAAATTGAAAATCTGATTAAACAAGAGTTAGAAGAATTGTCACTCTTATTTATACTCCTCAATCAGTCATGTTTTAACGGAGTGTATAGAAAAAACCCGAAAGGTGAATTTAACGTTCCTCATGGTAGAACAACAAAGAAAGGTATTGATAAGTTTAACTCAATAACAATTCCCGAATTAGAAAATTTTTTAAATATCAAAAACTCTCTTGGCAATGCTCAACTTACAGCAAAAGACTTCAGAGATGTTATAAGCAATGCCAAGAAAGGGGATTTAGTATACTTCGATCCTCCATATTTTGATACAGTTAACTATTACGGTAAACAAAGTTTTACTAAAAGTGATCACTATGATTTAAACGAAATTGTTCATGAGTTGATACGGAAAGAAGTTAATGTTATGGTTTCAAATAGCGACTCTACGAAATCAAAAAGGTTATTTACATCTCCATACACAAATATTCAATCAATTCCAGTAACAAGAACAATACAAAGAAAATCAAGCAATACAAAAAATTATAAAAATGATAAAACCGAACTATTTATAACATCTAACAAACCAATAAGAGTTGTTGAGCTATTTGCAGGTGTAGGTGGATTTAGGTTAGGACTGGAAAGCAACAGCGATACTAAATATAAAGTTATTTGGAGTAATCAGTGGGAGCCACAAACAAAAGTTCAACATGCCTCTTTGGTATATGAAAATAAATTTAAGACAACACAAGACGAACACAGTGACAAAGACATTTTTACTGTAAAAACTAGTGAAATACCAAACCACGATTTGTTGGTAGGAGGATTTCCTTGCCAAGACTATTCAGTAGCAACTACATTAAAAAACAGCAAAGGCTTAATTGGTAAAAAAGGGGTTTTATGGTGGGCGATAGAAAGAATCTTATCTGAAAAAGGGAGAAATAAGCCTAAATATTTATTACTAGAGAATGTAGATAGGCTTTTAAAATCTCCAGCTTCACAAAGAGGAAGAGATTTTGCTGTGATGCTTAAAAGCTTGGATGATTTAGGGTATGCGGTTGAGTGGAGAGTTATTAATTCTGCTGATTATGGTATGCCTCAAAAAAGACACAGAGTATATTTTCTAGGTTATCACCAGTCCTCAAACTTGTATAAAAAATTACAAGCTTCAAAAAGGGAAGATTGGGTTTTAAAAAACGGAGTATTAGCAAAAGCTTTTAAAATAAAAAAAACTAGTGATGAAAAGATTTTTGAACTTACAGGGACACTTGAAAATATTTCTAAAAATTTTAATAAGTATGAAAAAGCTACTCCATTTAATAATGCAGGTTTGATGATTAACGGAACAGTTACAACTTTCAAAACCGAATCAGTTTATAGTGGAAAACAGAAAGTGCTTAAAGACATAGTTTTAACAAAGAATATTGATGAAACTTTTTATATTAATCAAGACTCAATAAGAGATTGGAAGTATCAAAAAGGAGCAAAAAAGATTTTAAGGAAGGACTCAAAAGGTTTTGAATACACTTATTCAGAAGGATCTATGAGTTTTCCTGATAGTTTAAATAAGCCTTCTAGGACCATTATTACCGGAGAAGGAGGTGCTACTCCATCAAGATTTAAACATGTTATAAAACAAAATAATAAATATAGACGGCTTACGCCTATTGAGTTAGAGAGGTTAAATATGTTTCCTGATAACCATACACAGCTCGAAGGAATTTCTGATACAAAGCGGGCTTTCTTTATGGGAAATGCTTTAGTCGTGGGTGTTGTAAAAAAAATAGGAGTTGAATTATTTAAGCAGATTTAATAACTTTAGAGTATGGAGTTTGAACCCAATCAATACTTTACTAATGCATATGATCCTGCTGATATTAATTCAATTTATGAATACTCTAAAAATTTAATCGGTAAGAATCTTATTCAACTTTGTCACAAGGATATTAAATTAGTCGATCCAGATTATGAATCTAACAAAAATGTTAAACAAAGAAGTGGAATAGGTTTTGGCGATTATTTAGAAAAGTTTTATTTTGGCTATAAGTCTAATAGTAAGACATACGCTGATTTCCCACTTGCTAATTTAGAATTGAAATCTGCCGGAGTTAAGGAAAAGCAGACTGCCTATTACTCTGTTTATGTAAAAAAAGAACCTCGTTTAACATTAAGCACTATAAACAATGAAAAAATTGTTGATGAGGAATTCGAAACTTCAGCATTTCTAAAAAAAAATAAAAACTTGTTAATTATATTTTGGTTACATAAACCACATAATTTAAATCAACATCCTATTGAAAAAGAAGTTTTATCTACCTACTTATTTGAGCTAAAAGATAAAAATTATGAAATTATTAAAAAGGATTGGGAGTATATAAGAAATAAAATTAGAAATTGCAAAGCACACGATTTAAAAAATAGAGAAACAGTTAACTTAGAGAGTTGTGGTGGTGAGACAAAACCAAAATACTACAAAAATTTTTACAACCAAATTGAAAATTGCCCACTACCAGCAAAAAATAAACGGTTTGCTTATACTAAAAATTTTTGGGATTCAATAATTGACGATGCGTTAAATTAAATCTTTAACGTTTTACAATTGGAATTTCACCGGTTAAATTATCAAGTTCTTTTTGATACTCTGACTCTTTCTCCCTAATAACTGCACCATTTGGATTTGTTATCATCCTATCAAACTGTGGAATGTCATGCTCTTTATACCAAGTTGGAGGTTTTCCTCTTCGTGGTTCGGCAACTTTAGGTTCAGTTTTTGACTCTTTTATCCAACCTTCAACATTTGTTAGTTTTTCTCTAAAGTTTGCAGGGTCTAACTCAACTTCCCAAATAATCTCATAAATATCTTGTATTTGTCCTAAGGTAAAATATTCTGGTAAAAACCTAGTTGCTAAGCCACTATATTCAAGAGAAATCCTTAATCTATTTGAAGAATCCATCAACATATCGTAATGATCAAATGCCATATCTTCTGGAATGTATCTACTTACATATCTTCTTGGAATCTTAAACCATCGAATATCTTCACTTTCGTCGTGAAGTTGTGGCTTTTCATCATCGGTATAGATAGCAGTAAAAGAAGTGGTGATAACTCTAGCTTTTTCTGCTGATTTTTCGTTGATTACTCTTCTATCTCTCTTGGTGTCACTATAAGTTCTGAACTGGCTTAAATAGTTTGGTGTTAATCCAGTTTCTTGAATAAAGATTCTTTTTGCTGCTTCTTCAATTGTTTCATCAACCTGAACAAAACCACCAGGTAATGACCATTTATTTTTGTATGGAGTAATGCTTCGTTTTACTAATAACACATTAAGCATACGTTCACGCCAATCAATTTTAAAGCAGACAATATTAACTGCACTCAAAGATATTGGATATCGCTCTCTCTCACCCATAAAGACAATTATAGAAGAATCTATTATTAGTGAAAAATACAAAAAAAGTTAAATATTATTTGTCATAATTACCAAAAAGGTATAGAATATTGGTCAAAATCACTAAAAACAAGGGGCTGCGATAGTGAAAACACGAACTAAATATAGACCAATGC
>Ga0255766_10001016_pt1 | contig 25890 bp, 19 predicted proteins | sample 071ome_23_FD_179966 | JGI IMG/M metagenome (GOLD analysis project Ga0255766, IMG submission 179966) | Coastal salt marsh microbial communities from the Groves Creek Marsh, Skidaway Island, Georgia - 071403BT metaG (version 2) | ecosystem: Environmental > Aquatic > Marine > Intertidal zone >...
ATTTTCTTTTCTTGTTCGCCGCCTCGGTTCGTTTTTCATTCTCGGAGCGCTCCAACTCTTCCAATGCGTTTTGCTTCCATCGTTCGAAGAGTTGATCGGATAGTTTTGGTACTTTCTCCGCGGCTTCTTTCGATTCGGCCGCGCTCTCTTCGTCAGCTTGAGGGACATAAACGTATTTCTTCAATTTTTTCACACTTTTGCCCAAGCCGGTGCGTTCCAACGCCGCCGTGGTGACCGGAAGCATCTTCAAGCATCGTAAAGTTGATACTAAAACTTCTGAGGAATTTCTATTAGCCGAATCGATCAGCCATGCGGATAATATATCCAACACTTCGCCATCGGTTTTTCCACCTACTACCGCGTTGAGGATCTTTTTCTCCTTGACGCCTACATCGGTTCGAAGGAGAGGAGACAACAAAACGACTCTCTTCTTGTCCGCATTCTTCACCACGCGAACGTCTGAACATGATTTCATGAGTTCTGTGTATTGTAGTAGCGCGTCGATGGATTTAATGCCACCTTTCGAGTTTAATGTGTTCGAGAGAGACTCCGAAAAAAGATCTCCAGATTGTTCTTTTTTCGCAGCCGAAGCGGCAGGTTTGAAATCTTCATCATCTATTGAGCCGTTATTAGATGCAGCTTGTGCACCCGAATTCTCACGTTCGCTGTCGATATTATCGTCGTCGGCGGCAGCGTCGGCAGCGTCATCTTCCTTCTCAGCGTTTACGCTATTTTTAATGAACGCAGAGGCTTCGATGGCTGATTGGCGTTTGCCTCTCTTCGGCGCAGCGTTCTCCTCCGCAGCAGCCTCGGGAGCTGCAGACGCGGAGATTCGCGGCGTAGAAGCGAAAATCTCTCGAACGACGTTAACGCTGACGTTATGTTCACTCGCAATGGCTTGGCAATCCTCGTCCGGGGGCAAAGAATCATCTCTCTGTTGCGCCAACTTGACGAGTTTCTGTCGCACCATCAAAGGAATGTCGTTGTCGTCGTCGTCGTCCGAGCTGTCGTTTGGATTTGACATCGTTCGCGATTACAGTCACTTCTGAGCACCGAAAAGCGCCGCCGCGTCTCGATTCAGAGTCGCTAAGTGTATGAAGAAGTAGAGGAAAATTTACGCCGCTTCAAAAACGACAGCAACTCTTTCCTCTCGCGCGCAAGCAAAGAACGCTCTTTTCTTCAGTCTCTCAACAACAACGAGGACAACAACAACAACTTTTGTTTTGTAAACTCTATTACTATTATTACTTTTACGCAGACAACAACAATCCCAACACAAAGAACGTTTATTACACGTATAATATACAACAACAACAACCGATTAATAGGTGGGTGTTTCTTATAATTTGTTAATATGGATGAAGGTAAGACAAAATGTATCAAGAGATAATAGCTAAAAAACACAACTTCTTCTTACTTCGTCGTCGTCGTCTTTCGAGTATTTTTTTTTTCCAGACTCTTCTCTTTTTGGTCCTCTCTTGGAAAAAACAACTGAAAAGACAAAAAAAAATTGGATTTTGATACAAAATTCACTCTCTTCCCTTTTTCTCTCTCTCTCTCTTTCTCTCTCTCTCTCTCTCCGACCAAAAACAAAACAAAAAACCACACGAACTGTATCTATTTCAGACGCGCAAAGGCGCGATTCGTATGAATTGAACGACTAAAGCGACTTTAAATCGTCGCGTCGGCGCAAGAAAGTAACCAGTTTTTTTTTTTTACGCGTCGTCACAAAATTCGATCTCTCGATTGAGTGAATCCTCCCTCTCTTTCTTTCTCTCACAGATTTTTCTGCAAAAAAATTCTTCTCTCGTCGTGCTCTCCGATTCGCGCCGCCGCGCTTTGCGTGTGCCGCAGCTTTTAACAGAATCGAGCGAGATGGAATTCGCGGAGTGAAAAGCGCCGTCGCGCGAGAGGTGGAAAACTTCGCGCGCGTGCGTTTGTGTCGCTGAGAGTTTTAGGAGATTCACCTAAATTATTTTTTTTTTGTGCCGCATTTTTTTTCTTTCTTCTTTGCTCGTTTTTTTTTTTCAGTTTTTCACACGGCGCACGCACGAAAAGAAAGTCGCGCGTTTCCTTCTCTCTCTCTCTCTCTGTCTGTCTGCGTCTGGTGTATCTGAACCCAACCCGACGCAAATAGAAGAAGAAGAAGAAGACCAACGCAATGATCGGTCGCGCGGCATCGCATCGCGCTCTGCGAACGGCAAAAACCTACCAAAAAACGCTCCTCGAGCTCGAACAGCTCTCCTCGACGTTCCCGGAGACGACCGGGAGAGCGATGAAGGCGCACGCGAATTTGCTCGACGCGGTGGAGAAACACAAGGAGAACTTGTTCGAATACGGACACACGAAGAAGGAGAAACCGATGAAACCGATGGAAGGGTTGTTGTCGCGAGAGGCGCTCAGAGAAGGGGAGGAGATGACGAGAGCGTTTGAGAAGAAGGAGGAGACGGAGTGAAATAAAACGAGAGAGAGTGGGATTTTTCTTCACAACAAAACAAACAAATGAAGGAGAAGAAAAAGTCAACGGAGTCGTCTTCGAGGAGACTCTCGTCGTCGTACGCGGTGGAAAAACACGACCGGAACGAGAGAGTCGCTCCTCTTCTCGTCGCGAAAACGCGTCGTTCCTCTTCTCGTCCGAAGGAAGAAAACGATGAAGAAGAAGACGTGAAAGAGAAATCGGCGAAAGAGACAAAGCAGCTAGAAGAAGGTTGTTTCGCGGGCGAAGAAGAAGAAGAAGACTCGTCTTTGACGGAGAGCGGAGAGACGACGGCGTGCGATGCGAAAAAAGACGATAGGGGAAGCGCGCTGCGCGTCGAGAGGAGGAGTGAAGATGCCGTGAAGAAGCGGGAAGAACCGCTGGAAATTATATCGCGAGAGCTTTGCGGAAAGAAGGTCTCTTCGGCGGCGGCGGCGGTTGATTACGATTCGGTCAACGCGCAGATTGAAATCATGATTTCTGAAACTCTGGAAATTTTAAACGAGGGGAAACGAGCGAAATGCTCCCCGCTCACGGTTTCGATATTCGGTAGCTTAGACGAGAATAGGTTTGGATGCGAGAATTCGAGATGGCCTGGATTTGATGAAACCGAGAGCGAGGCTAAGTTTCAAGAGTTGGTGAAGGAACGAATAGACGCTTTCGTGGAGAAGTGCCAAGTCGACATTGAAAAAGAGAACCATAAACGACGCGCAAGCGTAGTAAAGAAAACGATCATAAAAGGCGAGCAACGCCATAATCATTCACGCGCGTTGAAACCTTGGTTAGGTGCTTGATGATTGAAATTGTACACTTGTATCAGTATTTGTATTAGTTATATCTCTATTTTTACACATCTAACGCTTTTTAAGACGTTTGCGCTCGCAAAGCTCTCAGTTTCTCCGCTTTCCCTTCCTCTCGGTATCTGGATTTCTTCCTTTCTTTCTCCAATGCTGACCTCCATTCGTTGTCTTTCGCGTCCTTCTTCGCTTTGACCGCGCGTCGAACTTCTTGCTGCGCCTTTCTCTTTGCCATCTTCTCGTTGCGTATCGTGTTGAGCTGCTGCACCATGGTTGTCATCTTCTTCTCCTCCTTGTCTTGAACGACGGCACGTTTTTGCTCGAGCGTCTTTCTCTTTCGCGACGGTTCGAGTTTCGGTTTCGATTTGAACGGCAACGCTTGTTGTAACGCTTTGGGAATTTGTAATTTGTTGAACACGCGCTTTTTCCTCACGATTGGCTTATATATCGAATCCGGATTGACTGGAATGGCCATTTGATTATCGTACCGGATTTGTCCAACCGTTCGCATACCGATCCAGTCGTCGTCCGATTTCACGAGCGCATTCATAACTGGGTTGTAAAATCTCGGCACCTCCACGCGAACCCAGGAGCGTAAAAAGACAATATCGGACATCAGAAGTTTATCTTCAAACGTGCAACGGCACGCCCCGTCGCCTAAGCCACCGTCTTTGGAACCGTGTTCTCCTTGCCCGGGTTTCACTGCTTTTTTCACCGTACCACGGATGCCGGAAACCGTTCGCAACATTGCACCTTCAAACTTAGCAACCTCTAACGACGAGTTGAACATTCCTGTGATGAAGGCGGTATTCTTAAATATCTTGTGCGGCGTTCCAACGAGCTTGAGTTTTTTCATAATTTTCATCGAGTGATCGACTTCTAAAACTACCGCTGTTGCCGCGACGCGGAAACTCGATTGGGTCGAATTGATTTTCTGAAAACAGATTGCGGCTGTATTCGGAGGCACGATTGGCCCGTGAATTGTCGCGTTGCAATGCATGTGTTCGGGCGTATACTTAATCATTCGATGCCGAGAGTTTGCGTCCATGACAGAATACACCGGAATCGTTTGAAAGCGTCTCCATCCAATCGAAAAAATGAGTGGATCTTTGTTCTTCAAAGTTTTTCGATGCCATCGGTGTCGCTTCAAGCGTAGTTGTTGCATCCCGACGACATTTTCACCAGCGAGTAGTCCTCCGACGAGAATCGGACGTTTCGGGTCAAAGTTTTTCACCCATTCACACGGTGCACTTTCGAGAACGACGCGAAGGTAAGCTCCGGGTCGGAAACCTTCCATCGCTTCTCGCGTGGAAGCAGGAAGCGCATCGAGCGCCGCACGCGTACGAGCCGTTTGCTCCGCAAACTGATCCTTCACGAGATCAAAATACGTAGTTGGTTCGTCTTCTGCGTAAGTGTCATGATTGGGCCCTTTGAGACCTTTCTGTTTACGACGCGCGCCGCGACCTTGCGCAGACGGGTGCTGAAACTCTTCGTGTTTTTCAATCTTTGCTAATCGACGTTTTTCTTTCGCTTCTTCGTCTTCATCGGAGTCGGACGAACCGCTACTATCGTCGTCGTCGTCGTCATCATCATCGCTGTCGTCGTCGTCGCTATCGCTGTCGCTTCCGTCGTCGTCCGATGAGTCACCACTGCCTTCTTCGTCAGATCGAGCTTTTTTACTATCTTTACCGACGAATTTCTCGCCGGTTTCTAAATCTTCGAAATCGCCATACACTTCGTCATCGTCCATTGCGGATTCATCTACCGGTTGCGCCTCTGCACGAGCTCCGGCCGCGTCCCAATCACCGGTTACGAATCGATTGCGAAGCGCAGGATCTGAAACGTCTAATTTGCCTCTCATTTGGCGAATAAATTTTGTCTGGTCGAATGCGTCGATTGTTTTCGATGCCTCGTTATCGTCCGTCTTTTTGAACAGATCGTCGCTATCGGAATCCTCGTCGTCGTCGTCGTTTCGTTTTTTCTTGCTTTTGTTCTTTGAATTGTTTGGATTTTCATTCTCCACGTCGTCATACACGAGTTCCATGAGCGATTTGGAGCGTTTCCCGGCTTTGGCGAGCATCGCTTTCCATTTGTTTGCACCCGCGCCGAGACCTTCGTTCTCGTCGTCGTCGTCGTCGTCGTCATTACCGGCCATGCCTAAATCGTCGTCGGAATCCGCATCTGAGAACTCCTTCTTGTTCTCATCGTCGTCGTTTTCAGTTAAGCCGTCGTTGAAAACCGCTCTTCTTCGAACGCGACCACCATTTTGTTCATTTCTTTCTTCGTCGTCGTCGTTGTCTTCGTCGCTATCGTCGTCGTCGTCGTCGTCGTCGCTATCATCATCTTCTTCTTCTTCTATTTTTCTATCGAAAATGTCCTCCTCGCCGGTGGTTTTCGCCCCACCTCCAAACAAGGAAATTTCCGAGTTTTTCAACTTTTCGTCAAAGCCACTTTGCGTGGATTGTAATCCTTTCACCATTTTTACGCCGGTCATTTCTCCGTTACCATCGTCGTCGTCGTCGTCCGACCGGTCGTCGCCTAAATAGCCTATCGTGTTCCCTTTCGAGTCCCCAAAGTGCTCACTTTTGTTCGTGTAGTTCACTTTCCTGTCGTCCAAGGAAACGTACACGGCATCTTTATCGTACAACAACCCGCCGACGTCACTCATCGGCGCGTAGATCATCTTCGACCGGTCGTCTAATCGTCTCGCTCGTTTATCTTGGCTCGGCAATGGACACGGATCTGGCAACTGTGTGATTTCTTTGACCTTCATGTCCCCGACCCCGGCTACGTGTACCAACTGATTCGCCTTCATGTTACACCCGTGCAACCACCCAAACACCGCCACCTCTCTATCGATGTATTCATTCTCGTGCACCATCTCTGGCCTCGTCAAATCTTCGAATCTATCTCCGATAACGTACGGATGCTGCGACCTCCACATCAACGGTCTCGGTTTCGCCACCGAAATAAACCTCGCTAAATTCACGATGTCCCTTTGATTGTACCTTCCGTGACTCATCCCGCTGATGTAAAACAACTTTGCCCCGTCGTAAATTTCCGTCCAAAACCGTTGTTTCAACACTTTCTTCGTCTTTTTCAACTTCTTCGGCTCCTTGAAATGATCTAAATGCGTCAAAACCCCCATAACCTTGGGAAACCCGTGCACTTGCAACACGTTCAAAAACTCAAACGTTTCCATCTCGAAGCCGTACGACCCGTCCACGCATAACAAAACCAAATCCGCCAACTTCGCCGCGTCGATCAAATCGCACAGACTCTGCCCAACCTCGATAATCTGCACTCTCCTTTTCTTCCCAACCGTCAGCGTAATCGGTCCTTTAATCTCGTTCACCGTTTGCTTCGTATAATGCCTAATTAAACTCCTCACCAACGTCGTCTTCCCTACCGATGGTGGTCCTTGCACCACCACCACGAACGGCGGCGGCTCCTCCGACGTCGTCCGATCGTGCACGGGAACGTGCAGCTTCTTCTCCAACTTCTCCGCGGCCACTCGTCGTCCTTTCTGCGCTTTTTTCGAGGACGAGAATATGAACGCTTTCGCGTTTTGGCCTTTTTGTTTCTCCGTGCCGCCGCCGGCGCTTTTCTTCTTCTTCGCATCTTTCTTCTTTCTCGCCTTGGCGCCCGAGCGAGGGGCTTTGTGCTGCGTCCCTCCTCCTCCTCCGGTCGCCGCGTCCATCTTCTCCAATCACACGCGGATAATGGTGAGTGTATTTATATATCAACCGGTATAGCTGTTCGTGCGCGGGGTGGGCGCTCGTCGCGGGGCGGAGCGAGAGAGAGAGAGAGAAGTGAACGCGAGTGAATCAAAATGCGCTTTTTTCTTTGATGCGAGAGAGACAGAAAGAGTGCGATTTTTTCGATTTTTGTGTATGTGCCCCCCCGGGGTCTTCCCGGCGCGTGGAAACAGACAGACCCAGACAAGAATTTCGATTCGTGAGAGAGATTTTCTTCTTTCGCTATACGTAGGAATTTCGAGAGGCACACTAATCGAGAAGAGCACGAGAGAGCTTTTTCTTCGCGTTCCAGAAGCTCACTACTCAACGCTCCCAATTATCCACAAAAGAACTCTCTCTGTCTCTCTCGCGTTTAATAACGAAAGAGACACACTCACACTTACACACAAAAAAAAAGGACGAGATGTCGCCGATGCCGTTGACGTCGACGAACAGAATCGGGTCCTCGATTGGCGCGACGACGTCGTTTTCAACGCGACCTGCGCGAGCGGAGATGATGAAGATGACGACGACGACGACGACGGCGACGAGAAGAAGAAGAAGGAAAGGAATGCAAACGAACGCCGAGAAAGGAGGAGGAAGTGGGTACGCCTGGCGCGGAGACCCGATTCCGGAGAAGTCTTTGCCTCTTCTGCCGAACGGGAAAGTCGATTACTCCTCCATCGACGCGTCGCCGATATCGAAAGTTTTGACTTCCACCATTCGGAAACTTTTAGTCCAAGAGGTTGGGAAAGATACCGATCCGAGAGAACACACGAACTTCGAGGCGTTGATGACGTCGGTGAGAGAGGTGAACGATATGAAAGGGACCGCGAAAGACGTGCAAACGAGAGCGAAGAGAGTGTTTAAAGGGATATTACCGGCGTTGTATATTGGATGGATTCCGCCGCTTTGGAAGAAGTTCGTCGATCCCAACGCGCCGAAGTGGGTCACCGGGTTTAGTTTTCATTTGGTGTTTATCGTTTTGTTCCCTTGGTTGATGGGACCGATGGAAGGGGCAGAACACGAGGACGTGGAAGTTCCGGAGAAGTTGAGGAAGACGTTTCCGTTTTTGCCGGAAGTGGTGAGCGTGCCGCAAGCGATCAAAGCGGAACGATGTCGATTTTTGGAAACGAGTTCGTGCGCTTCGGTGTGCGTGAATTCGTGCAAAGTTCCCAGTCAAGAGTGGTTGAGAGAAGATTTCGGGATGAATTTACACATTCAGCCGAATTACGACGATTTCTCGTGCGTGTGGAGCTTTAACAAGGAGCCGCCGCCGTTGGAAGAGGACGCGGCGATTTTAGTGCCGTGCTTTACCAATTGCAACAGCGAGTTTAAAGGCGAAAAGGACGCGTTGAAACAAGTCATGCGGATGAAGCAAGGCGTCGGAGTGACTGAAGATGGCGTGGATAAGTACACCGGGGAGACGTTAGAGGCGATCGCGAGGAGAGCGTCGGAACAAGCGATCGCGGAAGCGAACGCAAACGTCGCCGTCGCCGATGGGACGGCGCTGTCCGAGGAAACGTTTAAAGGGAGAGTGGAAAAAGTGCAAGAAGGAGGCAAGTGCTGGAGTGTGGATACGGAGCGAGCGAATTTGCGGTGATTGAGTTTGGGCGCGTTGCTTATTTATCTGATAAATATTCAGCTGTACATCAAAACAACAAAAATATTATTATCATCATCATCGTCGTCATATTCATTTCCTGTAATATCCCTTGCCGGTATGCGCTCTGGGATTCTCAAAGATTCTCTCAAGCAAATCGTAGTCTCTCCCAACATTTTTTCGAAAGAGTGCATCTTTTCCTCGCGTGGGATGTTTCAAATAAGTACCCACGGTGCCTGTTCGATACCACACTCGTACTAATTGTTTATATCCATTTTCATCCGGCCTGGAAAACGCAAGCACGCCTTCGCGATGGTCATGCTGAACCTTCCGGTATCCGTGTCTGCGCGCGATGGATTCAATCTCGCATGTCGAGAGCATGTCGCCATCGCTGTCGGAGTCGTCGCTGTAATAGCCCATATCGTCGCTTCCAAAATTCGTCCGGGTTGATTTACATATATATATATATATATGATATGATATGATATATAGTAATCTCTCTCTGGACAGATGGAGAGAAAAGAGATTGAGGGATAGAGAGAGAGAGAGAGAGAGAAAGATACCGCGCGTACCGTTGACCAAAAACGTGCAAAAATGTTTAGGGTTTTTTCTCGATTTGCCTGCTTATTTGTGTGCACTCTTCTCTTCTTTCGCCCTCTCGCGCTTTCGTTCACAAACGAAACACGCCGTTATGCGCGGTGGCATTTTAGCCGAACGAACTCCCACTGGGTCGCTGAGTCCTTCGAACGACGACGTTCGAGCAGTCACAAAACGAACGCCGCGCTTTGCGACGACGAGGAGAACACTTCGAAACCCACAACGACACGGCAACAAAGCGTCGATGGCTTCTTCATCTTCGGGAAAAAATGCAAACCTGGGCATAGAAAGGCGCGAGTTGGAGGATTACGTCGACCCGAAGTACTCCGCGGTGACCATCCACAACGACACGGCGTATTTCGCCGGTCAAGCCGAACTCGGAGACGGAATTCGCGAGCAAACTTTGAACACGCTCGCTGAGTGCGATCGCGTTCTTAAACTCGCCGGTACGGACAAGAAACACCTCCTCTCCGTCATGTGTTGGCTGAAGGACATGTCAGACTACAAGGCTTTCAACGAAGTCTACCTAGATTGGATAGAAAAAGAACACAAACCGGTTCGCGCGTGCGTGAAAAGCGAAATGGCTTTGCCGGAGTACCTGGTAGAGATTCAAATGATCGCTGCGGTGCCGCCTTCGAGATAAATATATAGCGTGCTCACATGTGGCGCGAGAATACGAGATTCGCAACTCTATGTATATACGACGATACGTTTATTGGGGGGGAGGGGGGTGAACCAGCACTACTCGTCCACCGAACGCGTTCAATGAAATCGTCTCGATCTGTATCTATCTTTTTTTCTCTTCGACGGCCGCTCTGCCTCGCGACGCGAAACGACAACGCGTAATAACAAGAGACTTCACACTTCTTTTTTCCACACGTCGGTTTCTGTGTTTTTTTGTTTAGGGTTTTTTGCAGTTTCTCGTCCCGAGGGGGGAAAAAGATTACTGACGCTCGCATTGAAAAGCGCGCGCTTTTGCTCGAACAACAACTCGCAAACAAAAGAAGAAGCCGATCGAAAGAGAGACGGATCAAAAAGACAGAGCGACAGAGACGAATTACGAACGGTTTTCCGTGCGTGCGTGTGCGTGTGTGTGTGTGTTTGATTGAAGTAAACGAAGAACAAAAGAAGAAGAAGTTTTAGAGATATTTTACATCATGAGCGTCTCTACGGCGGGGTTGGCTTTCCTCACGGGCGGCGCCGCAGCCGTCTACGCGGAGAGACAAGGCCTCGTGCCGAAAGAAATGCCCTCACTTTCAGACATTCCGACGGATTGGACCGCGTTGATCGCTAAAGCGAGAGAAACCGTGCTCGGAGGCGCGACGGTAGCGGATGTCGTTTCGGATGTTTCCAAGACCGTGAGCAGCAGCGAGGTGGTGTCCTCCGCTTCGGGGAAACTCTTATTGGACGCGTCTTCGTCTTCGTCTTCTTCTTCGACGAAAATGAGCGCGTTGCAAGTGGCGGCGTTGCTTTCTGGTGCGGCGACCGGGGCAATCATCGCGTATTACGGCACGGAGAAATCCTTGGAGAAAGCGAAGGAATTCGCCGTCGCTTTCAAGAAGAAGGTGCACTTGTTCGATTTGTGGTTGAAGGAGGTCGTCGTGGATTTCGCGTGGCCGGGTTTGGTGAAAGTGTTTTCTGTGTTGAAGACGCAATGCGGGAAAGTGTTCGTGTGCGCGAAAACATTCACGAAAAAGACGTTCGCGGTGACAAAGATGGGCGAGTTGAAGCGAATCGTTTCCGCGGACAAGATTTACAAGGCGAAGGATTCCGTCGTCGTGATGATTACGCCGACGTTGATTGTGGTGAAGAACGTCGCCATGAACGGCGTAGAACGAGCGACTTTGTTCAGCAAAGCGAGTTACATGAAAGCGATGGCGTTCGCGGACACGTTGGTAAACAAAATGAACAAGAAGAATGAGAAGCGAGAGAAGAAGGCAAAGACGAACAAAAAAGCGCCTCCCGCGCCAAAGACGACGACGGCGCCGGCGGCGCCCAAGCCAACCGCCCCGACCGCGTAAATGAGAAGAAGAAACGTTGCACATATATTCACACAAACACACCCACAAGGCCGCAACGTTGAAGTTGCTGTTGTTGTTGTTGTTTTCCTTGTTTTATTATTATATATTGTTATACTATCAGTCGTAAAATGTGCCTCTCGTATGAGCGTAAATTCAAAATTTGTCGTCACTTCTTCTTTTTCTTCTTCTTCTTCTCCGCGGGAGAGAAGAGAGAACCACCACCACCACCACCACCACCCGCGGAGGACCGTTTCGAAATTCTCAGCGATGCAGCAGCATCATCATCACCTGCACGGCAACAACAACAACAGCAACTACGCGTCTTGGCAATCCTCGTACTCTTTGAACGCGTTACCGCTCTCCCCAACCGTAAGAGCTAAACTCCAATTTTGCGGGTTTAACGCCGTCCAAGACGTACTCAGACATCACTCTTTACCCGTGCAGCTGGTAAAATCCGTGCCGTCGTTGACGTTGGACGAAGCGCAGGACGTGTTGAAGGCGTGTAAAACCGGGTTAGATGGATTCGCGCTGAGCGGAGCAAAATCAGCCTCGGAGTTGTTGAAGAAAGAGAGAGAAAGAATACCTCTGGTGACGTTTTGTAAGGGCGTGGACGGGATTTTAGGCGGGGGCGTGCAGACCGGAGAAATCACGGAATTTTGCGGCGCCCCGGGAGTAGGGAAGACGCAAATCGGGATGCAGTTGGCTGTTTCGGTGCAACTGCCGAGTGAATTTAGTGGTATCGAAGGCGAGTGCGCGTACATCGATACGGAAGGGAGCTTCACATGCGACCGGTGCGAGGATATGGCGATTGGCGCGAGAGGGTATTTAGAGAGGCGAGTGCAAGAAATGAGATGTTCAGAGGAAGAAAGGAAAGTGTTTCAGGAGTGCTTAGAGAGTAGATTTTCAGTAGAGGCGATTTTGAAGAGGATACACGTGTTTAGGTGCCACGAGGTGACGGAGTTGTTGGCGTGTTTGGATTACATGCCGGAATTCGTAAAGGAGCATCCAAAGGTGAAACTCGTGGTTGTGGATTCGATCGCGTTTCATTTTCGTCAAGATTTCGACGACATGGCGCTGAGAGCGTCTATTTTAGCAAAGACGACGAACAATTTGATGAGTTTAGCGAAAAAATACGAGTTAGCGGTGGTGACTATAAACCAAGCGACGACGAAACCCGGGGGCAGGTTGGCGCCGGCGTTAGGGGAGTCGTACGCGCACGCGGCAACGACGAGAGTGGCTTTATCGTGGGGCAATGAAGGGAATAGGATCGCGTACGTCGCAAAAAGCCCGAGGTTGGCGAATAGGAAAGCGATGTATGCGATTACCAGAGATGGCGTGAGGGATCCGCCGGCGGTGAACGCGAACAAGCGTAAATTCACCTAGTGTACTTTTACTACTATCATCAAATTTTAGAGCGCTACATAGCTATATATAATTACATACACTGCTAAACTATTATCATTATTAGTATTAATACCTATATTTCGTCGAATAATCCTTCGGCGAAACCACTAAACCTTTCCCTCGTCTGGCGCCGCTAAACACGCACTCCACAATGTCGATAAACTCTTGCTTCGAATCCATCGCCCAATTTATCTTGTTGTTATTCCCGGTTCCTAAATCAATCATTATGTGCTTATTCCTGAAGAAAAACATGACCGTGCACGGATCGTACAACTCGTACATTTCGTTAAAATCTGGAACTTCGTCGATGTCCACTAAATACGTCACCGCGAAGTTTTTAATCTTCTCCGCGACGTTGCTGAGAATCTCATCCTGTCGCATGCACGTCTCGTCGCCGTCTCGGCCGAATCGGATTATAACGACGCGATCTTCCTCGGACAGAATGGCCTGGTCCACGTGCCAACCGGAGTGTAAGTGAGGGAGGAGGTAGGACATTCTTCTTTTTGTTGTATATCTGTGTTGATTCGAGCTCGCGCGCAAGTGTGTGTGTGGAAGTGTCGGCGGAAATTTTATGAAGTAAACGACAAACGACTTTTTAGGGGAATTCAAATGTGTAGTATTCAATATTGAAACGCTTCTCTCTCTCTCTCTAATCACACCGTCAGTGCGTTCTCTTTGTTTACCTGCGCTTACTGCCTTTCTTCCTCTTGTCGCCTCTCCTGTCCTCGTCGCTGGCTTCTTCGTCCTCCTTTCTCGCTTTCTCTTCCATCTCGTCCCAATCCAAAACGTCTTCGTCGTCTTCGTCGTCCTCGTACTCGCTGCCGTCTTCGTCCTCCTCGTCTTCGTCGTACATGGACTCGCTTTCGGATTCCGATTCCGACTCTTCCTCGTCTGAGGACGGTTCAAATTCGGACTCTGGGTCAGAACCTTCGCCGTCTTCTTCGTCTGAGGACGGCTCGTTGTTCAAAAACTCCCATCCTCCGGCTTCTAACCACGACTCAGGATCTTCTTTAATCTGCCTCAACAACGGCTTCCAGTTCAAGTTCGCTTTACCTTCGTAGTATTTCACTTCTAAAGTCGTCAACCATTGCTTGATGTTGTCGAGATTCTTCGAAGGTATTTGGTCGATTCTGTGAACGTCTTTGTTAAAGTCTTTGAAGATTATGGCCATGTCGAAGTTTTTCAAGTGGTAACCGACACGTTCCAAGTTGACGATTTCGATATCTTCCGCATGGATGACCAAGGGAGGGAACTCGATGAGTTCTACCAAACACGAGGCGGTCGGGACGATGCGCGCGGTAGATTTGTACGCGACCCCGTCGAATGCTAAATCGTGGTACGGGGAATCGAACTCTAAACTCATGTCGGGGTAATCCTTCTCCCAGATTTCCTGGACGCGTTTGCAAAACTGCGCGAATTCTTTTTGGACGCGTTTTTGTCTCTCGCGCTCCCGCTGCTCTTCCTCGATTTCGTCCGGATCGTACATGTTTTTGCGACTGCCGTCCAAGTTTTCCGTTGCTTCGATGACTTCTTGATAAAATTGTACGTCGTGCGTTTTCTTCTTTCCAATCATGATTGGGTTTTTCAAGTGGAAGTGAATGAGTGTTTTCACTTCCTTCTTCGCCGGTTGGAAGAAGCACGAGCGAATGTTTTCGTACATGATGTCCACTTGTTCATCCATTTTAGCGCCAATGTATCGCAAACCGTTCGCGTGCGCTTCGAGAGTGCCCGCCTTACGACCGCCTCTACCACCGAAAGTCGGGAGCATCCACAAACCGGTCAATCGGTGGACTCTACCGCTGGTGAGTTGCAACTTGGCTTGTCGAACCAACGTCGCTCGTTCAGCGCGTTCGGTTTCTCTCGCGACAACATTTCTTCGCAACGTTTTGATTTCATTGACGACAAAGTTGGCGTGTCGCGGATCGCTCGATCTATACGAAAGCTCTTTTAAGAAGATGTTGTTCGGAAATCGAATGGCGGGTAAGTATCCGGCGTTCGCGGCGGCTGAGGTACCCATCGGGACTTGGAAGTTGATGCGAATGAAACTCGCGCCGGCGTCTTGCGAGACCGAACACGATTTGATCGCCAACACGTGGAATGGGACGAGCATACCGCAAACTGGGAGTAAAACCGCCTCGCGATCGTTATCTACCGCGATGACTAACTCTTTTCGAGGCGCGGGAACGTCCGTGACGGATTTGTACGCAACAAAATCCGCCGAAGCGCCGGCGCCTTTCCCGCCTTTTTCGACATCGTTTTGCGCATTCATCAATCGGTCGTACGTTTCGGCATTCTTCTTATCCGCCAACGCTTTTTGTTTTCGCTGACGATCGGCTTCGGCTTTGGTCGTGATGGCTTCGTCACCTCTCGTCTTCGCGTCGAGAATGACACCACCTCTGGCGCCGGTATTCGCGATATCTTTATCCTCTTCTGCGCCGTCGTCGTCGTCCTCTTCGTCAGATTCGTTGACGGCATAGGAAATGTCCGAAAGCTTCTTAGTGTTTTTCGTGAGCTCTTTGTTCGCAACACCGTCCGCGGTAACTTGCACGGAGTCTGCGATCATAATGGCATAGTGTCGAGATTTGGCTTTCTCGTCTGCGGAGGTTTCTTCCAATCCGTTCACGCCCAATGCGACGTTGAAAATCATGCCTTCCTCAATCGTGCTTTCGCACTTCCCAGAGAGCATATAAAACGCATCTTTGAACTCCAAGCCTAAAATAGAACCGACGTTCTTGTTCAATTTCGAGCTCAAATTCATATCCTTCAACTTTTCGTTTTCTTTCTCCGCCTCTTCCAACGCTTTTTGCGCAGCCGCGTACACGTCTTTACACAACTTGCCCGGTTTTAAAGCCTCCACTGCGGCGGTTTGCGCCTTCAAGCACGCCTCGTAGACCGCCTCTTGCGTTTCTGTCGGATCGATCAAATACGTTCTCCCGATGTTCGCGCAATACTGCGTGTGCCTCGCCCCTAACGACACGTGAATGACTGCTGGCGTCGATCCAAAGTGTAACTTCTTCTCAGAACACACCGCGTTGTACTTCAAATCGTACTCGCCGCCGGATTGAAAAATCGGCGGGTAGCAAATATCCACGTCTTCGTGACTAATATCTTTCAATCCTAACGTTTTCCCGGGCGCTAAAATCGCGTCCTCGGTTTTCTCGCTCAACTTTACGTGGGAAATCTTCAACTCTTCCTCGATCGCGTTCTCCACTTCGCTCACCGCAAACTTCATCGCCTCCGAGCACAACTTCACCGCGTTGTCGACAAACTTCATCTCCTTCTCGTCTTTCTTCGATAAAATGCACGCGATGCCGTGCGTCACGTCCGCCAACTTCTCCGCACCTCCGAGCTTTTCCACCGACATTTGCATCAAATTACCTTCCTTTAACTCTTTCGCGCACGCGCCGACTTTTTTGCACTTTTCTTGTAAAATTTTCACCAACGCTTCCACCTGCGCCGAACCGTCTTCGTTCTTCGGCTTGGCGTGGATGACTAACGTACCTTTGATGGCGTCTTCGATCGTCGCTCTCGCGGATTCCAACAGCTTCGCTTTCTTCCCGGACGCGATCGCGTGCATTTCGTTTCCACCTTCTCCTCTTTCTTCTTTCTTGATGAACGCCATCACCGTATCCGGCAACTCGTACGAAAACAGCCAAATCTCTAAACTGACTGCTTTTAAATACCGGAGTTCCTCCTCTTTGTTCGCTCCGGAACCGAGAAGAATCCCATCGCTTCCGTTGAAAAACGAGGACGTTTTCGAATCCGACCAAACCTCGTAGAAGGATTTCAATCGCTCGGAGCACGACTCCGCGTCCATGGACGGACCCTCTTTCTTTTGTTGTTCGGAGGACATTTTCTCGGGACCACACTGACTCGCAAAAGCGAAAGAAGAAGTGTTTGTTCGTGCGTCTCTCTCTCTTTTTTTTAAATCTCGCGCGCACCGAAAAAGGTTTCTCTCTTTCGATCCTTTTACTCTTCGGCGGGTGCGTTAGCGGTTTTACGTGCGTTTCTCCTTAAAAAAACCAAAAGCGAAACGATATACGTGAAGAGCTCTTCTTCCCTCTGATTTGTTCGCGGACAAATCTGCCGCGCGCGCGAGTGTGGGGTGGTTTAGTTTTTCTCGCGCGCGCCTTTCGACTCTCGAAAAGTGGTGCGACTGCCCAAGAGAGAGAGAAATTTTTTTTTTTGAATTCAGAGTGAAACCCTAAATTATTTGTTTTCGAAAAAAACAAAGAGGAAGTCATTCAGCAGAAAAGAGGAGAGAGAGAGTCAGAGAGAGAAAAAATGTTGAGGTCGTCGACAACCCCAACCAACGCCATCGGACGATGTCGTCGTCGTCGTCACCATCATCAGCAGCAGCGTCGCGCTCACTTTCGTCCGTCTGCGCGTGCTTCTTCTTCTTCTTTTTCTTCTTCTTCTTCTCCTTCTTCTTGTTTTTCATCCTTCTCTGCCCGTCGCGTTTGTAAAAGTTCGTTACGGCGTGCGGCTGCGGACGTGGGGAACGTGGTAGAAGAAGATGATGATGAAGTAAATGAAGAACCGCAGAAACAACAAAAACAACAACAAAAAGAAGAAGAGCAAACGAAACGTAAGAGACGGAAAGCGTACATAGACGGCGCGAACGTCTGTTGGGCGTATTGCGCGGCGTTGAGAGCTTCGAATAATGCGAATGCGAAAATACCCATATCCACTGCACTGACCATAGTATGCGAATACTTTCGCGAGGTGGAAGAGTTCGAAGAGGTGGTCGTTTTCGCGCCGAAAAATTATGCGAGAGGGAAGTTGAATGGCTTGTGCGACGGAGGAAGTTTACGGTTGTTGCATCCCGAGAAAGTTCGATACGTGGGCGATAACGAGTGGGAAAACGTGTACTTGCGACAGATGGTCGACGACGGCGTGTTGAAGCTAATCGATAGACAGAACGACAGTCGAGGGAGGAGCGCGGACGATTTAGCGATTTTGGACGAAGCATTTGAACATTCAATCAACGAGCGGCACAATACCGTCGTCGTCGTTTCTAACGATAAATACGAAGGACACTGTCCTTCGAGCGCCAGCGGCGATAAAAAAGCGTTTAGAGACTGGTTGAAGAGAACCAGGAAAGGATATGAATTTGACATCGCGAAATTCGACGTCACGACGGTTGAGAAAGAGAAATGGCCGAAAGTTGGTGCGCTGAATGGGAATTTACAATGTCCGGATGGATTCGACGAGTGGGTTGAAGAGGAGCATGCGTGGGGAAGTTCGCGTCCCTGGTCGAAGGAAACGACGTGGACCGAACGTAAATTTTTTTCGAGGAAGAAGAAGAAACGAAGAAGAGGCGGCGTAGGAGGGTCCAGAGTCGCAGCTGAGCCGCCAGGACTTCAGATTAAGAACGAAGACGGGGAAGTTTTTCCGCACCACGTTTTACCGCTCGAGTCTTTGAACGTAACTTTCACTTTGAAACAATAGAATTTGCAGCGCGTTGTAATTGTATTTGAACCTATGTTGATGATGAAATTAAATTTTTAATACTCGTCGTAAACTATATAACACTCTAAAGACTAATAATAAACAATAATTAGACAATAATAACAATATAATAATAAACAAAATGATCATGATTTACTGATCTGTGCATAATGATGACGTTCCTGTTTCGAGCGTCATTTAATGCTGCGGGCGGTGTCCCGGGTGCTCGTCTGGCGTTGCAGCCATCGCCGCCGTACCTTCTGGGGTCAAAAAGTGGTTCGGGTACGTCGCGGACATTTCCTTCAAGCGAATTTTCGCCACCGGGTTATTCATGTGCCACAAGCACGGCGCTTTGCCGGTGTACTTGTAATATACCTTATCTTTGCTGTCTTTTCCGGTATCACTAACGGGGCATCCGTTGGTGCTGAACAAAATAGAACCATCCGCGTCCAATTTGTGTCGTCGATCGCCTTGTCGCAACTTGGCCATGTTATACGCGTTCAAACATAATTGGTCGTCGAAACCTCGCAAACCGGCGTATTTTCCGTTCCAATCCGCGTCAGTCGCCCCGTCTGGTCGGCATTGGTATCCCCACTCTCCCGGCCATTCTTCGGTGGCAAATTTATTCATTCTCGCCTCCGTGCTCGTGATATACTCCAAAAGGGCCTCTTTCCTCGCCATCCACCCGCCAGCGTTCGGCCAGCCGTTCGGAATATCGTTTTTATTGATCGGCGTGACGCCCTCCGCCATGCCGATATCCCCGAACGAGTGCGACAATTCATTCTTCAAGGCTTTTTCCGCTTCTCGATTGAAATAATCGGAAATTTCGGGCCACAACTGCGTCTCGCCTCCGAACACCATGTCTGCATCTGCCTTCGTAAATCTTTCCTTAAACTCAGCCGCGCTGCATTGCAAAAACACGTCCGATGCGTCCGCGACGACTACGATCGGGTTCCCTGGCATTACGTGCAACGCCGCTTTCAATCCGATGACTTTATCCGCAAATCCGTGAAACTGCGTCCCTTCTCCGGACATAACCACCTCCAATCCGTTCTTTCGCGCGGAATCGTAAATGACCCAACCAAAACTATTCATATCCGTCGCGTGCGCGGTCACCACCACGTCTGCCGAATCCGCCCCTGCCGTCTTAAACACCGGCATGAACTTCTTCGGATCGCCCTGTCGTTGTTTCTCCTCGGTTAACTCCTCTTGGGTGATGTGACCTTTCTCCACGGATTCGCCATCGAATCGGAAAAACGGCGCGTCGTGCCATTTCGTGTCTTGGAAAAACGCGTACGGGACTTCCATTCGTTGCCCGGGAAAGACGTTGTTGTTCAAGTCGTAGTTATCCCCTAAGAACGCGGTGCTGTCTTTGCTGTAAACCGGATCCGTCGCCGATCGAAAAAACGTCGGCATCAAGTATTTGGACGACGCCGACGGGACGTACCCAGCCTTGTTCAGCAAAGCCACGGCGCCGAGAATGCCGGTAGTAATCACTGCCCCGGTCGTGACCTTCACGGCGACCGAACCGAATTTCGAGCTAAACGTCGTCGCTGCCGTCGACGGCGGAGATGGTTTCTCCTTCAACAGTTTGGATTTCTCGGTCGGGGTCTCCATATTGTTTTTTTTCTTCTCTTATTTATACGGTTCGTTTTCGAATCGCCGCGAGAAAGGAGAGCGCCGAGTTTAAACCGCTACTGCTGACTACAACTGGCGTCGTGCTTCGCTTTACGGTTTGGTGCACTCGCGTTCAGTGCGCGCGCGTTTGCGTAAGGAAGCAGAGAAAAGTGGGGGGCGGGGGAGATTTTATGTGAGCAAAAGGGTGTTACTCGTACGCGGCTTTTAAAAATCAGATTTTCTATTCTACTTTTTTTCACAAATCGATGGATGAAACGAACGCTTTATTCGCCTTTCTGAAGGACCAGGCGAGTCCCCACCTTCTCGTTCTTCCTTGCACGAACGCCGTCTCTCGAATTTTCTGGACGTCTTTCATCTCTCGCAAAGTCTTTTTGGCCATTTTTAGAGTCGCTTTCGAACCGACCATGGTGGTGAACCATCGAACGCTCGAGTCGGCGTCGGCGTCGGCGCAAACGGCGCTTCGTTTCTTCGTCTCGGCGGTTGTTTTTGGCGGCGGCGGCGCGGGAGCGTTTCGCGCGACGACGCGGCGAGACTCGAGAATCATTCGTCGCACGAAACTCAATTCGCCGCCTCGACAACTGTTTTCTTTCGCGGTGCCACCGAAATTTGTTCGCGGGTTTTGAGAGGATTCGGACATGGTGTTGAAGAACGGCGGGTTGCACACGGTGAAATCGACGCGCTCTTCTTGGAAGAGGTCGAGATCGAGGATGGGCGGTTCGTCTTTGTCTTCGTCTTCATCTTCGCCTTCTTCGCGACGAGCGACACCGCTTCTTCGTTTCGCAACCTCCCGTATGCTAATTCTTCTTCTACTTTTATCCAGCGCGTCGACTTGTTCAGTCGTCTCGTCGCGACTACACTCCACCGCACCAGCCGCGAGACAGTTTCTCCGAGCGTTCTCCACCGCTTCCTTCGTGATATCGGTGCCGAACATGTCCCACTTCGGATGTCTCGCGGTGAACAACAGAGCGAATATCGCCGACGCGCCCGTTCCGACGTCCACGCCGCGCACGTTTTCATCCTCTATGCGCACGCCGTCCTTCTCTAATAAACTTTCCACCCACTCGCAATAGTTTCTGCGTTGCGTAAAGCCGGGCACGAGATGACCTTCCGGTATGGACCAGTTTTTCACGCCATTCTCTTCGAGTAAAGCTCGGCATAAATCGTGCGTCGCTTGCCAGGAGGTGAAATCTATAAAAGTTTTCCTCGTCCGTTTTGTCGCTCTCCCTCTCGTCGCGTCGTTCTCGTCGCTGTCGCTTTTTTCGCCAGGCGTCGTCGTCCTCCTCCTCGCGTGTCGCGCGAAGTAGTCGTACTTTGCCGCCAACCGAGTGAAATCTGGTCGTTGTTGCTGTTCTTCTTCATCGCGCTTCCGTTTCGCCAGAGACGACGACGACGTCCCCGCCGTCGATGATGGTAACTCCGGACCGATGATCATTTCTCTGGAGGCGTGTATCGCGCGTAACGTTCGAAAACTGTGCCTCTTCTGCGCATGTTTTGTAAACACGTGTTGATGTTGATATTGTTATTTCTGCAGAACCAAAAGAGTTGGTTGGTTGCTTTTTGTGGTTCGACAGAAGTAAAATTCGTGGCGCAAAAGGAAAAAAAAGGGGGAGAATGCGCACCTTTTGTTTGCACTCGCGAGTAGCGTCCCTTCGGGGTGGGTTCGTTGGTGCTCTCTCCTTCGGGTTATGGTAAGTTTCGAAGGGAAAAGACTTGGGGAAAAGAGCAAAAAAAAAAGTAAAAAACAGAAAATTTTTCAAATTGCTATTTTCAACGCGTTCTGACTCCACTAAAACGCGCGCAAAACCAACCACACTCGCTCGTTTCTCGCTCTCCTTCCCCTCGACTGTCGGCGAGTGCGATCGTTTCGTCTCAATTCGCGTTCCATCTGGCCAATAATTTAGTGCAAAGTTGGCTAAAAATTTCAAATCGCAAAAACCGATCGTTTTAGACAAAAAAAATTACATCTGCTGAGTCGGTATAGGATGCCAGTGTTAGATTCGTCGAGCGACGACGACGACGTGCCGTTGGCGCAGAGAGTCGTCGTCGCCGCCGCTGCACCCCCGGCTCCGGCGCCCCCGAGCGGCGGTGGTGGCAACGAGGAGGAGAAGAAGCCAGAGGTGGTGGTGGCTCCTGCTCCTGCTGCTGTGCCGGTGGTGGTGAAACCGTACGTTGCGCCACCGATTCAATCGCCAACGACTAATAACACAAAGAGTGCCGCTCCCGCTCCCGCTGCGGCGGAAGCGCCAAAACAACCAGCAGCGGCAGCTCCAGCGAGCGCTAACGGTGGCAGTGGTGGTGGATTTGTCATCCCGAAACGACCTCGCGCGGACTCGAGCTCGAGCGACGACGACGTGCCGCTAGCGCAAAGGGCGAAAGCGGTCGAGCAAGCGAAGAAACCGCCTTCGGCGGCGACGACGGGGGCGCCGACGAGCGCGGGTAAAGGTGAAGGAGGTGTAGTTATTCCGAAAGCAAAACCGGCGGTGCCTGAAGTGGTGCGTCCAGTGCAGTCGCGACCGATGATGGTACCGCAAATCGCGAAGAATCCAAACGTTGCTGCGGCGAGTAAAGGAGGACGCCCGGTGGACTCCTCGGATAGCGACGACGACGCGCCGTTGGCGCAAAAGAAGAAATCTTTAGATTCGGAGAAGAGGACGAAAGAGGAGAGAGAACGAAGACGACGAGAGAAGAAAGAAAGAAAGCGCAAACGAAAAGAAAAGAGAAGAGAGGAGAGAAGACGACGAGAGGCGGAGCGACTGGGCGGCGGTCGACACACGGTGAAGTTGAACTCTTCCTCCGGCGTAAAGAAGAAAAAATCGAGCAGCGGTGGAAGTTCTAGACGAGCTAGCGCGGGAGGTAACGGTAAAGGACAGGAGATTATGTGGACACAGTTGGAGCACCAAGGCGTTTTGTTTCCTCCAGAATACGAACCGCACGGGGTTCCGCTGACGTACGACGGCAAAGACGTTTATCTCGAACCGCACGAGGAAGAAGTGGCGACGTTTTTCGCGGTGATGAAAGAAACAGACTATGCGTTTAAACCGGTGTTTCAGCAGAACTTTATGGATGGTTTTAGGCGCATACTGAAAGGTGGAAAGAACGCGCACATCACGGACTTTGAGAAGTGTAACTTTCAAAAAATTTATGACTGGGATCTCGCGAGAAGAGAGAAGGTCAAAGCGCGAACGAGCGAAGAAAAGAAACAAATTAAATTAGAAAAAGATAAAGCGGAAGAGAAATATATGTGGGCGACCATGAATGGTAAACGCGAGCAAGTTGGCAACTTTAGAGTGGAGCCGCCGGGATTGTTCCGCGGTCGAGGCGAGCATCCGAAGATGGGAAGAATCAAAAGGCGCATTCAGCCGGAAGATATCATCATCAACATCGGTAAAGACGCGAAAGTGCCAGAACCTCCCGCCGGACACAGGTGGAAAGAAGTGCGACACGATCAAACCGTCACATGGATGGCCGGTTGGAACGATTCCATCAACACGAAAGATTGGAAGTACGTACAGTTTGGCGCGACGTCGAGCGTGAAGTCTGAGTCTGACAAGCAAAAGTTTGAAAAGGCGCGAACTTTACACGAACACATCGGCAAAATCCGCGACGATTACCGCAAAAACATGCGAAAAGACAACAAAGAAACCGCACAGTTGGCGGTGACGACGTATTTGGTCGATAAATTAGCTTTGCGTGCCGGTGGTGAGAAGGACGAAGACTTGGCCGATACCGTCGGGGTGACGACTTTGCGAGTGGGACATTTGAAATTCATGGGTCCGGATGACGACCACCCGTATCCGAAAATTGAGTTCGATTTTCTCGGTAAGGATTCAATTCGCTATCACCAAGAGCATGCCATCGAAAGAGTCGCGTACGACTGTTTGAAACGCTTTTGCAAAAACAAGAAAGAGGACGAAGACGTGTTCGATAAAATCGACCCTTCCAAGGTCAACGCACACTTACAAACACTCATGCCAGGTTTAACAATTAAAGTGTTTCGTACGTACAACGCCTCGATCACATTGTATAGATTGTTGGAAGAAACGACCAAACCGAAAGCGGCGGTACCAATCATGAAAGCGACGTACGACGAGGCGAACAAGGAAGTCGCTATTTTGTGTAATCACCAGAAGGGTGAATCCAAACAGCACCAAGCGGGAATGGACAAGTTGAACGATAAGAAAAAAGATTTAGAGAAAGAGTTGAAGGAATTGCGAAAAGCGGATAAGAACCACAAGAAAATCCCGTCGTTGAAAGAACGAATAGAAAAGTTGAAGATACAAATGGAAACGAAAGAGTCCTTGAAAACGGTCTCGCTCGGAACGAGTAAAATCAACTATTTGGATCCGAGAATCACCATCGCGTGGTGTAAAAAGAATGAAGTTCCGTTGCCGACAGTGTATACTAAAGCTTTGGTTCAAAAATTTAACTGGGCGATGTGTGAAGAGCCGGATTACGTGTTCGCGGACTTGTCGTATAACATCGAAAAAGACCCCGGGGCACATTGAAGCGAGAGAGAAAGAGGTGAGAGAAACAAACCACATCAAATTATCATTTAAACTAAATATGTTTTGATTTAAAAAAAATAAGAGAGACATTCATTACAGCGTACGGCTCGTTTTATCGGATACGATTCGTTTAGAAGTTTACGAATCGAATCGTCACGCTCCTTCTCGCAAGCTGCTGCAAACTACTGCCACAAATCTTCTACACCGACGCCGCGTACTTTGTCGGATCCAGAGTTGTTTGAGTAATTATCTCTTTGGGAATACCTAATATAGTTGCGAACGCGTTCTCCGGCGCACCAAGACCGGTTCTTTCGATTCGTCGGAAAGCTCCGACTAATTCTTTCCAGTGCACTGCCCCGGACAAGACTTCTCTTCCACCGATGACGAAATTCGGAATCGAGTGTATGCCTAACCTATCCAAGGCTTTCTTGGCCAAAACGATTTCCTTCTCGCCCTCGTCTGAGGCTAAAAATTTTTCAGCCTTCTCTAAATCGATCACTCCGTCGCTAACTTTGTCCGTGCACTCTAAAAGCATCTTCGTGTCGTTCAATTTCTTACCGTTGACGAAATGTTCGACGTTGAGTAAATCGTACAACGCCTCCGATTTTGCGCACCCGTAATGTTTAGTTACCCACTGTACTAACCGATGCGATTTCAACGTATTCGACGCTTTTCTATCTAAATTGAAGTGTTGAATGCCAACTTCTCGTCCTCGTTCCTTCAACTGGTGCCTCTTCTTCTGCGCCTCGAACGCTTCTTTTCCACCCCATTTTCTTTCTAATCGTTTCCTATTCGTTTCGCTCCAACTTTCGTCCCGGCTGTAGTCAGGTTCCAAGAAGAACGGAACTCGTAAAACCGCGAAGGATACCGGATTTGTTTCGTCCATAGGATTTTTTGCGACTTCCTCCATCGCTTTATAGAGGTGTCGCTTTCCTATGAACCCGTTTGGTCACATGGTGTCCGAAATAAGCTCAACCGTGATTATCTGTTTCTTTGTCTCGGAAGTCGTACTAAACGTTGGCGCGGCGGAAGAAAAAGAGGGCATCTCAATAAGACTTCCACCTTGGACGATGCGAGCAGCAGCGCTGCTGTTCCTCCCTTTCCTCAACGCCGAAAGCAGCGATAAACACGAACCGCTACCGCTCATGAAATCAATTCCGCTCGCGCGCACCAAAAGAGCCAATAAATTACTTCTTCACCACCGGTAAATCCACGTTCTCGTGCGTGTGCCCTTCCGGGAGTTTGAACCCGTCCACGGACTCTGAAAATCGAATCACCACTTTATCCGGAGTGATGTCCGCGCTCTTCACCGACGTCAGCGCTTTGATCACCGCCGAGGCCACTTCTTTTCTCACTTCCGCCGTTCTGCACGCTTTTGGCAACCACGCTATGTGGACGAATGGCATTTAAATTATATATCGCGTGTTAATGTGTGTGCGCGTGTGTTTGAGGAGAGCGTATCTCTGTTTTCCCTCACAGCAGCGGTGCGAATTATTGTTATTTTTGACGGCTGAGAGAGCGCATTTTGATACACGTTATTCTTTACTTTCTCACGCACGCGCGCGCACCAGCAAAAGGCAAAGATCAGAGCACAGATCGGAGAGGGAGAGGGAGAGAGAGAGAGAGAGAGAGAGAGAGAGAGAGGGAGAGAAAGGGAGAGA
>Ga0255766_10001027_pt1 | contig 25792 bp, 11 predicted proteins | sample 071ome_23_FD_179966 | JGI IMG/M metagenome (GOLD analysis project Ga0255766, IMG submission 179966) | Coastal salt marsh microbial communities from the Groves Creek Marsh, Skidaway Island, Georgia - 071403BT metaG (version 2) | ecosystem: Environmental > Aquatic > Marine > Intertidal zone >...
TGGATTTGAAAATGCAATCACGATGACATACACCTCAATTCTTGAGGGCTACTATCTGTACTTTGATACAACATCGTATGACCCAACCACCTCACATACCGTCAACATGACCTTTCGAGTACTCGATGCTCACGAAAATGAACTATTTCCTAGGCCAACCTATTCGATGACACTCTCTCCCGCAGATCCGGAGGTGACATCTCTTGACATCAATGGAACAACCATGATTTCAGGAACAGAATTAAACGGTGTTTGGGAGGTCGAGTCGTCAATGTTTGAATTCGATGTCTCTTCAGCTTACAACCGTTCCGACCTCTCTGTTGAATTGAATGTGCAAAGAGATGCTGGTTCAAGTTACCAAGTGCCGCTTCAATGGAATCAAGCAACAACATCGTACTCGGGAATATGGACGCCAGTTCGAGAAGACATAGGTCAATGGGGCGTTGAGGTTGTGATGATGGAGGTCGATGGTTTACAAGCTTCAGACCCAGACGGGGCAACAATCGATGTCGATGCGTTGATCACACTGATGGATAATTCCGAACCAGTATTAACGAGCATTGATTACGAGCCAGTCATTCAACTCGATGAATCTCAATTGGTTCAAATCGAATGGGATGGAAATGAAGGTGAAAGCGTATCCGGATGGATTTCGATACAAGGTGAAGGCGGCGAGGTTCAAAACAAGACGATATTGCCAACGACCCAAACCTCAGCAGCGGTTCAGTTCGACCTTCTCGATGTGCTTGATGGAATGTATTCGATTCATGTGTATTTGACAGATGAACACGGGAACTCGAGGTACATTGGCGACCAAGAGCACACCTTTGAAATTCAACCACCGTTCATTACGGGCAGTTATTCATTAGAAACTGTGAACCTGACCGAAGTATTGTTGTCAGGCCAAATCGATTGGCGAAGTGGTTCTGGTACGATTGATGTTCAATTGGAGAATAGTCAATGGTCAGAACAAGTGGAATTGACAAACGGTGTATTTATGCAAATCTTCGACCTCGGTGAACCTCCAAGTCCTTTCCTTATGTTCAATCTCACGGCTTGCGATCGTGAATCAAGTGACCAGTGTGAATCGATGTCGGTCAATCTCTCTTTTGAAGCAGCCTTTGACATCGACGTCGACGCTATGTGTGAGTCTTCCAATGTTGAAACCGAAACTTCGGATGAATTGTTGCTCGTTCAGTGTCAGGTTGTCAACAACGGAGAAGTCACAACGACTGTTGGGTTCAATCATTCGTTGTCTTCACTTGCATCGGGCCAATCGGTGGAACTTTCACCCGGTGAAATTGATACAATACAACTGATGCTTTTGAATGGCACTACTTCATTCAATCTCTCCTACACATACTCGATTTTTGCTCTGCATGACTTCGGGGATGAATATAATATCAACACAGGAACAAATCTCCTTTCCCGCACCATTACAGATGATGTCGTCGACGAGGTTGACGATGATGACGTTTCAACCTCAGCATCAGATGATTCCGGCAACATGATCTTGATTCTCGCCTTGCTTCTCATCGCATTTCTCGGAGGTTCCGTCTTTACAGTTCGATTGTTGAAGCAAAAGCCGTTGGATGAATCAGAAGAGGCCGCGATTATTGACGAAAAAGACTTCAATGACCAATTTGAACATACAATTGAACCAACACCCGAATCTGTGGTCAATTCATCTCAACCTGAACAGAATGAAGCAGCGGAATATGTTCCGCCACTCGAATCAACGCCTACATCTTATGACGAGCATGGATTTGAATGGTATACAGAGGGTGGAAATCATTGGTATCGCCAAAGAGATTCTCAAAGCGAATGGACCAAATATCAATAATTTTCAACGGTTAAAAATATGAAAAATTCCTCAATTTCCGACCGCTTTCATCATAGACATGTTTGACATGGCAGGTAGCATGGCGTTCAAGCGCGTTCTCATTGCAAACCGTGGCGAAATCGCTCTCCGAATTCTCAGAACACTCAGAGATATGGGTATTGAAGCAGCAATAATTCACGGAAGGGAAGACAGATTATCACTTCCAGTGCGTCTTTCAGATGTCGCCTACGATAATTCACGACCAAATCCACTCGACTCATATCTCGATATTGAATCCGTCGTCGCTGCTGCCAAAGAAATGAATTGTGATGCTGTTCATCCGGGGTATGGCTTCCTTGCTGAAAATGCAAATTTTGTACGTCGACTCGAAGAAGAGGGTATTACCTTCATTGGACCATCGGCCGATGTCATTACACTCCTCGGTGATAAAATCGAAGCAAGAGCGGCGATGGAAGCTGCTGGATTACCTACTGCGAAGGGTTCATCTGAACCCATTTCAGATGCCGCAGTGGCAAGTGCACTTGCTGATGACATTGGCTATCCGGTCATCATCAAAGCTGCTGCAGGTGGCGGTGGTATTGGTATGCAAATTGTTCACCAAGCCAACGAATTTGAGAGCGCGCTAAAACTCTGCCAATCTCGAGCCAAATCAGCATTTGGTGATGAACGGGTCTTCGTTGAAAAGTACATTGAAGGGGCACAACACGTCGAGTTTCAAGTTCTAGCAGATGGAAAAAACGCTATTCACTTTGGTGAGCGATTCTGTTCGATCCAACGCCGTCATCAAAAATTGATTGAAGAAGGCCCATGGCTCGATGATGCAAAAAGAGAGGAGATAGGTTCGCTTGTCTGCAAAGGCGCTGAATCTGTTGGATACAAAGGACTGGCGACGTTTGAATTCCTTCGTGATGCACATGGAGACTTCTATTTCCTTGAGGTCAACCCCCGAGTTCAGGTCGAGCACACTGTGACTGAATTGATTACAGGACACAACCTCGTTGAACTTGGAATCCGAGTTGCACAAGGTGAATCATTACCGCTCAAACAAGAAGATATCGAGTGGAAAGGCCACGCTATTCAATGCAGATTAAATGCTGAAGACCCAAGAGAATTCATTCCAAGTCCAGGCAGACTTTGGGAATGCCATTTCCCATCTGGCTATGGTATTCGATGCGATACTCATGCCCATCCGGGCTATGATATGCCGGGATGCTTTGACTCTCTTCTCGCCAAGTTGTTAACCTGGGGTAAAGATAGAGAGGATGCAGTCCGGCGGATGAAGACAGCTTTGGATGAAACCTTGATCACAGGTGTAGAACACTTGATACCTCTGCACCGACGAATTATGGATGAAAAGGATTACAACGATGGAAACATCACTATACAGTATATCGATGAGCATCGAGAACTTCTAGGATGAGGTGATTTGTTTGAGTGTTCTCATCGTAGGTTCAATCGCATTTGACAGTGTCGAGACGCCCAGAGGAATCGTTGAAGATGAGTTGGGTGGCTCTGCGGTTTACGGGTCTCTAGCTTGTCAATTTCATCTACGTAGCAACTCAAAAGAAAAAACCCAAATTGTTGGCGTAGTTGGTGAAGACTTTGATGTTCAACATCAAGAAATGCTCATGAGCAAAGGAATCTGTATCGACGGTATCGAAATTTCACCGGGGGAGACTTTCCGTTGGCAAGGCAAGTATGAGGGTGAAATGGATGAAGCAATTACGTTGCAAACCGACTTGAATGTGTTTGAGCATTTCTCTCCAAAGATACCTCCTCATTATACTGATTCAAAAATTGTTTTTTGTGCCAATTTGCATCCGTTGATTCAATCGACCGTTCTTGACCAAATCACTTCATGCCGTCTCAAAATTTTAGATTCGATGAATCTATGGATTTCGATTGCACGGGATGAACTCATTGCGGTGATGAAGAGGGTAGACTTGATCATCATCAATGAAGGGGAAATCGCACAACTCACGAATCAAACAGACATTCCTGCAGCCATCGATGCTTTGAAGGCAGAGGTTGGCGACAAGATATTTGTGATTAAAAAAGGGAGTAAAGGGTCTATTGCTCTGGTGGACGGAGTGATGATTGAACTCCCAAGCCACGTCCCAATTGATGCGGTCGATCCTACAGGCTGCGGGGACAGTTTTGCTGGAACGCTTGCCGCTCATCTTGTCAAAGGAGAAGGCGAAGTGACCTCACAAGAACTGAAGGATGCAATGATGCACGCCACTGTAACTGCAAGCATGAATCTGTCAACATTTGGAACCAATGCATTACAACAATTGACAAAGGAGCAGTATGAGAAGCAATGTTCAATATTTTCAGAACGACTTAATCATTGATTTCTTCAATTGAACGGATTCGAATGTGTTCTCGCGGAGATGTAGCTTGTAACTCTCCAAAAGACATCGAATCCAATTCATCGCGGTTACCATTTTGCATGGAATCCATGACTTCACGACGCCGGGAAATTCGATCATTGATTTCATTCATAACATCGTCTGGTAGTTCGCTCGAGAGTTGTTCCATAGCGTCTCTAGCATTGTCCTGAGAGCGTTGATGAAGTCTTGCTGCTGTGGATGGAGATTGGAAATTTGTCCCATGATGTATTGAAGAACGGTTCGATAAAAACGACCTCGAATTTCGTAAGGTTCGCCCCACTGTACCAAAAAGAGCCTTTGCACCTCGAGCCTTCTTCGTCGGGTTCCTACGGACTCTTTTCCTGAGGAGGTGTTGGTTTTCTTCTCGTCGAATTCTCGGTCGAAGAACGGGTTGCTGTTGGGGTTGAACTTGTTGCGGCTGTTCGACTTCTTCTTCAAAGTCAAATAACTCAGCCTCTAAAACATCCTCTTCGAATTCTGGTGTTTCAGGTTCAGGTTGTTCTTCTTGGAGGTATTGAGGAATATGGACTTGATTTCCTGTGATATACGATGGCATGAATCCATGCGGTGTTTGCATGGCTGACATGTGTGGTTGTTCTGCTTGATACATCGGAACGTGAACAGAAGGCGGATGCGTTGGCATATGCCATGATGTCGGTACGAGAACCGGGCCGGCGACTGGTTGTGGCCTGTGGTCGTCAGGGTATTGAACGACCGGGCTGGGATCATCTGCTTCCAATGGATTCCATTCAGGCAAAAAATTGTCAATTGTTTCTTCAGTCGTCTCCTCATCCAAAAATGTCCCAATTGATGTTGAAGGTTCAAGTGAGGTTGGTTCAGCAACAGGCACGGCTATTGAACCACCTCGTTCTAACATTTCAAGTCCTAATCGTGCTTGTTCGAGTGTTTGACCATCCTGCAATCGACGAAGTAAATTGATCAACCGTAAGAGTTCAGCGTCGTTCCCATACAGTGAGTAACCATCGAGATCGTGGGTTTGAATGGTCAGCGTTGGTTTGCTTGTCATGAATCGACCGACGATAAACGATGCACCAAACAAAACGAGTCCGATTTGAATCAAAACATCAGTAACAATCCTCATGCCAGCCCAAATACTCACCAAAGCAGGAACAAATGTCCAAAGTGGGATGAGATGACTTGAGTGGTGTTGAAGCCGAGCGATATGATGGATGTTGATGTCGACGGTGACGCCATATTGCTGTTCAATTCGCAGCATACGCTCATCCAAGGTCAATTTCACCTTGCGTATTGAGTCATCCAATCGTAGATTATGAATCAGTTCTTTGTTCCCATCTTCGTTTGGATACTCTCCGTATCCATCTCCTTGCATCCCGCGCTGAGCGATACTCCCGAGGTTATCAAACCACCGTTAGATTAAGCGACGAAGATTGTGTTCTAAGACACCAATCAAGACGCCGATGTGTTTCTTTGTTTAATCGAACAAGAGCCCATGATTCTTGGTTTTGAATCGAGTTGAGCAAGGAGCACAGAAGGCGGTTGATGCGAACGAATGTAGAGTGGATGTTCCCATTGTACCACAAAGTTGTCACCCTCACACTCCTGAATTCGCCCAACTACAAATTGTAGGTCGACACATGCATGGACGACATCGCCAACTTGGAGTTCTTTTTTCTGAAACGGACTTCGGATCAGACGAACATCAGAAATGTTGTGTGCATCGAGTGAAAGTGGTATCGTTGTACCTGTGCGTTTATCGTTGACTTCAGGGTGAACGATCATCGTATCTCCGTTCAAATGTTCCTCTTTTGCGTTCCGAAGTGCGATACCTACACGGTCTCCGGCGGTGGCAGAGTCAACATCGTCATCCATGACTTGAAGCGATTTTACATCGCCAGAACCATTTGCTGGAAGGAGAGTGACTTCATCGTGGACACGAATTGTACCGGATTGAACATATCCAATGGCGACCAAGCCAATGCCTTTGACATTGAAATGTTGGTCGATAGGTACGACGAGTGGGTGTTCCTTGATTTCTTCAAGAACGGACTCCATTTTGGCTAGGATATCATACAGTCGTTCTCGCAGTATGATTCCATCCTGTTGTTCAAATGTCCACTTCTTTAAACCAGCCTGAGAAAATAGCGTCTTTACTTGGTCTTCATCAATCCACGCACCGTCTTTAGGTGCTATGATGGCCAAACCCTCTTCAATTCCGGCTGACGCGAAGGCGACGAGGGCCTCTCCAAGCGTGGCATCGATAGCCTCAACCTCGATAATGCCAGCTCTTGAGGTGGAGAGTGCATTAAGAAAAGGCCTCAATCGCTCTGGATATTTTGCTGGTCGGATCAAGGAGATAATTTTCGTGCCATCTGGGGTCATTTCTTTGTGCACATAGGTGTGAACATCACGTTGGTCGGATGCCTTTGCAATGGAGCGTGCTAAATCATCGCTGCCAACCATGGCCACATTCAAGACGGTCATATTCCGCCGTGTGACCTCCTGTTGATGAAGGTGTTCTCACCCATTCAACATATTTGTCCGGATAGCCTGGGCTTTGTTCCAATCAGTTTCTTCATCCTCGGTTTCTGCTTTGAATTGAGGAATTGGAATAGGTCGCATCATCGAATCGATGGCTACAAAGAAAAAGAAACCTTCACAGATTTTCGTCCGCTCCCATGTTGCTTTGCTCATCGTGTATGCTGTCACTTTTGCACAGGCTGTGTGTTGGCTTGTAAAGACAACTTTTCCAATAACTTCGAGCAGGTCTCCCTGTCGAGCGGGAGCAATGAATTTGAGGGTATCAATGGATATTGTCACAAATTCGCGATGTGCAAATTTGGCGCATGCAATGCCACCAGCCTTGTCCATCAGAGATAACAATCGTCCTCCAAAAAGGGTGTCGTATGCATTTGTATCTTGAGGAAAGACCTCTTCGATAAGGGTTACAGGCTCCTTAGAATATGGTTCCATGGCAACAGGACGGTGTTCTCCCTCATAACTCTCATGACGAAATTATGCTTCTCTCAGTGATTTTTTAAGAAAACATTACGCTTCAACTTTGGAAAATTATATTTAAAAATCGAACCATCAAAGCGACCGAATTATATGTTGTGAAACATTGGCGATGACACAGGTGATGATGTGCGTAGCATAAATAGGAATACAACAACAGCATTGTTTTTAATTGGAATGATGATTTTAACACCGCTTGCAGCGGCTGTCGTAACGACATTTGCCAACGGCAATAGCAACGCAATCGTTGATTTGCGTGACGGTTCAATCTTTTTTGACGATGTTGATGCATCTATTGATTTGCCAGATGGTCAAACAGTGACCGCGGCATCGATGCAAATTTCAACTGAACCTTCGCTTCACGCTGCACATCAAAGAATCGACCTCTACACCATGCCAAGAGTATGGAATCCTGCACAAAACAATCAACTCACCTCCTTTAGTGACGCTTCGGCGTTTGAATATGAATCCGAATCGGCCGAGGCGTTGCCTGTAACGCTCAAGACGGATGGTTTTGTGACAGATTTTGAAGGAACAACTGCAAACTTCAGAGACACCAGTCCGCCTCCTTTTTTTCAAACAGGATGGAACCATGGTTCAATCTCAGTTGGTAGTACACACCCTGCTTCTTGCTCCTCCGGCGATGAATGCTGGGGTACTGGAATGAGTGATACAAACTATACCGATGACAACGGAGGTCAAGCATTCGAGTACATCCTTGAAGCTGAGCCCATGTTTGTGGCAAACTCGCTCAAGAATTTCAATCTCACTTTTGAAACGTGGTTCAATTTCCGAGCAGTTGCAGGAAGCCAACCAAACTCAAAACAGTACATCGACTGTGGATATGTTGAAATTCGTTCAAATTTAGAAAACAATTTCCCTATCGGTGACCAAGATTATGACTACGTCGCATTCAGTTACGGCTCAGGTTCAGGCTCAGACTTTAACCAAGGTGATGGACTTTATCAGCGAAGCACAGGTTCATCAAACGGCCAAATCAACTACCGTTGTGGTGGCGTACCCTCGAGCAGTGGAAGTAATTTCAACTACGGCCTAGGAGGTTCATCAACCTCATCAAACCGACAGAACGGTTGGGGAACATTGGCCATTGATCTTTCGACCTATGTTGACCAATACGTCCAAATTCGATTTGTGATGGAACACAATACACTCGTACCAGGTCAAACGTTGGATTGGAACCTTTCGGGATGGTACATTGATGACGTTCGATTAGGTGACAAACTCGCACAAGAAGAATCGATGACCGTTCGTGGAATTACACCGTCTGTTCTCGGTGGTGCCAACCACCCGAACGGGTACGGCCTTCTCACACTCGAAGCGGAGATGGCACGAAAGGGTTCACTCACGGTTGACGTCATGGACTTGAACGGCAACCTCGTGGTTGGTCGGGATGGCTCCGTAATGGAGAATTTGGAAGGCGAGGTCATTGAATTGTGGAACATTAATTCCACACTCAACCCAACGGTGAATCTCAAATTTGTCTTTAATTCGGGACCAGCAAGACTCTCTTCTGCAGTGCTTCATGGTTTCAGTTTAGGAACCCGTGTTGGTACTGGCTTTAATGGGACACAGATGGCCGGACCGACTTCAATTACAAACGGTGTCTGGAATTCACAAGGTGGGAATATGCCATTCATGTTTTCACCAACGACGATGGATAGTGCGTTTAACCCCCCACTTGAACGCTCGTCGTTTGCCTATCCAATCGCTTCAATCAAACCCTATATCCAAGATGATTGTTCAGAGAGTCCGTCGATTGAAGTGAGTTCACCAGGAATTACAGGTTCAATCAACTTGACAGATGGAACCAAGTACACTCTCGACTCCTATATTTTCGGATTCTCAGCAGCCGTATCGTATGTCAATCCATGTGGTGTTGCTGGCATTTGGTTTGACCTTGAATTCGCCCACCATCCCGAGATGTTGAGCATTGACGTTGCCGAAGATGGTGACAAAGACTGGGGCTTCGATGAACCTGCATTTGGTGCGTTTGGACATCAAAACAAGTTCTTGCTGAACAAAGTTAACGGCGTGAACTATGGAACAGACAAGACCACCCTGACACTCAACCAAAACGGTGAAGCAGAAGGCGGATATTTCATGCTTCCAAAGGGTGCGGTTGTCACCTATGCTGAAGTTTCATTTGACCAAAACTCAATCCTATCATCATCGGATTTGACTGAAGCGTTCTCACTCGAACTCCTTTCGGGTACCCAATCTGAAAGCCTTGGGACAATTCAGAATTTGAGCATTATCACAAATGATTTCCTTTCATCACCACTTGATCTAAAGGATGCAATCAATGCCTTGCTGACAAATCCACTGACGCCAACAAGCCACTACGATGCATATGGGTGCAATACATGTGGAGAATGGATGACCTTCCGGTTCAAAGCAAGTGCACCTTCCGCTCTAACAGGTACATCGGCTGTAGCTACTGGTCTTGACATCGTCTATGACTACACCATGACGTTTGATGAAGACTACGGCTTTGACACCGAACTGAACCAAGGTGTTGCACTTTGGACTGGTGGTTCGACAGCCACGGTTCCAGTCGGAGTGTATTCCTCGACAGGCGGAGGTGCGAACTTCGGCACACTGAGTGTCTCAACAAGTTCAGGTTTCTCGAACACCTTCATCGATACGGGTAACCCAGTTGGCCTATATCCAAATGGGGAAATCTATGAATTCACAACCGAGCATACCGTATCTGACATTACAGGTACATCGATGTCGGAGGCATGGCTCTCATTCGAATCAAAATCAGGCCATACCATCTTGAAGTACTCTGACTTTGCATCCTTTTCGAAGGACAATTTGGGCTATGGAGACCTCATCACACTAGAGCCGTCTACGGTCTCAGACATCACTGATGGCAAGCAAATCATTTGGAGATTCTCCGTGAATCCTGAATGGGAAGACGCTGGAGAAGTTCGAGTTTATGCTGGGCTTACAGCAGCCAATGGTGTCAATGGACTACCTGACGCAATTTTGTTCGCTCCTCAAATCGGAAACGCAGTTGAAAATGATGCGGGAATCATCTCTTTCGAGTTGCAAAACACAGTCGGTGTTGCCCAAGACCTTGACGCAGCTGAATCAGGTCAAACGATTAACCTCGTTGGTTCAGTGCGTCTTGAAGACTTGGATGTCGCTCCAGACCCTGCAGCGTACAACCTTGTTCTCGAACTCAAGCACGTTAACATCACTGGTGAAGACATTTCAATTGAGTGGGAAGAAGTTGAGAACTTCACTGGTGTTATCGGTGGTGATTTCAACCTTGAGATTGACCTAGGGTCCGTCGCCGGTGATGAAACATACCGCTTTGGTATGCGTGGTTACGAAGGTGGAAATTCACTCTGTCCAGCATCGAGCCTACGACCAGATGAAACATGTTCAATTCCATTTAACATCTCTATCGATACCTATGAACCAAACCTCATGCAAATTCAAGTCTTGAGCAAGGATACTGACCGTAACATCGATTCAAACTGGAGAACGCTTTACGACGACACTTGGGTCGTTCCATCAGCTACCCAAAGCATCCGAATGACAGCTCAAGATTTGCCATCACCTCCAGCAACGCTTGACATGTATTACTGGGTGGAAAACGACCATGATGCAAATGATGACCGCATTCCTGATGAAGACGAATACATCGTGCTTACACTTTACAGCGATGGTAATGCACCAAATGCGACATATTACGGAAACTTCAGCGATAACGCAAATCTTGGACTCGACCCCGAAGGCCTCGTTTCAATCTACATTGTTGGGTTTGACTTGGCTGGTAATGCAATCGATGGAGGAACTGCAGGATTTGATAACGATAAGATCACCTATGTTTCTATGCAATCTGAAAGTCCTGTGATTCGAAACTTTTTCATAGAAAATTCGAAAGGTGAACGTTTCCTTAATTCCAATTCACAACAGTACGAAGGTGAATGGAATATGACCATGTACGCTGGAAATACATACCATCTCCTCGTTGAAGCAAACGACGACAATGGATGGCGTGATGTGGATTACATACAAGTTGACCTTGACGATGCACGAAACGATATGTCAGTGTATTATTTCCCACGAAATCAAACTGCTTGGACCGACTCCCCACACATTACCATCGTTCAAGAAGATGATGATAATGACGGACCTACACTTCGAAAGATGGACGGTAGTGCCCTTGTAAATCCGTTTATCTCCGACTTCTACCTTGACCTCCCAATACGAGTCGATTGGGGTATTTTAGGCGAAGGTGGGGTTGCAAATACACCAGTTCTTTACATGAAAGATTTGGATAACCCAGAGTACAGAATGTTGCCTGCACCTGGCCGATACATTCAATCTTGGTACTACGGAAGTGACCTTCGCCTCGATGTTCGAGATGATTTCACGAATAACATGATGATTTCACCATACTTTGCCGATAGCACTGGTACGATTACTCGTGATGTTCGAGAAGGCTTCGTATACACTGGAGATACTGTTTGGTTTACCGGACAGTATGTCTTCCAAGACGGATATCCAACAGTGTTCATGAATCCAGAAACCGAACTGACATTGAAAGTAACACGACTGGCAGCAGCCGCAGATGGAACCAAAGGGTATTCATCATACCCAGCCGGTGGTGCAGATGCAACCATGGACTTTGGTCAACCTACCCTCCATAACTTCACAGGAGGTCAGTTCAACATCTCTGTGATTGTGCCATCTGTGACAAATGAGTATACCTATGAGTTTGAATTGGTCAACCTACCAGAGAACGCAGTTGACCTCACATCAAGTTTCTGTGCAAACTCAAACACCTATGGATGTGCTACATTCAAACTCAAAGTAGATGGTAACGCTCCATCAGTTACATCATTAACAGTCAAGAAAGGAGCAACAGGTGACCAAATTACTGAAACGACGCCAATCTCCACAGCAAATTATCACTGTCTTGACATCAACGGTCTGCTGATTGAACGAGAAGGCTTGCTTGCAGGCGATGTTCAAGTTGGTTGGATGTTCTACACGGATGCTGACAACGGTATTGTTTGGAACAAATACCAAACACACTTTGGATCTGCTGAGCCTCAAATGGAGCCACTAACCCTTGTACCTTCAGGTAACGGTGTTTACACCGCTTCAGCGACATGTTTGGACTTATGGCCTCTAGAAAATGGCGAATTTGACCCTGAGCAAGAATCCATCCTCGGTATCGAAGTTGCAATATGGATTCAGGGTGTGGATTCGACAGGTTCATCGGTGATTTTGGGCGGTGGGCCAAATGAGGATGGCTCAGTCGCCCAATTCGTTGGAACAAATCAAAACCTGGGCGTCTTTGATTTCACATACGAGCGAGCGGTGTTCCAGATTGGAGCTTCTGATGTCAGCATGACACCTTCCTCACCAGAGGTTGGCGATACGCCAACACTTCGAATTCGAGTTGTGAATAGCGGTACTTTGGATGGACAGGTCACGCTTGAAGTCCGATCAGTCATCGATGGCGGTATTCCGAATAGAGAAGGAAATGTGACTTCAGTTCCTATTCAAGTTGATGGATTTGAATATGTGTCCATCGACCTTGAGAAATTCGGTAGAGAAACAACAGGTATGTACTACATTATCTACAATGAGGAAACAAATGAACAACTTTGGAACGGTAAGGACAATGGTGTGTTCTTCAATGTCAAAGTCGCTTCACAAGATGACTCAAGTGGCGGACTGGTTATGATTATCTCAATCATGGGTGTTGTGCTTGCAGTCCTTGGAACGCTTGTTGTCGTCCTGCTACGAAGAAACAGTGACGGTGAAAATCTCCTCGATGATGATTACGATGACGATGATGATGACTACGAAGAAGATGCGAAAGCACTTGTCGACATCCCAACAAATCGAACTTCTGCAGACCCTGAAATGCAAAGAGCGCTCGACCTGTTCCCGCAGTGGACAGAGGCAGACATCCAAGGTTACTTTGACCAAGGATGGTCTGTAGAGCAATTGCAGGATTGGGTGAACAGCAACTAATACGTGAGCCAAAATGTCTCATGAGTACTCATGGGAAGATGTGGTTCGAACCACATCAAACGGTTCCAAAGTAGTTTTTCACCCTACACTGCCGACGATTGTCTATCCTCAAAAACGACGGCCGAGAACCAAGTGGGATGGCCTTGCCTTAATGGAAATTGAAGATATTCTTTCCGTATGGGAGGAAGAAGAGAAGGATGAGCGTGCTTCGAAGGGCGTGAATGCTGAAATGGCAAGGGTCCAAGGAGGAATCTTTGGTTTGATGATGTCAGGATTTACTCTCCTCCCAGACCTTCAGTCCGGTGTGTTTCCAGACCCTGAACCTCGCCGATTTTGTCGAAATGCACAACGACACGAACGACCTATCTATTTCATCGAACCATCGTATCACGATGAAGACTGGGTTGATTACATGGAAAAGTCAGCAAAAACGATGTCGAATTGGAGGAAATTGCTTGGCATGGTTGCTCCCGGCCGCAGATTTCGTAAGCGATTAAAATTTCACTTATCCCACGTCCCAATTCCACCACAAGAACTTACAGATGAGTATGCTACTGCATACGCACTATCTTCTGCATGGTGGGATTGCAAAGAATGGCTTCTTGGGACAACGCTATCGGAGCGAAGAAATCAACGAATGGCTGCGAGAATCCACGGGGCTGCTCTCGATTTAGCAAAATTCCACGAGCGTGATGATGTTACACTCATAGTTCCAATTTTGGCACCCTGGCTAAACCAAATTGTCAATGCATTTGATTCTTCGAATCCAGAGGAGATTTCATCAAGTCGAACAGGCGGGCATGATTCGGAGGAGGAATGAGATGTCGAAGGGTGTTGGCAAAGTTGTCGTAGAAAATCAACTTGTTCGCTTCATTCCAAAAACTCCAGTATCCCAAGAAGATGTCATCGAGATTCTTAACGGTCAACAAAATGGGGATGTGGTCATCAAAATTATTGATTCACCCCGTGCAACGATCATGGTTGACAAAGAAGGACGAATCACCGTTCATGGTACATACAAAACAGAGGTCGCGAGGAGCGTAGCGCGTCAATTTCTGCTTCGTTTGGGCATGGATGACAAGGGTCTGCAAACAGAAAATGGACCAATCCAAGCGAGTTACACCTTTGATTGTGGTTTTCATGTAGCCGAAATGAATACCACCATTGGTCAATCCACATTGGAATTCGATAGCCGACTTGGCGGATGTAAAATCGATGACAAGCGACACAATATGTCAATGCTCTTGTTTGCAAATGGGGCATGTGTTGTCACATCTGCTCGTCATCATTCCATGGTTGATATCGCAGTTCGATATTGGCGTACAACCTTAGAAGAACATGGATTTGTGTATATTGCACGTGATGATCACTCATGACATACGACGGCCCTATCCTTGACAATCATTTCCATTTGAATCGAAATGGATTATGCCTCAATGCAGCGAGGGAATTCCAAAAAGCAGGAGGCACCCATTTAGTTTTGGTCCACTGCCCCGATTTTTCAGCCCCTCCAACCACACGCCAAGGTCATCATGACACATATTTGGACACCATCAACATCGCTCAAGAAGTTCGAGATGTAACCGACTTGCATGTGCGTGTTGTTCTCGGTCCTCACCCAGCGGCTTTTGCCCATCAATTTGTGAAATGGGTTGAGCAAGATGGCGACTTTGGTAAGGAGCGAGCTATTGAGAATTACCGGCAATCAATCGATGCGGCACTTCATTTTGTCAACGAAGGACAAGCCCATGCAATCGGTGAGGTTGGAAGGCCTCATTGGGCGGTAAGTGATGAGATTTGGGACCTCTCAAACATGTTGCTCGAAGAGACATTTCATCTTGCAGCACAACACAGCATCCCACTACAACTCCATGTTGAGGGTGATTCTGATGATACGTATCCAGAGTTATCCGCAATGGCACAAAGGCAAGGTATGCCGTTGAAGTCCCTTATTCGTCATTATTCGCCTCCAAATGTTTCCAAAGAATACACCCACGGTCTTACTCCGAGTGTGTTGATTGGTAAGGGTGCACTGGATGAGCTTGTTGAAACATGCAGAGAGAGCACACACGGATTCATGCTTGAAACCGACTATATGGACGACCTACGTCGACCAGGTGCGGTTCTAGGACCAAAGACAGTACCAAAGAGAACAAAACAGCTCATTGAACGAGGGCTTGAAGATGAAATCCTATGGCGCACTCATCACGATTTGCCCAATGAATTGTACGGGGAAGAAGGTCGATGAATTTCCACCATTCAGTTTCAAATTTCCATCACATTGATGAAATATAAATGAAACCAAAGGCCATGGCGGGCAGGCATGCAGGTTGTCGAGTTGTTGCACTGCTCCTGTTTTTTGTTTTGAGTGGCTCAGTGCTGGCATCTGCCCAAGTGAACATCATTCCCGCTGTTGAAATCGATTGTAACAACAAATCTCCCAAACTCAATGTGCACCCGGTAGACCATGAGTCCGTGACCATCACATGCACGGTTCGAAATACCTCAGACGTCGAAGAACAAATTGACATCGAAAAAGATCTTGACGATGGCCAACCAAGTATCGATATGGTTCTAAGTGAAGATAGTTTCACATTAGCCGGAGGTGAAGAAGAGTCCTTCCAAGTTGTGTTCTCATCCTCTCAAACAAGGCTATCGGCAACAATTTCACTCGATTTCTCGTTGGTTGCTAGAATCACTCAAGTTTCACCTGGCCTCCCATGGGATGCGGTAAATACCTCAGCAGAGGTCACTGGTAAACTCGGTGTAGAACAGTATGGCATGGTCGAACTTGAGCGAAAAGGTGTATCAACGATCACGATGTCAGACTCCGAGGAAACTTCGTTTCAGTTTGTGTTCAGAAACAATGGAAATGATCGAGATAAGATTGAGGTGACGGTCAAGAATGAAGCAGAGCTTCTTGAAAAGGGGTTCTCATTTCCTTTAGGCACATTTGTCGCAGAGGATGTTGATGAGAATTCTCAATCACAAGAAAGAGAACTTTCGATTCGTTCACCAAAGGAAATTACATCCTCAGAAACAATCAACATTGTCCTCGTTGCTAAAAGCAAAAATGATGCAAATGCCGCAACAAGTGAAATTAAAATTTCCGTGAATCTTGAAGCATCATCAAGCGGTTCCGGAATCAATGCTAATCTCGATGAGGTAAGCAAAGATGATGTCATCAAGTACGGAGGAATAGCAGGTGCAATACTGCTCGCCTTGATCATCCTTATTTTAGCAGTGAAGAGTGCGGGTCGTAATTCAAACAACAAAGTTGTGTTTGAAGAGCCAGCCCCAATTGAAGTTGAAGACGAAGAAGATGACTTCGATGACCTCCTCGATAGTCTGTCTGAATTTGATGAAGTCGATGACTTTGAATCCGAATTGGATGAATTCTAATTTGGCGTACTTGGATGCCATGCAGAATCGCATTTTTTCCCTTCTTCCCATGGTAACAGTCAAAGGCTGACTTATCCGTCGTTAAAGATAGGCTGAGGTGGCGATATGCTTGAACTTGAAGGAAAAATTGCCTTTGTTTTCGGAGTTGCAAGTGAGGACTCCATTGCCTGGGCGATTTGCAAGCAATTAGCAGCTGCAGGTGCCACACTGTACCTGGGGTACCAAAAACGGTTCATGAGTAGGATTTTCCAACTCAAAGACCAACTTCCAGCAATTGATGGATTTTATCCCTTAGATGTCGCATCCGATGAAACTACGAAGGAATTCTTTGACGCTTTTGAGAAAGACCACCCAGGAAAGAAAGCAGATATTCTCATTCATGCTATTGGATTTGCACCAAGGACTTGTTTCGATAGGCCAATTTTGTTCGTTGAAGATGCCGACATCAATACTGCGATGACAATATCAGCTAATTCTTTGCAACGATGTCTCAAATTTGCTTTACCCTATCTGAATCATGGCTCGTCCACAATCACATTGACCTATGCGGCCTCAACCAGATATGTACCGAATTATGGGATTATGTCGATGGCAAAAGCGGCCCTTGAGTGCTGGACAAGGGAACTAGCCTGTCATCTCGGCCCCGAAGGACATCGAATCAATGCAATATCGAGTGGCCCGGTTCGTACAATTGCGGCAGGAGGCATTCCTGGATTTGATAAAATTCTGGACCACGTCGAGCAAAATGCACCACTCCGACGAAATGTAACCCAAGATGATGTTGCAGGAACAACACTTTGGCTAGCAAGCCCTCTATCGAGGGGCGTAACAGGACAATGTATCCATGTCGATGCAGGATATTCAATCACTATGGTTCCCCATAGCATCATGGAGTGAGCACATGTCGATGACAACAGCAGATGGAAAAACGGTCGATGGCCTTGACCAAGGACCGTTTGAGCCGATAGCGGTCATCGGTATTGCTGCCCTTATGCCTGATGCCGACACAATCGAGCAGTTTTGGTCGAACATTGTTGACCAAAAAGTGAGCATCATCCCAATTCCCGACGGGCGTTGGCCTGGGGCGACTGAGCATTTTTGGAAAGAAGGCGGGCCTGGGCAGCATACTGAAGGCTTTACATATGCAAAAATTGGTGCCTTTGTTCAAAATTATGAGTTCGACTGGCGACGGTGGAGGCAACCGCCCGGCACCTTACCCCAAATCGACCCATGCCAACTTTGGGCAGTGACTGTTTCTGCTGATGCTTTGGAGCACGCCGGGTATGACGGCGAATCAAAAGACATTGACCGGTCAAGAACAGGTGTTGTCTTTGCAAATGCTCTCGGAGGTGAGAATCGTAACCTATCCAACATTCGTGTATGGTCAAACCATACCAAAGAAGTCGCAATGTCTCATGGCCTTCCAAGCGAAGCAGCCAATGCTTTCCAGGATGAGATTAATGAACTCACACCAAGGGTCGACGAAGATACAATGCCCGGTGAATTGGCCAATGTGGTGTCTGGCCGTGTGGCGAATCTTCTCGATCTTCAGGGGCCAAACCATGCAATGGATGCAGCATGTGCATCATCAATGGCTGCAATATTAGATGCATGCAGGTTGCTCCAAATGCGACAGGTCGACACGATGCTCGCAGGAGCAGCTGATCGAACAATGGACCCAGCAACGTATGCAAAATTTTCTGCAATCGGAGCCTTGTCTCCATCCCATTCCACACCATTCGACGCCAAGGCCAACGGCTTTGTTATGGGTGAAGGTGCGGGTGTTCTTCTGCTCAAGAGGCTTAAGGATGCCATTGATGATGGTGATGAGATTTACTCGGTTATTCGCGGCATTGGTGGTTCTTCAGATGGTAGAGGAAAAGGCATTACTGCTCCAAGTCAACGCGGTCAAGTTCAAGCGATTGCCCGAGCATATGAACAGGCCGGTTATCCAGCCTCGAGTGTTGAACTTGTTGAGGCCCATGGAACATCGACTAAAGTGGGAGACGCCACTGAACTTTCGACCCTTTCACAATTATGGATGGGTGTCGGCGGGCAACAACGTGTTGCTGTTGGCTCAATCAAATCTCAAATCGGTCACCTCAAAGCAGCCGCAGGCATTGCGGGTGTCATGAAAACGGTCATGGCCCTCCATACCAAAACCATTCCACCAAGTGCTGGTTTTACAGAACCAAATCCGACAGTTGATTGGTCAAATATTCCGTTTTATGTTCCGACAGAACCAACACCGTGGGTTCGCCCTCAAGGACATCCACAACGTGCCGGTGTCTCTGCTTTCGGTTTTGGTGGCACAAACTTCCACGTTGCTCTCGAAGCCTACGAACCAGACTATCATCGGCACTTGGCTGAGCATTGGAACGACCGATGGCTAGCATATTCCGGTCAAAAAAGCGTAGCCAGTCCCTCCGCAGCATCAATTTTGGCAGGTGGCCTTACCCCAACAATGTCTCATGATGAAATGAAATCGATTGAGGGGGGCGTTCTCCTTCTTTCTGCAACCTCGATTGGAGAGATGAAATCACAATTGTCGTCGATATCAGCACCGAGCAAAAATTTCGACACCAACCCGACGGGTGTACGTTTGAGCCAGCAACTTCAAGATTGGAGTTTAGATTTTGAACCCGATGCACCAGTTCGATTGGCATTGGTGGCAACCACATGGAAAGAATTTGAAAAACGCCAGCAATTAGCAACCTCTTCAATCGAAGAGAAAGAAAAGTGGAGCTTTTTACAGGCACAAGGTGTTCTTATCACTGACGATGCACCAATGCCTTCAGAAGCAAAAGTAGCCCACCTTTACCCTGGTCAAGGCAGTCAATATGTTGGAATGACTTATGACCTTTCACGCCGGTTTGCATGTGCTGCAGATGTTTGGTCGCAAGCTGATGTCACCATGGTCGATGTTTTGGGTGGTGAAACGCTTTCAGGCTTTGTTCTGCGAGAAAATTTAACCAAGGAAGAAAGCAAAGAAGCCGAAGAGAAACTCAAACAGACCGAATACACTCAACCAGCGATGCTTACAGCTGATCTAGCGATTGAACAGGTGTTCAACGCCTTCGGTCATCGACCAAACATGGTAGCCGGTCACTCGCTTGGGGAATATGCAGCATTGATGGCTTCAGGCATTCTTGACATGGATGGTGCTCTGCGTGCATCAGCAGCACGTGGAACGGAGATGGGTTCGGTTGAAATTGATGATCGAGGCCTCATGGCAAGCATTACTGCGCCTTTTGAAGAGATTGAATCTATCCTTGAGCAAATCGATGGTTATGTCATTTCAGCGAACAAGAATTCACCAAAAATGACGGTGATCGCCGGAGAGACAACAGCTGTCAAAGAGGCTATTGCTCGATTTGAGCAAGCGGGGTACCAAGCAGTCACACTCGCAACATCCCATGCCTTCCATTCAAGAATTGTCGCACCAGCAAACGAACCGCTTCGCAGATTCTTGGAAACTCTGGAGATACGTTACCCTTCAATCCCAATTACTGCGAATGTCGATGGCGAATTTTATCCTAATTCAGGCTCAGATTCCAAACAAGATGTCCTCTCAAAATTGGCACCACAGATGGCCTCATCGGTTGAATGGACCAAACAAATTGAAACAATGTACGCTCATGGTGCTCGTATTTTTATTGAAGTCGGCCCAAAAAGAGCCCTCACCGTCTTTGCAAGCCAAATTCTCGAACAACAACCACATCTTGCCATGATGTCGAATCACCCTAAACAAGGCGGCATCCAATCCTTTTTCACCGCTATTGGTGCTTTGGCCCTAGCTGGTCGACGACCTAACTGGCCATCGTTTGATAGTGATGCCTATGCTGAGGCATTTGCAGCAGGCCCATTGGAGGCCTATGAGCAAAGCAACGTGGTCGACAAAGAATCCACAATGCAAGCAGTCGCTCCGCCTCAAGTCACCCAAGTGTTTGTGGAATCAGCGGATGCGATGGACCAGGAACTGGTGAAAACAAGATATGTTTGTGATGTGATCGGGAAGCATTCCCCCTATCCATCATCATTTTGTCATGGGGCTGTGAGTTTGGTTGAAGGATTGAAGATCTCCTCACAATCGGTCGCCTCAATCATCGAACAACTTCGACGTGAAGCAACAACAGATGCTGAGTATGACGTAAGCGGTGCCAAAACTGCTGGCGACCTGCATCGATGGGTTGTCACTCCACCTTCATCATACTCTATTTCAAAGCCAAAGGCAAGTATTTCTACAAATCAGACGAAAACACATCAATCTACGACAACCGCACGACATGCGGACCCGTATGTCGTAACGGGCATTTCTCTTGGTTTACCCGGCATGGACAAGGTATTTTCAGATGAAACCTTTGAGCACCTAGTCGAAGGAAAAACCTGCATTTCTGAGGTGAGTGATGAATACAAACAGCGTCTTCTCGACAAAAATATTGTCCGACTCATCAAAGGTCGAGATGGCTCAGTGAATATGAGTCAAGCGGAAGTCTTCGGTGACATCCCTCAATTAGCCGGTATGAAAGGTGCTTTTGATTTAGCAGAAGAATTCGGGATTGACCCAAAGAGCATTCTTGCTTGGGACGTCACAACACAACTCGCACTAGGAGCTGGCCTGCTTGCACTTCGTGATGCTGGGATTCCACTCACTCCAGTTGAACAGGTCGGGAAGGGTGGGCTACGGCTAATCACTGGCTGGGAAGTTCCACAATTGTATCGAGAACGTACAGGTATTGTGTTTGCCTCGTGTTTCCCCGGTTTACAAATGGCGATGAAACATGCAAAGACCAACGGTGATGATGGCGAAGGCCGGTTTGACCGAAGATATCTATTCCAAGTTCTCAACATGGGTCATTCACAATTTGCCCAATTCACTGGTATTCGGGGGCCAAATACAACGCTCAATCTCGCATGTGCCTCCGCAACTGCGGCGTTTACAGTTGCAGAGGATTGGCTCCACTCAAACAGGGTTGACCGCGTCATTATCGTCAGTTCCGACGATGTCACTGGCGATGATTTGTGGGAATGGATTGGCAGTGGATTTGCAGCCTCAGGTGCAGCGGCGACGCACAACGTGGTTGAAGAAACTGCATTGCCTTTCGACAAGAGAAGAAATGGCCTGATTTTAGGCATGGGTGCTGCAGCGTTCGTCGTTGAACGAAAATCAGAGGCTGAGATACGAGGGGTTCAACCAATTGCAGAGGTGCTTGGAGCTCAAATTTCAAACTCGGCATACCACGGTACACGATTAGATGTCGAGCACGTAGCGCAAACCGTTGACAATTTCATGTCGAGAATGGAGGCGGAATGGGCCATCGACCGTCATGAAATAGCACCACGTCTCGCTTTCTTTTCTCACGAAACCTACACGCCTGCTCGCGGGGGTTCAGCACAATCAGAAGTCAAAGCACTTCGAGATACCTTTGGAGCAAGTGCAGATAAGATGGTTATCGCCAACACAAAAGGATTCACAGGTCATCCAATGGGGGTGGGCATCGAAGATGCGAGCATGTTTTACGGAATGCTCACAGGGCGAATTCCACCAATAGCAAACCACAAAGAAATCGACCCAGAATTAGGTAACCTCAATCTATCAAAAGGCGGTGATTATCCAGACCTGCAATACGGTTTGAGATTCGGTGCAGGTTTTGGTTCTCAAATCGCCTTATCGTTGGTTCGAAAGTGGCCTGTTCAAGGTGAGAGGATTGATGGAAAACAATTGCTTTCTTGGCTTCGTTCTCTCGCCGGGCATGATGATGTTGTTCTGCGCATATTACAGAAAAAACTCGTGACCTATGTTGATGGTGAAAATAACCTCCATGGAGGAATTCAAGGTGAAAGCTATCTGCCAACAATGGCATTTGAAGGCAAACCAATCGAAACATCGCCAGTTCAAGCATCGCCTGAACCAATAAAACCCGAACCACCAAAATCTGAACCGGCACCTTCTGCTGTTGCTCAAAACGTGAAAGCAGAACCCGTTCCAAAATCATCAGGCGATGTAAGCGGTGATGTTGTTCAGACCGTCATCGATGTTGTCGTTAAGCATACCGGGTATCCAGCTGACTTTGTTGAACTCGACCAGGACCTCGAAGGTGAACTTGGTATTGACACGGTCAAACAGGCAGAAATTATGGCTGAAATTCGCTCAGCATTTTCCCTACCCGTCGATGAAGACTTCATTCTCTCCGACCATCCAACCCTCAATCATATGATCGAGTACATCGGAAGGATGGGTGGATCAGATACAGGCTCTTCGGCTCAGAGCGTTGTTGTTCATGACCCCAATTCTGAAGTTGCACCTGTTCAAAAAGCCGCTCCAGAGCCTACCACACAAGGTTCTGAACCTGTACCACAACCCACTCAATCACCTGTCGACGGAGATATGGCTGCAGCGGTTGTCGAGGTAGTGGTGAAGCACACTGGATACCCTGAAGATTTCATTGAACTGGACCAAGACCTCGAAGGCGAACTAGGCATTGATACGGTGAAGCAAGCAGAGATTATGGCAGACATTCGCTCGGGTTTCGACTTGCCCGTTGACGAAGACTTCGTTCTCGCCGACCACCCAACCCTGAATCATATGATTGGTTATATTCAGAAAATGAAAGGAGGGTCGGTACCGCAACCGAATGCACCATCTGAACCGACACAGGTACAGGCACAGCCCGAGGTTCCTCCTCAAACAGTTTCGCAACCAACTGAGCCTATTGTTTCATCTGCAGACCCATCAATCTCTCCAACGCTGATTCAAGTTGTGGTTAAACACACCGGATATCCAGAGGATTTCATCGAACTGGATCAAGACCTCGAGGGAGAACTTGGCATTGATACGGTCAAGCAAGCAGAAATAATGGCCGAGATTCGAACGATTTTTGAACTCCCTGTCGATGAAGATTTCATTCTTGCAGACCACCCAACGTTGAATCATTTCATCGCATACATTACGAAGATGAAAGGTGGGGGGCAATCTCAAGTTTCAGTCGAAGAAGATGGTCAATCACCTCCTGGGGCTTCGCCTGTTCCTTCAAAAACAACATCATACAATGTAGGCTGTCGACGTTGGCAAGTTGAAATTGAGGATTGTCCGGGCCTCGAATCTCCTCAAATACTCAGTGATACGATGGTCATCACTGACGACGATTGGGGCATCGCTGAAGCAATGTGCAAGGAATTTGACGCCTTGAACTTAGAAAGCGTACGCATTGGATTTGAAAGTGGTATTCGCGACCCCTCAGTTCAGCAAGAACAAGGTCGAACAGTCTACCGTGCAGACCCAGCAATACCACAGCATGTTCAGTGGGTTTGTTCCCAACTTGCAGGAAAGAAGATTGGTGGTTTGTTCCATCTATCACCTATGAAGTTAGCATCTGAAACCATGCTCGACGATGCTATACCTTCTTCTCAAATCGCTCTATCTGCCCACGGTTGGTTTGGCCTTCTGAAAGGATGTGGCGAATTGCTTACAGATTCAGCAGTTGTTGTATCTGTAACGGCTATGGATGGTCGACATGGGAATCATGGTGAGCGCTTCAATGCGATACAATGTGCCGCTTCTGGTGTGACGAAATCGTATGCATTCGAACGACCAGAACTCCGCTGTCGTGCACTTGACATTCATCCTGAATTGATGCTTGAAGCACCGATTGCAGCACAACATATCATAGAAGATGTCTCGAAATACGGAGGCGAAGTTGAAATCGGTCTCGATAGAGACCATCGTCGATGGACACTTGTAGCCTTTGCAGAGGACCTCGTTGAAGATACCACATCTCTTTCTGCAGCGGATTGTTACATCGTATCCGGAGGCGGCTCTGGGGTGACTGCTGCCTCAGTCATCGGTCTTGCGCGCGCTAGCCAGGGCAGTGGTGCTCATTTCATTCTGCTCGGTCGTTCATCGCTCATCGAAGAGACTCAAACATGGCTGGAATGGAGTGAAGAGCAACTCAGCGAACGAAAAATGGCACTTCGGGAAGAATTGGTCACAGGTACCGAAGATGGTAAAGTCACTATGGTCGAATGGAATTCAGCATGGCAGAAATTCACGAGGTCGAGGGACGTATATCTGACCTTATCACATATTCATGCTACAGGAAACACGGCAGAATATCAAGCAATGGATGTGACAGATATTGGCTCACTCGAAGCATTTGGTTCATCATGTGGTCGCAAAATTACCGGGATCATTCACGGAGCTGGCCTCGAAGATTCCAAACTTGTGACTGACAAATCGCACGAAACATTCGATAATGTTGTTCGAGTGAAAGTCGATGGCTGGCGAGCACTTCTCGGTGCAGTACATGCTTCAGGGGTTGAACATCCTTCCGTTGCATGCTGCTTTACAAGCGTCGCAGGTCGGTTTGGGAACGGTGGCCAAACCGATTATGCAGCAGCCAACAGTGTGCTTGACGCAGAAATGGCAAGAATCACAGCGAGCGGCCATGGAAGAGGTATTGCCATAGCATGGACAGGCTGGCAAGACATTGGGATGGCCACACGTGGCTCTATTGAAGCCGTCTTTGAAGCAGCAGGTATCGAAACGCTTTCAGTTGAGACTGGGGTGTCGATTTTCGTCGATGAAGTACTACGTGGAGGAAAGCGAAGAGTGCTCGGTTGTGGTTCACTTGGTATGATGGACAAATTCAACGCTTTCCGAGAACCACCATTGAAACTCCCTGCAGAAATGGCGGCTTTGCTCGCAGACCCTGAGCGTTTTCCATTTATCGACAAAGTCATCTCGTACGAACAAGGTGTTGAAGTGACGACACAATGCACGCTCTCAACAGAAGAGTATCCCTTCCTTATCGACCATGCCATCGAAGGTGTGCCATATCATCCTGGCGTCATGGCTCTTGAGACCTTTGCACAAAATGCACTCCTTGTTTGTCCACACCTCGTTGTCGCCGGATTCGCTGAGGTTGAATTTGGTTTACCTGTGAAATTAATGAAAGGGCCGCTTGTAGTTCAAACGATTGCACGCTTGGAAAAGAGTGATGATGGCGTTACGATGATTGCATGCAAAATGGTGTCCGACCTTACAAATTCTAAAGGTGAAGTCTTCGGCCAGCGAGAACACCACGTGGGTAAAGTTCGGATGGTCGAAAAGGGAGAGGTTTCTGATTTATTTGCT
>Ga0255766_10001038_pt1 | contig 25643 bp, 23 predicted proteins | sample 071ome_23_FD_179966 | JGI IMG/M metagenome (GOLD analysis project Ga0255766, IMG submission 179966) | Coastal salt marsh microbial communities from the Groves Creek Marsh, Skidaway Island, Georgia - 071403BT metaG (version 2) | ecosystem: Environmental > Aquatic > Marine > Intertidal zone >...
TCTAAATCAAAATATTACAAATCATTTGTTTGATAACCAAAAAATTTATTATGGTAAAAATTTTAAAAAATATTTTTTCCATAATAAATTTAATTACATAGTTTTAAACTGCACTGGTACCCAAAAAAATATGTTGTCAAAGCATGAAATACTTTTTAATTCTAGAGAAGAAAGCCGTGGAGCATTAAATTCATTAAAGATTGGAGAAGAAAACTTTAACAGTAAAGTTTTAATAAAAAATTCTCATAGAAAATTTTTAGAAATAAATAAAAATGATAAGCCTAATTCAGTACTCCTTATAGGATCTGGTCCAAACGTAAAGAAGTTAAATACAGAAAATTTGGATAAATTTGATGTTATGGTTTGCAATAGTATTATCAAAGATCAAAAATTTTTAGAAAATTACCCACCCGACTATGTTGTTTTTGGAGATCCAAGTTTTCACTCAGGTCCATCAAATTACGTAGAAGAGTTTCAGAAATCTTTAATTCAAACTATAGAAAAATTTAATTCAACTGTAATAACTGTTAAAAGAGATGCGCATATTATTAATGAATATATTCCAAAAAAGTATCATAAAAACTTTATTTTCATCCCTTATGTAAAAAGTGATCAGAAGACCAAACAAAATTATAATCTTAAAAATAATTTCTATGTTGCTGGAACTAACAACATTCTTACCCTTCTAATGTTGCCGGTTGCATTTTGTCTATACAAAAATATTTATTTTGCAGGTTTTGACGGAAATCCTAATAGAGAAAAAAATTATTATTGGAAACATAATAACTCATTTCAATTTACAAGCAAAATGAGCTCTATTGAAACGACACATCCATTTATATTTAATAAAAAACATATTGACTACAACTGGTATTCTGAAATTCATTCTAATAATCTTTTTGAATGGTTTAATGAGAATAATTTAAACAATCATAATTTATTCAACTTGACAAAATCTCACCTACAACCATTACAAAATCTTTACAAAGAATTTAGTTGATGAAAAACTTTTAAAAATGAAATATAAAAGTATTATTTTAAAAATTAAAGAACACTCTATTTTTCATTTTTTTAAAGTTTTGACAATTCCACAACTAATTTTCTACTTTTCTCTAAGAGTAAATAAAGGCTTTACACTTGACTCTCATTCCTTAGGTAAGAATTTACAATATTATTCAGAAATTTTCCCAAGCACAAATGGAGTACTTCAACCACATCGAATTTTGTTACCTTTTTTAGCACATGTTACTAATTTGGAAATTCAAGTTATAAATATTATTTCTTTGGCAGTTTTAAATCTATTTATATTTTTATATCTTTTAAATAAACTCGGTTCTATAAATAATGCTTTAGTACTTCTTTGTTTAAACACCACTATGTTTTTTCAATTTCATATTATATTTGGCGGTTATCCTGATATATTTGCTTACCTACTTTTATTTTTAACATATGTATACAAAGATAAGAAATTTTTACCGTATGTAACTTTTTTCTGTGCACTTTTAACAAAAGAGACAGTAATTTTTACATTACTGTTTTTTATATTTTTAAAAAATATTTCAAAGGTAAAATTTTTTACTCTTGTAATCATCTATCTGCCCTTATATATTTTCTTTAGTACAGGGAAATTTGATCCAGGTTATTATTTAGAACCAATTACAAATGACTTATTTTATTGGTTAAAAATATACAACAACAATTTATTAATTGGTGTTTTTTCTTCAATAAAATATTTATGGTTAATTTTTATTCTCCCTTTATTTAAAAAACCTGTTTTTGATTATAAGCCTGTACTATTTTTGATAATAGGTATAGCTTTCCAATTTATTTTTGCTGCAGCTGACACAACTAGATTTGTAAGTTTTATTTTTCTTGGAGTAATTTATCTTTTAGAAAATTTATCTAAAAAATATCTAAGTTTTTATTTATCAATAATAATGCTACTTAATTTATTAACTCCAAAATATTATGTTTATGCGGGAATAAATGACAATTTACTTATATTGAACCAAACTAAGTTTGAAGTAATTAATTTATCTTATTATCTAAATTATTTCTTTAATTTTTAGATATTTTACTATTCTTAAATTAGTGAATGAAAAACTGGCAATTGCTTTAGTAGGAGATTTCAAATTTCTAAGAAAACATTTTATTAGGATATTTCTCGAAATAAGAAATGTTGGCAATTATAAAGGCCCAATTGTTGTGATAACTACGAAACTTTGTCCAACATTTTTAATTAAGTTTTTAAATAAAAAGAATCAAATTTATATTTTGAGATTTAGAAAAATTAAATTTTCCAAAAAAACTGAACTCATATTAAATAATTTAGAAACATACCAAGAGCCGAATAGAAATAAAACTAAAAAGTTTCAATGGCACAAACTTCATTTATTCGATGAAAGATTAAAAAATTGGGATAAGATTTTTTATTTAGATATCAATATGAATATACACTTTGAACTTGAAAAAATACTAAATATCAAGACTAAAAATAAATTATTAGCCAGGGCAGATTCTTTTCCTTCTTACGACAGAGAGCTGGCAACCCAATTCGATTCAACAAATAAAATTTACAGCATTTTGAGTAATAAATATGACCTTAATATTTCTAACTATTTTCAAACTGGTATTATGTATTTTGACACGGGAATAATAACTTCCAATACAAAAAAAGATATTCTGAAAATAGTTGAAAGATTTCCAATTAGTACCACAAATGAACAAGGTGTACTAAACCTATATTTTATTTTTCATATTAATAAATATGAGGAATTGCCACCAAAAGTTGATGATTTCACTACTTACTTTTATTGGAAAGAAAATAACGAAAAAACTATTATTACGAAACAAAACACTCCACAATTCAAATAATTTTGTTTTTAAACAAAAGCTTCTAGATGTTTTTCGTATAAAATATTAGAAACATGAAAAATAAATATATAACTATTTTTATTCTTTCTCCTATTGTTTTAAATTTTGTTTATAACCAAGTTACAGAATTAATTATTTCCCTAGAGTTATTTAGAAACCTTTTTATTAAATTTTTTACTACAGTTCTCTTATTTTTGATAGTTTATTTTATTGGTAAGGCTCTAGATAACGTTATTCAGCTTAACTCAATTACAGTTTCAATAATTGTCTATATTATGACTTTTTATGTAATTAATTATTATTTAATGTATTTTTTAAAAAACTTTTCAACAAGAAATATTTTTGTAATTTATAATATTTTCTTGTTTTTAATTCTTATGATTAAATCAAAATCAAATATCAAACTTATAGGTTATGCAGTTTTGTTATTTATATTCATGAACATAACACTTGAACAATTTAATCTTTATGATTTATTAATCTTCACAGACCCTATTACAACTGATGAGATAAAAATGTGGATACCAAGATCAACAGTAATATCAAATGAAAATATTTATGAAATTTATAATCAGCAAATAGGAGGAGGTACTAGGAGTTTTGGTCTTTTGACTCATTTTACCTTTGTATTTTTAGAGTATATTTTTCACTTTTCAAATGGTTATATATTCAGTCAGGTAATATCAAATGTAATCTTTTTGCTATTTTCTTATTTTGTTTTTGAGAATTTCAAATATAACTTTTACACTTTATCCGGGTATTTTACAATAGTTTTTCTATTTCTCACAAGTGATTGGTTTGCTTATCTTATGGTTAATTCACATCTTGGTGAAACCTTTAGCAACTTTTATTTTGGTGTCCTGTTTTATTATTTGATAAAATCAAAAAAAAACATTACTCAATACACAATCGTTTTATTTTATTTATCAAATTTAATTTACTCTAAAAGATTTATTTTAGTTTTAGTTTTCATATCTCTGGTACATTTAATTTATCAAAACAGAGAAAAATTATTACTTAAATTATGTGTAGTGTTATCTTCTTTTTTTCCAATTTTAATTAACTATTATCTTTTAGATGTACCTCTTTTATGGGTTGTAGAGAATGAACCAACCAATGTAATCATGTATGAAGGTACTACTTACAATTTTGGTGCAATTGTAAATATAATTAAACAATTTTTAATTGATAAGCCAGTTGGTTATTTTGTTTTTATAACTATATTATTGATTATTTATAACCTAAGAAAGCTATATGATTTTGAAATTATAGCAATTTCTCTTCTCACATTAAATACTGGTTTTGTATTTTCATATTTTGTATTCATATCAACACTAAATAATTCTTGGGGTGATACGTACAGGTATCTTTTAAACCCAATTTACATATTATTTTTTATTTTCTTGGGGTTGTTAAATAAAACAAGCAATAATTGAAAAATTTAGATTCCAATTTCTTATGTATTAATTTTTTAATAATTTTTTAGCATATTTAAAGAGATAGTATGTTAAAAAATCATAGTGCTTTCGAAAAGCCAAAATTCTACTTAAATTAAAAAGAAAAAAATAAATTATTCTTTTATGAAACAAAATTTTTTTTGAATTAATTTCACGATGAATGTATTTTATTAAATATTTTTCTAAGAATCTTGGAAAGTAATAAGGAGAATCAACCCTGCATCTAAAATGATATTCATGATTAAAAGTACTTAATTTAAAAAATGAATTATCAAACATTAAAGATTTAGAATCTTGTAAATTAATGTTTAAATTCTGAAGAACTTTACCAATTGACACATCATCTACTAAGCTCGTATCCCAATAATTTTTATTATCAAGTAAAAGATTAAAGACATTTTTGGAAATTAGTATTTCTGCTCCAGATACATATGTAACATCTTCTCCATTAAAGTTATTTTTTAATTTCGTTCCTCTATATAAAAATTTATCGTTATTTAAATTACAAAATTCTGATAATTTTTTAGTATCTATATAAGAGCTTGTATTTGTTCTGAATAAATAATCAAATTCTATATTCTTAGCTATCCATTCAAAACTTTTTAAAGCTTTGTAGCTAAGTGAAGAATAATCATCATTTGATATAACAGTAAGATGTTTTCCGTCATAATCTAACGATTCTGAACCACTGTATGTTAAAACTTTAATATTTCTTTCAGGTTTGCTCATCCAAGTTAATTTTTGAGCTTCTAAATTTCTATTAGATAAAGGTGTGTTACCTGCTAAAACTAAAATTAATATTTTTACTTTTTCCATATATGTGTGTAGTTTAGTAATTTAAATTCTCGTTTTTAATATTTATCTGGGCACTATAGATTAAGTAATAATATTATTTATTATATAAACATGAAAATAGTTTCAACTACACCAAGAACTAATCAAAATATTGACAATTTTATGGAAATAGTCCATGATTCAAAATATGAATTTGTTGAAGTTTTACCAAAAAAACAACATTTTAATTCAAATGAGATGAGAAAAATTTTATCAGATTGCTTTATTGCAATAGTAGGTGATGACGAAGTAGACTTAAATGCAATTGAAGATGCCAAATATTTAACCCACATAATTAAATGGGGTTCAGGCACAGACTCAATTGATTTTGATGCATTAAAAAAACATAAAATTAATGTACAAAATACGCCTGGAATTCTGGGCAAATATGTTGCAGAGTATGTTCTAGGAATAATTATCTCAACAAACAGAAATTTATTTGAATACAGTAATACTTTTAAACAGAATCAAATGTGGAACAAAACACCTGGAATCTCACTTTACGGTAAGAATGTAGGGTTGTTTGGATATGGAAATATTGGAAGAGAAATTTCTAAATTATTAAAACCATTTGATTGTGAAGTTTATTTTTATGATCCATATGTTGAACCATGTGATGATTCAAAAAAAATTGAGTTATTTGAACTTTATGAAATTTCAGATATATTAATAATTTCAGCAAACTTAAATTTAGAAAACTATCAAATAATAAATAAACAATCAATTGATAAGTTAAAAAATAATTGTTTACTGATTAACATTTCTAGAGGGCAACTTCTAAATGAGAAAGATATTTTTGAAGCTATAAAAAAGAAACAATTGAATTCAGTTTTTCTTGATGTTTTTGATGCAGAACCTCCAAATTTAGATGACTATTATTTAAACGATAACAAAATAAATTTTAGCCAACACAATGCATCAAATTCTAAAGATGCAATTGAAGAGGTAAATTTAGAAATAATAGAGATAATTAAAGGATTGATTAAATGAATATTATTTTTGGTTCAGCGTCAGGTATAGGAAATAGTTTATATCAAACATATAAATCAAACAAGCAAGATGTTTATGGAATAGATATTTTAGAAAGCGAAGCAACAGACTTTGTCTTCAATTTAGAGAATATAGGTAATGTTAAAGATATTGTAAAACTGACAAATAATTTTAAGATCCAATCTATTACTTTTTGTGTAGCAAACCAAAATCAAAATGATAATGTTTCAAATATTTTCAATACAAATGTACTATCTTTTTTAGAATTCTTAAATGAAGTCAATTCTAATTTAAATAATTGTGTTATTAGTGCAATTTCAAGCGTTCATGCAGTGTCTTCTAATCCAAATAACTTGTACTACGCATCATCAAAAGCAGCTTTGGAATCGGGGATTAAAAACTTTGCTATCAGAAAATCAAATAATGCTTTTTATGTTGTGAGATTAGGAGCTACAGATACAAAAAAACTAAGACAAAATGTTGAAAGTATTGATTCAATTAATTCAATACTTCCTGGTGGTAAAATATTCGATGAGACAGAAGTTTCAAATTTTATTTTCACTCTTAATAGCAATTTTAAAAACCTACTAAACGGTGCGATTATCCAAATTGATAATGGAGTTCTGTCTATGCTCAAAACCGAATAGAGTTTGAATATTAGTAATAACTTAATACATTTATATATAAAAGATGAACCATTTTAAACAATACAGTAACTTAATTTACCTAAATGAAAAATAAATCACAATCAGTTTTTTTTAGCACAACAAATGTTTATTCACAAAGATATAAATCCTTTTTATTATATTTTAAAAACGACTCAGTCTTTGTTAATCTAATGTCAGCAAATAAGCTTGACTCTCCAGTGAGAAACACAATTATTTATGTTTTTTTGTTTTTCCCAACATTTTTTTTATTATTTTTTAGATTAATATCTAGAGATTTGACTAAGTTAAAAAATATTATTGTTCCTTTCCCAGGTGTATTTGATTTACTGTTTTTATATCCAATATGCAAAATATTCAAAATTAATTTAATTTATGATAGTTTTGTAAATTTTGAACAAACATTAATTAGTGATAGAAAGCTTTTTAATAATAAAATTTTGCTGAAAATTATAAATGAATTTGATTTACTTTATATTCAATTATCAGATTACTTGATTGTTGAGACAGAGCAGATTAAAGATTATTACATAAAAAAATACAATTTAGACAAATTGAAAGTTATAGTTCTACCTTCTCCAAGGGAAGTAAACATTGATAGCCTTGTTGATTTGAAACTTAAAAACAATACTGTTTTATATTTTGGTAGTTACGTTCCACTAAATGGTACAGAATATATAATTGAAGCAGCAAATTTGTTAAAAAATAAAAATATTAATTTTTTGATGATTGGCGATGGTCAAGATAAAAAAAAATGTTTAGAACTAGTTAGAAAATATAAATTAGAAAATGTTGAATTTATAGATAAACTTCCATTTCACTCAGATAACCCATACAATTCTTTAGTTAACTATATATATTCATGTAATATATCACTGGGTACATTTTCCAATTCCCCAAAAAACGATCAAGTTATACCTGGTAAAGTTGTCGATGCATTAGCTATCGGGAAAAAAATAATTACTTCTAACACAACAGCAATAAATTTTTATCTAAAAAATAGTGTTATTAAAATTAACAGTGGTTCATCAAGTGATTTAGCTTCTAAAATTTTGGAAGCTTTAGAAAGTAATAAGTTTGAAAATATTGAGAATAATGCAATTCAAACTCATAATAAATTGTTTTCAAAAAAAGCCTTTACTGAAAATCTCAAAAGCGAGCTAGCAAAATTATGAAAAAAAATATTTATAAATTATTTAATATACTTTCCTATTTGTTTTTTATATATGTTATTTCTGAAATAAACATTGAAAATCTTTTTGTGTTTAAAAAGTTAATATCTAAAAACTACTTACTAATTTTTCTAGCATTAGCAGTTTTGGTATGCTCTAACTTGCTTATTGGATTTACTTGGTCAATTTATCTCAGACAATATCTCTCAATTAATATCAAAATTTCATTTTCACATTGGTTAAATTCTTATAAGGCAAAATATGTTCCGGGTAAAGTAACTTCACCAATTTTAAGAATATCTAATGACATTTACGATGGAAATAAGAAGGATTTGTTTTTTTCTATTTTTTTAGAGAATATATATTTAGCTTTTAGCAACCTATTTCTTGGTTTTTATATTTTTGTTTCTGATATCTATAGTTTTTTTGTACATTTATTAATTTATTTATTTATTAACTGCTTAATTTATCTATCAAGCTCTTTAAATTTATTTAATTTTTCTTTTAGGTATTTTAAGAATATTTTTTTAATACAATTTATAAATATTTTCTACCTCTTTAGTGTTTATATAATTATCGTTTCTATAGAAGTTCCTGATGCTTTCAAGCTATCTTTGCTTTATCAACTTGTAGGAGGAGCAAGCATGTTAATTTCAATTTTTCCAGCAGGAATAGGAATACGTGAATATGGTGTTGTAGAAATGAGTAAAATACTAAAACTTAGAGCATTTTCAACAGAGCTCTTAGTATTGTTTGTGAGAGTTTTTACCTTATTTGGAGACTTTTTAATAATTTTATTTTCTAGTTTCCTAAATTCAAAAAAATAAAATTAATATTTCTAAATATAATAAGATTTGACAAAGAAATTGATTTGAAAAACTTAATAAAAATTAGATATGTTATTTATTTTATATACGTACCTATTTTTTTAAATTTTGCATTAAATCTATACAGTAGTGTCCAACTCAAGACACCATTAGATATTAATTTTTTTAATTTAATTTCAACATTCATACTCTTCATGTTTCTTTTTTGTGTTGGAAAACTAATTAAAGATGCTGTAAATCTTGTATATGTTTCTACAGGAATTGTCATTTATTTATTAAGCTTTTTCCTTCTGGATAATTTGATATTGTTCTTTTATACAGATTTAAATTTTAAAAATCTATTTCTTTCTGTAAATTTTTTGTGGTTATCGTACTTATTAATTTTTAAAAAAGAATATCTAAATAGTTTTGTTGCAACTTGCTTACTTTATGGACTTAATTTTTATAATCATAATTTTTTAAATTATTTAAGCGTTGATAAAAATATTATTGGAGACGTTAAAGATATTCACTACCCTCACGTAAAAAATATTTATGAGGTAAGTTACTATTACTCGATGAACAACGCAACGCTAGAGGGCTATCCGCAACTTGTTGCATATATTCAGTCACTTTTAAACATTATTTCTTTGTTTTCAAATAATTTTTATCACCTTAAATCATCTATTAATGTCCTGATGTTACTGTTCATATTATTTTTTCTTGAGAGTTCTCTATCTAAGAAATCACGACTTGTTATTAGCTTATTATTTGTAGCTCTAATATTTAACAGTCAGTGGTTAAAATTTATTTTTATAGACTCATTAATGACAGAGGGGATTTTAAGCTATATATTTTTAGTCTTATTTGTTAGCTGCTTAAAAACTACAAAGTCAACTTTAGCTAATTCTAAGCTAATATTTTTTAGTTTAGGACTCTTATATATAGGTAAACAATTTATTAGCACACTGTCTTTAGTTATCATTTTTATACATTTATTTAAAAATGAACATAGAAAAAATGCATTATTTGGATTGTTTGGTGTATTTCTAAAAGAGATTAGCTCCGTAACTTATTTTAAAAATATTCAAAAAAACTATCATTTAAAAGAAGTTGATTTATTCGATACATTTCTTGATTTAATATTTTTCAGAGATTTAGAATTAACAAACATAACTGTCATATTTAGAAATTTAATGACAGACGTTCCAATTAGTCTCATATTTTTGTATTTTTTGATACTCTCTATTTTTTATTTGTTTTGGTCTAAAAATAAAGAAACAGAAACAAATTTATTACTGTTTGTAAGTGCATTTAATTTTATTTTGATTTTTTCGTTGTACATTACACTATGGAGAAATATGGAGCTAGAGTCTCCTATAAGATATATGTTGAACTTACTTCCAGTCATTCTTTATTTTCAATTTAAACTAATAGATAAAGAACTTTGGAGTAATAAAAAATAGTTATATTTTTAAAAATCTAATTATAAAACTTGGAGTAACTTTCAAGATCATTGATATAACTTTCAATCCAAGTTTTGGATAGACTAACCCTTCTTTGCTTAAGTTTTTATATATTAACTCAGCAGCAATTTTAGGACTTACGCTAAAAGGAGGAGTTTTGTGACCTTCTGACATTCTTGTGAAAACTTTTCCGAATCTAATTATTAAAAAAGAACTTAAGTCCATTTCGTTAATTTTATTTTCCAATTTTTTCTTGTTAGAGCCATAAATGTAGTTTTTGTATCTAAGTTTTGCTGCAGCAATTGAAGATATATATACATATTTTTTAATATTTTCACATTCCTTATTTAGTTTTACAGTTAATTTATGTGGAATCTCAAAGTTAATTTTTTCTGTTTTTTTAATCTCTTTTAAACTTGGATATTGCACAGGTCTATTTTCATATAGAGCTCCATTGAAAAAAATAACAATACATTCATTTAGTTCTTTGATTTTATTAAATATTAAATTTTTATCTTTTAAATAATCCTTAATTAATAGTTGATTCAAATTTTGAAACTCTGGTTGTGAAATTCTAGAAATTAATAATAAATCTTTATTATTAATTTTACACAATTTAATAAATTGAAGACTTATTTCTGAAGACGCTCCTATAAGCACATAGGTTTTTTTACCCACTTTTTATTCCCAATCTTTTTGACATTTTAGATTGAAAAATATTATCAGGATCTACAGATTTAACAATTTGTTCCCAATTTTGAAAATTAGGATACATTTCTTTAAACTCTTCTTGATTAAGAGTAGAATCTTTAGCCAAATAAACTTTTCCACCAAACTCTATAAGTTTTTTATAAAATTTTCGAATTAAGATATGGTCGAATTTATTATATGAAAAATCTACTGCAAAAGTCCATCCTTTTTGAACGAATGAAAGGTTGTTTACTATATATTTATTATCCATTTTTTTTACACTACATAATAGTGGTATTTGACCATCAATTAGTAATTCAATTAGCTCGTTAATTTTATTTTCATTAGATTGCGGAATTGAAAATTGTATTTGAATAATCATTCTTTGTTTGGATAAATTTTTTGTATTTGAAATAATCCCTAAAGGAAAAAGAACATCTTTTATGTTTTTATTGATTGTGGAGTTATTTTTTTTAGTCATGTAAAAAATACTATTTATCAAATTCATTAATTGAAACCTATTTTCTCCAATAAACGGAAGTGCTATTTTTAGCTCATCAATTAGTTGATTCTTTACATGTATTTTTTGGTTTTTTGTACTATGAGTTGGTTTTGAAATCTCTAATATCCATTTTTTTTCTTTACTTAATAGGTCAATCCAAGCAACAGAGTATTCATTATTTTCATTAGAAAATAAATTGAATAATGAATCTAAGTTAACCCCTTTTTCGATTTTTGTTTTATATATGCTGTAAAAATTATTTTCTGTAGATTTTAATTTAATTCCAGTTATTACTCCCGTTAATCCATAACCTCCAATGGTTGCAAAAAATACCTCTGAATTTAACTTACTATTACATTTTATAATTTCACCACTTGCAATAGTTAGCTCTAGTTCTTCAACATTATTTATAAAACTACCACCCCATGATGAATCTTTTCCGTGTACGTCAGAAGCCACAGCACCTCCCAGAGTTACATTTGATTTTCCAGGAACACCATAAATAAAGTAGCCACAATTAATAAGGTCTCTCATGGTAATTTTGGGACTTAGGAATTCTTTACTTGTATTTTTAACATCATAAAAATTATTCTCAGTTGGAATACAAGCGTCCCCATAAGAGTTCAAGTTTCCTATTGAAAGTATGCTAGAGCTCAGATTATCACTACTATTCAATAAAATTTTTTCTAAATTACCCCAGGAAGATATTTTTTTCACTTTGCAATACCTAATAAAGTAAAAATAGCAAATAAAAAAATTATTAAAGTTAAAGACTTTTTACTTATCATAAGTTTTAAAATATCTTCAGTTTGACCCTTATTTGTTTGATTAATAAAATGATATTCAAAATATGCCAAAAACAAAAAAGCTATAAATAGATAAAAAGTTTGCAAATTTTCTATCTCAGGTATTTTTACAAAATAAATCCACATCAAGTATGTTGCCAGAGAGCTGAATGATGCAAAATATATTAAATTCAAAAGACCTCTTTTTGAGTAATTATTTGCAAGAAATATTTTCACTTTAGATGCTCCAATATTGCTATTTAATAATATTGATAGTTTTTTTGATGAAACGATTTCTAAGCTTTTTAAAAAAATAAATAATAATAAATAAAATGAAATATCTAGCTTAGCTGTAATTCCACCAAGAAGTATCCGTATAACAAACAAAATAGAAATAATAAACAAATCTACAAATTTAATATATTTAAATTTAAAAGAATAAGATAATGTAAGACACACATACAGTCCTGAAATAATCAATACTTCACTATTGGTAATAAATATGACTAAAAATCCCATTAAAAATAATATAAAAGATATAAAAACCCAATATTTTTTATTTAAATAACCCGAAGCAATTGCTCTATGTTTTTTTTCTGGGTGGTTTCTATCTGACTCAATATCTTTAAGGTCGTTCACAATATAAGTAGAAGATACAATTAATGAAAATCCAAAAAAAATCTTGATAAGTTGTAAAAGATTATTTTGGTTATATGTACCAACCAAAAAGTAAGGCATGAATATTAAGCAGTTTTTTATCCACTGTTCGACCCTAAGTGCACTAATGATTCGCATATAATTACAATAATTCATTTTTTTTAGAAATTAAATACCTAAAAGATTTCATTTCTGAAGATATTATATTTTTTTGTTTATTTAATCTCTAAATTCATATATGACAGTAAACATTGCTAAACAGAATAATTTGTTAGAAATTACAAAAATAAATAAGGTTGTAAATATCTTTTCTTCAAGAACAATTAAAATAAAACTTATTATTGATGTTTGATAAAATTTAATTATGAATATTTTTATTACTGGAATTGCTGGATTTTTAGGTAGTCATATTGCTGATAAATTAATTTCTGACGGCCATTCAGTTTCTGGCTGTGATAATTTAATAGGTGGATATTTAGAAAATATTCCAAATGATGCTGAGTTTTTTCAGGTTGATGCAATATATTTAAATCAAATGAAAAAAATGACTAAAAAGTCTGACCTTATTATCCATACAGCTTGCACTGCATATGAAGGACTAAGTGTATTTTCCCCATATTTAGTTGGGCAGAATACGTATCAAATTTCAATGTCAGTTTTTACAGCAGCCGCACAAAATGAGGTAGAAAAGGTAATTAATTGTTCTAGTATGGCTAGGTACGGTGAACAGGAAACTATACCATTTACTGAAGATTTAGTACCTAAGCCCCAAGATCCTTATGGAATTGCTAAGCTTGCTTCAGAACAAACATTAGATATTCTTGGTAAAGTTCACGGGTTTGATTATGTTAACCTAGTGCCCCATAACATAATTGGTCCTAGGCAAAAGTATGATGATCCATACAGAAATGTTGTATCGATTATGATTAATAGAATTCTAAATGGCAAAGCTCCAATAATTTATGGCGACGGATCACAGGAAAGATGTTTTTCTGATATAGAAGATGTTGTAGATCCAATTATCAACTCAATAAGTAGCAAAAAAGCAAAAGGAGAGACTATTAATATAGGTCCAGATGAAGATGTTATTTCAATAAGAGATTTAGCATTCAAAATTTTAAAAGTTTTGAATTCAGATTTAGAACCAATTTTTGTTGATCCTAGGCCCCAAGAAGTAAAGTTTGCTCATTGTTCAGCTGATAAATCTAGAGATCTTTTGGGTTATGAAACTAGTGTAAGTTTGGACAACTCTATTGAAAAAATTGCAAACTGGATAATAAGTGTAGGACCTAAAGATTTCAGGTATCATTTAGATATTGAGATTCTTAATGATAAAACACCTGAAACTTGGAAAAATAAATTATTTTAATATGAGGAATACAGCATATTAAGCAAATATAAAATTATTGTTTTAGTTTTATGTTCTAGAAACTATTTATCATACAAATCTTCCATTACACAAAAAAAAATATGGGGTAATAGCAATACTAAAATACCCATAATTCACTATGTGGGTACAAAAAAATTAAATGAAAGAGAAAAATCCTATATTGAGACAAATAATAAAGAATATCTTTTTTTAAATACCGAAGACAGCTATTCAAACTTAGCAAAAAAAACACTCATAGCTTTTCAAGAAATTTACGAAAATTATGAATTTGATTTTATATTTAGAACGAATACAAGTTCGTTTATCGATTTTAAAAAATTAGAAAGTTATTTAAATTTTGAATTAAATAATTTATCTTATAGTGGAAAAATTACTGAAACCAAAGAGGGTTTTACTTTTGCTTCAGGCGCAGGATTTTTTATAAGTAAACAAAATTTATCAATCCTATTAAAAAATAAAGAGTTATTTGATGAAACGCTACCTGATGATGTTGCTATTGCAAAAACATTGTCTCAACATATGATTTTCCCTACAAATTTAAGTAGAGTTGATTTAAAAAATGTTCCAAACCCAAGAACAATCAAGGAAAATAAGGAGTTCCATTACAGATGCAGATTAGATCCACAATTTCATAGGTTTTTAGAACCATTGTTATTCAAATATCTAGACTTCGTCTCAAAAGATAAAAGTATCATTTCAAAACAATTTGCGTATATTTTTGTTAAATTATTATTTAACTTTTCAAATATAAAAATTAATAGAAAGTTGATACAAAAATATTACTCTTATAAATTTTATGGTGAACTGCAAATTGGAAATAAAATTATTTATAGAATGAAAAACTAACCTTAATATATTTATATGAAAGCAGTTATTGAAATTAAGGGTGGTTTTGGAAATCAAATATTTCAGTTTGCATTTGCCAAGTATTTATCAGACTTAGGTTGCGACGTTAAAGTTAATTTTCAAAATATTTCTAAATTTAATTTGAATTATGAATATTTTGGTTTTGAACTATCTTCTAAGTTTATGGTATATATTTTAAATTTAATTTACAAATTCAATGAAAGTAAAAAATTTAATTTTATTTTTAAAATATTTTTTAAAAAAAATTTTCAAAAATTTGCAAAACCAGAACACTTTTCAGTTGATAAAATGAAATTTTTTAACCACTTCGATGGATACTGGCAAGATGTTTCAATTCTTGAAAATTATAAAAATTATATAAAGGAGTCTTTGGAAAAGTATAAAAGCTTTGAAAATTTCAAAAGCAATAATGAAACAAATGGATTAACACTCTTACACGTAAGGAGAGGAGATTATATTGATCTGAATGAAAATTTGTCACTTTCTTTTTATAAGGAAGCTATTGATTATTGTAAAAAAAATATAGAAAATTTTAAATACGATGTTTTTACTGACGATAAAGACTGGGTAATTAACCAGAAATTGTTTAATGAAGCTCTAAATATATATGGACCGTCAAAAGACTTAGATAGTTTATTACTCGAAGTTTCAAAAATGATGGAATATGAACACTATATTATTGGAAATAGTAGCTTTTCACTAATACCAGCAGTAACTTCTGAAGTACCTGGATCAATAAATGTTGTTGCAGACCCTTGGTTTAGAAATGCTTTTAGAAATTTAAATTTTAAAGAAAATTGGATTAAGGTTAAAAATTTAAATTAATTTATACATTAACTTAAAAAAAATATATATCTTATTAATATTTTGATTATATTGAAAGTTCTTCTAATCAACTCAGATGATGGCCCTGACTATTTGGCAGATTTAATTAACTATTTTTTTATCTCTAATAATTATGAGGTTTATACAAATCATAAATTAAAGTTTTTATTTGAAAACTATAAAGATAAAAATAGTCTATACGGTAGGGGATTTACACTATATGGAAAGCTTAGCAATGAACTCGAAAATAATGTGACGGAACTTACTATTCCGCAGATAATCGATTCAATAGACAAGTATGAACTAGTTATTTTTACATCAATACAGAGAAGATATAAATCAAAATCTATAAAAAAAGATCTTTTTTCCATAATTAGACAAAAAATTAGTGATTTAAACTTAATTGTTATTGATGGCGAAGACAGTATCTCACTAGATAAAGACATAGCTTTAAATACAAATTATTTTAAAAGAGAGTTAACTTCAAAAAATAAAAATTTTGCAAACCCAATATCATTTGCATTTCCAAAATTAGAGATAGCAAACAATAATTTTAAATTTCAAAATAAAACACAACTATTAGCACCAATGGATCCAAGATTTCAAAACAGCTATATTTATAAAAGTGAATTTGATTATTTTGACCAATACAAGAAATCCTTATTTGCAGTTACAACGAAAAAAGCTGGATGGGATTGTATGAGACATTATGAAATTTTAGCGTGTAACACATTACCCTTCTTTCCAGATATTGATCAAAAACCAGAACTAACAATGGCATTGTACCCTACTAAGTTACAAATTGAGGTAAATGGTATATTTACAAAATTAATTTCAAATGATGAAAATATTGACTCGCTAGAAAAAATAAGACTACAGTATCCTTCAAAAAACTACTTTACAAGAGGTCTGAAAAAAACAAAGAAAAAACTATCATCTCTAAACATTTTTGAAAACAACATTCATAGGCTCAACAAAATTAATCAACAGTTTCAAGAATGGTTTAAGAATTATGGCACTACTCAATCGTATGAAAAAGTATTTAAATTATGAAAAATTTAACTAGAACTACAATAATTTTTTTAATCTTAATGCTCTTTTTAAAGACAGATTTTAGGCTTGAGCAAGATATATATTGCTGTGGAGATGATCATGATTACTATTCTCATGCGGAAACTATATCTATTGATTTAGATTTTGATTACTCAAATCAACTTTTGGGATATGAGAGTGCTCGTTATTTTAAAAATAATAAAATTGCTCCGATTGGCTTTGTAGGATCAGGAATTTTAGCAGCACCTTTTATTTTTTTTGGAAACCTAATTGACAAAATTTTATTTCTAGATTCAAATGTAAATTTTAAAATTTTATTATATTCTTTCAGTAGTATTTTTTATTTATATCTATCAATTTTCTACTTATTAAAAATAAAAAATATTATATATTCTGAATTCAGTAATATTCATTTAATAATTTTATTTTTAGGATCAGGAATAACTTATTATTCTTTTGAAAGATTCAGTATGACACATACGTATGAAGTTTTTACTATCGTTATGGTTATTTATTTCTCAATGAAATTATTTTGTCAAGACTATATTGAAGATAACAAAGATTATTTTTGGCTATCTATATTTTTAATTCTTTCTTTTCACGTAAGGTGGGTAAATTATTTTGTATTTTTAATTCCTTTTTATATAGCTAAATTATCAAATAAAAAAATTACAAATTTATATAAATCTAAATTTTTTATTTCTTTAATGGTATTGTTTTCATTTTTATCACTTTATATGAATTACAACATTTATGGAAAAGCAACTATAAATCCCAATGAAGTTTATTCGAAGGGTGATTTGAATAACTCTTTTGAAATATTTGGTGATTTATTTTTAACATTGAAAAGTTTTCTACTAATTCTATTTTCACAAGAATTCGGTATTTTTTACTTTTCACCTATTATATTTTTTGGAATTTCAATATCATTATTAAGATTTCTTAAAAAGCCTTCAGTCCCTTCATTAACAAATTTACTTATGTTTTTACAAGTTTTTGCTATAGTTATAGTTTGGCAATCTACCGCATCCTCATACGGCTTTAGATATTTGCTTTGCCTAACACCTTTATCAATAATTATATTTCTTGATTGGTTCAAAAATAGAAAAACAAAATATAAAGAATTTATATTAAATTTTGCAATAGCTATTTCAATATTTTCCCTAATATCAACAATATTTTTTGAAACTACTACACAAACTCAATTGTCACTTGACGAGCAAGTTAATGCATTTGGTAAACTTTTAAGATACACAGAGCCAGAATATTTGACAGGCTATTTTAAGTCTTTTGTATTTCTTAACTCATATTTAAAAATATTTGTTACAAGTTTTCTTGGGATGTTGTTTTTTAATATGTTATTTATCTTTATTTCTGTAGATCAATTTTTAGAATTAATTTCAGGCTTTGGTTTAAATTTAAATGATGAAAAAGTTACTAACCTTTTAATACAATATAGTTCTTTAGAATTTTCTTATATTTTGATTATTTTGATTATTGTATTTTTGATGGTTTATTACTTGGATAAATTTATTAAGCTTGATCGAAGTAATTATTAGCTCTGTATTTATTTTCTATATTTTTAGAAGTGTATATAACTACAATTGAAAATATTTGTAGAATTACAAATATTATTAGCCAGTTACTCTGGCTTCCTAAAAGATCAAAGTATCTTATTCTAATTATTTTATAAATTGCTGAAAAAGATAAAGTTTGAAAGAAAATAAAAAATGTATCTAAATTAGCTGACATTTGCAAATTTGAATTCCTTAATTTTTTTCTAATATTACTAAAAAAATATTTTAGGGAATACTTTATTAGTTTGAATAAGAGAACAGTAGCCTTTAGTTGGCTTTTTTCACCAATATTGTACTTAACAGTATTTTTTATTTCAGTAAATCTAAAACCCATTTCTACATTTAAAGAATTTAAATAAAAAGGATATCCGTATCTTTTAAAAATTTTTGGAATTTCTATATATTTAATAAAATCATTATTAAAGCCAAATAGACCATTAAGTGGATCATTAATTTTATATTGTCCAGTAATAAATTTAATTAGCAGACTTGCTAAAGAATTCCCAAGGAACCTTATTGTTGGTATATTGCCTTGAATTCCATTTTCCCAAAATCTATTCGCTTTTATAAATTTAAGATCAGTCGTATTGAGAATATTTTTTATTTCTAAAACATCTTTTTTATCAAATTGCCCATCTCCATCAATTTTGACAATGCTTTCGATATCTTTGAAATTATTTTTTATGAAATCAATCCCCAATTGGAAAGAGTATCCTGCACCTAAGTTTTTTTCATTATTTATTAAAGATAATCCAGGATTACTTTTTTTTAGGTCTTCTAAAATATCCTTTGTTTGATCTGTACTTGCATCATTTATAACTAAAATATATTGGAAATCATTTATATAATCTTCAATAGTATTTTTTATATTTTTTTCCTCATTGAACGCTAGAATAAATAATAAATTTTTTTTCATTGTTATGTGTTCTTTACAATATAAATCATTTTTTAAATATAGCAATAAAAGAATATTTTAAATATGAAAGTGGGTATTTAAATTTTAAAAATGAAAAAGTAAAAATTATTTTTAAAAACCTTAAAACATTTCTTTTATTTAGGTTAAAAATTATGTGCAATTGCTTATTAAATAGATTTCTGAATTCATTTTGATATATGATAGAAGACGGTAAAAGAATTCTATTAAAATGCCACGGTTTGTCTTTACCAAGATAATGAACAAAAATTGCTTCTCTTTTAATAGTCTCTAAATAACTTTTACCAATTTGATTAGTTACTTGAAAGTTAAATTTTTTCTCTAGCTTTGTAAAATTATCATCAAAACATACATTCAAAACTTCTTGATCGTAATCAAATAATTCATCACGCCTTTCATTTAGAATTTTAGAAAGTTTATTAGAAGTGTTATTAAATGTCCACTTTTCAAAATCAATTAGCAACACCCCAGCATTAAATTGATTATTATTTTTAAGTTTTAGTCTATTAAATAAATCCGGATTTTTCTCTCTTGTTGATTCGACGTAAGCTGATAGTTCTTTGTTTTCATTTTTCATTAAATTAAAACAATTTTTTAAGTCAGGAATAGGGTCTTTAATACATATAATATCTGCATCTAGATATATTAATTTTTTTACTTTTTTATTGAGATACTCAGAAATAAATAATCTATAATATGTTGCTTTTGAAATATGTGTATTAATACTAGGAAGCAATTCTAAATCATATGAAAAATCATAATAGTTAATTTCATTAATCATTTCATTTTTATCTAAACCTTCAGAAATAGTTTTGAATTCCAAAATATCATTATGGATAATATGCAAAGTAATTTTTTCTGAGACTTTTCCAAGCAGTGAATGGATTGAAGTTAACGCTTGAATGTTAAAGTTGTTATCAAAACAATAGAGAAAGCTTAAATTCATAATTTGTTATTTATATTAGATTTATTTAATATTTTACATTGTAATTTATTACTTTAGTTTAGGAGTATTATTTTATTTATATGGTTAATAAAATTCGAAAAATAGTCGACGATATATTATTCGTTTCAAAAATAACTAATACAAATCGAAAAAAAATTACAATATTAACTTCTGTTATCTTGTCGCAGTTAATTGCATTTTCTGATATTGCGATTATTTTATATTTTACAAATTTGTTTACAAGCAGCCTTAATATTCCAAATCAATTGAGTTTTCTCAGCATATTTTTTGAGATCAAAGTTGTTTTACCAGCTTTAATTATTTTTAGATATATATTCCAATTTCAACAATCCGTAATTCTAAAGAAACTTGAACATAGTGTTCAATTCAATTTAAAAAACTACATGCTAAATCAACTTTTTGAAAATAGAAATTTTTCTACTGCAGATACCTATTTTTATGTAAATAATTTAACTGTTCATATATCATTTTTTTATGCAAGTATTTCAAGTTTTTTAAACTATTTGCTTCAGTCAATTGCTTTTACTACATATTTATTCATTACTGAACCAAGAGCTATTTCAGCGTTTTTAATAGGAATACTATTTCTAATATATCCAATATATTATCTAATTAAAACTTCAAGAAAATACGAACAATTAATATTTGAAAAAGGAAGGGTTTCTAATTCAGAAATACAACGAATTCTTGATAATGGTTTTTTAATTAAACTTTTAAAAAAAGAAAATGATGAGAGGAGGCGTTACTCAAATATAATAGAACTTTTATTTAATGATGTTTTGAATAAACACAAGGTTCAACTACTGAACTCCTTTTTACCTCCATTTATAACAATATTTCTTATTGCAATAATATCTTTGTTCTTTAATTCATTATTCAACATCACCCTTCCTTTTTTAGGAGTTACATTAAGGATGTTTCAATCATTGGCAAGTGTTTCGAACTCTTCAAATCAAATTATCAACTCACACATACATCTCAAAACTTTCTACAACCTTGAGAAATTTAAAGGAGTTTCATTTAGAGAAAATTATGAAGTATCTGAAAATCCAACTTCTGATTTTGTATTTCAAATTAAATCTGTAAATTTTAAGTATTTAAAAGACGATATTGAAATATTTAACAACTTAAATCTTAATATCAAAAGAGGTTCTCATACTGTTTTTACAGGCGTAAATGGTTCTGGTAAAAGTACCTTATTAGGCCTTTTGGCTGGTGTTTATTACCCTAATAAAGGAAAAATTGTATCGCACTCTTCAAAGCTTGGCTATGTAGGTCCAAATCCTTTAATTTTTAACGGATCTTTAAGAGAAAACCTTAAGTATGGAAACAGTAATCAAATTGATGATGAAACAATAAATGAAGCCATTGATAAATTTAAATTATTTAATGTAAGAGATTTAGATTTAGACGAAATGATTAGTAATAAAGATCTTTCTTCAGGACAAATGCAAAAAATTGCTTTTATTCGAGTATTTTTGTCTGATGTTGAAGTTTTATTTTTAGATGAGTCAACATCAAATTTAGATGAAAATTCAAAAAATATGATATTTGATTTATTAAGTAGCAATGATAATTTAACAATTATTAATTCAACCCATGATGTTAGTAGATTTAAAAATATAACAGATCACTACAATATAGAAATAAGTCAATCTTCAAGAATAATTAAAAAAATTTCTTGAATTTATTTAAGTAAAAATTAATAATTTTTAATCTACTTTTGGATTTATATATTATTCTTTTTTTATTCCAATAAAAAAATTCATAAGCTTTATTTTGATTAATCACTGTTGATAAAGATTCTTCAACTATTACGGAATTAAAAATTTTACTTCTCCAGTATTTAAAATTTAGCTCTTGTAAGTTGCTTAGGTCAATTTCATTAGATTTTTTAACTAAAAAATCTAAACTTATTTTACTAAAATCTTCAACAAAAATTATAGGCAAATGTTTATACGAAGAGTAGGTTGTATGGTATTTAGTTACAGGTATTGATCCAGAATAAAGCACCTCCCAAAATCTATGTGTATCAAAACCATTACCCCACGGACAAAGTACAAATTTATAAATATTTAAATCATTTAAATATTTTTCAATTGTTAAATTTGGTTCTTTTTGAATTACCCAATCTTTGTCTTGAAATGATTCATAAATGAAGTCTCTTTCTTTTAGATTTGTATTTTTTTGCAAATTTATATAAAGCTTATTTTCTTTTTTATGGGTATTTTTAGTATAATTTAAAAAATCATCGGCTCTTACATTTTTCGGTGAATAATCATTTGCAATGCCTAGAGGAATAGGAATCAAAAATTCTTTATTAAAATCTACATTTGTTGAATACCATTTATAAATACATTCCGGCTTTTTTGAAATAATATTTTTATCAATTTTTCTATCAGATTGCCCACTAATTAAAGTTAAATTAAAATTTTTATCAACTTTTTTAAGATAATAAAACAATATTTCTAGATTGTTTGAACTGCAAAATATTACATCTCCACTTTTGATTTTGAAATTTTTTATTTTGAAACTTGTCAAATGATTATTTTGTGAAATTATTTTAAAATTTTCATTGTTAAATTTATAAAAATTTTTGTTTGGTAAATTTGCAGAAAAAATTATATCAGAAATTTCCACAAATTTTTGACCAATAATAAAGTCTTCTTTATGTATTTTTTTATTTATCAATAATTATTACTATAAATAAGAAATCAAGCTTAAACTTTGTTTTATTTTAAATATATCTTAAAAACATAATTTGAATTATTAAAATAAAAACTTATGAATAATGAAAAAATTAGTGTAATAATTCCGTCTTATAATCGTTTTCACTATTTACTTAATGCTATAGAATCTGTTCATTCACAGACATATAAGAATATTGAAATAATAGTTATTAATGACGGTTCATCACAAGAAGAGTATTACAAAAATGATTTACCTATTAAAACAAAAATTATTCATATAGATAGAAACAAGACTCCTAACTGGGGAGGTTCTAGACCAGCAGTTAGAAATTATGGCATAGAAGCTGCTGAGGGAGATTATATAGCTTTTTTAGATGATGACGACCTTTGGCTACCCACCAAACTTGAGTTACAGATAGAAAAAATAAAAGAATACAATTTTGGTTTATCTGCTACAGATGGATATTTTGGTTATGGAGAATTTATAAGTAGCAATGAGTATCCGGTATACAACGCAGAGCATCACTTTAAAAAAATTAAAAAAAAATACAGAAGAACAAAATATCTCAAAAATAACAAATTTCCAGAAATTTGGGACTATCAATTTTTAAAAATTCACAATTGTGTAATTCTTTCGAGTGTTCTTGTAGAAACAGATTTAATAAAACAATTGGGTGGTTTCAGGGGTCTTTACAGAAGTGATTACTTTGTTCATACTGCTGACCATGATTGCTGGCTAGGTTTAGTTCAATTAACAAACCTTGTATATATTGACGAGCCATTATTTTATTACGATGCGGGTCATGGAGATGGAAAAAATTATACAAATTAAATATAAATAACTATTTAATAAAAAAAATACCTAGTCTTATATAGATGAAGAAAGTATTGGTTGTTAATACAAAATATAAAGTTTTTGGCGGAGAAGACGCAAATATTGGGGAGGAAATCAAATTTTTGGAAAAAAATTATATTGTTGAATATCTTGAATTTGATAATTCAAAATCTTTAAACGTTTTTGATATTCTAGGATTTCTATTTTTATCAAATCATAACTCTAATCAACTCTTTAAAAAAACTATTCACGAGTTCAAACCCGATTTTGTTTATATTCACAACACATGGTTTATGGCTAATTTAGGTATTTTTAAAATTTTAAAAAAATTAAATATTAGAACGTTTATAAAAATTCATAACTTTAGGTTCATTTGTACTAGTACTTTTTTTGCAAAAAAACATCTCAAATTAGGTGAATTTTGTCCAATGTGTGGAATGAAAAAATCAAGATCTTTGGTTTTTAATAAATATTTTGAAAATTCGCTACCAAAGTCTATTTTTGCTAATTATTTTGGAATTCGCTATCTAAGAATTTTAAAAAATTATCCAGTTGAATTAATAGTTTTAAATAATTTTTTTAAGGAACAATTAATTGTTTCGGGGTTTGATAAAGATAAAGTAAATATTTTATACAACCCTCTATATATAGATTTTAAAAACAATTATGAACCTAACAGTGATTATGTAGTCTATGCAGGACAGTTAAGCTTTGAAAAGGGATTATATGAATTAATTCAAGCATGGATCAAATCAAATACTGTATTAAAGCTATTTTTAATTGGTGATAACAAATTAGTCGATAAAAATTTAAATATTACTACAAGTTCAAATATTTATTTTTTGGGGCAAAAAGAAAATGATGATGTAATAAAATATATAAAAAATGCTCGTGCTGTTATTACAGCAACAAAAATGTTTGAAGGCCAGCCGAGATTATTAACAGAAGCCTCAACCCTGGCAATTCCATCAATTTATCCATCTTATGGTGGAATGGATGAGTATTTTCCAAAAGATTATCAATATTCCTTTACACAGTTCAAAGAAGAAGAGCTAATCGAAAAAATTAAATTACTTGATAATTTAGAACTATTAAAAAAAGAGAGTAAAAGAAACTTAGAACATATAAATGTATTGTTAGATAAAAACAATATGAACGATACATTTAAAAAAATAGTTAATAGAAATGCTTAAAAAGAAAAAAGAAAAGCTTATATCTGTAATCATGTCAGTTTATAATGACGAAAAAAATGTAAGTAGTTCAATTCAAAGCATTATTAATCAAAGTTACAAAAATTTTGAATTATTGATTATGGATGATGGCTCGACTGATGATACTTATAAATATATTAAAAAATTTAGTGATGATAGGATAAAAATTTTTAGAAATAAATATAACAGTGGACTAACTAAGTCATTAAATATTTTAATACAAAACTCTTCTGGAGAGATTATTGCTAGACAAGATAGTGATGATTTAAGCCTTCCTGCACGTTTTGAAAAGCAACTCAATTTTCTACTGAACAATAGTTTACAAATATGCACTTCAAGGGCAGTGATAAAAAATACAAAGAAAATAATTCCTAAGTACTCTTTTTACATGCCCCA